>TARA_R110002096_G_scaffold435697_2_pt1 | contig 11305 bp, 12 predicted proteins | sample TARA_R110002096 | Tara Oceans TARA_R110002096 (sample SAMEA4397295) | marine metagenome | biome: Polar Biome; feature: [DCM] deep chlorophyll maximum layer (ENVO:01000326); material: water (ENVO:00002006), including particulate matter (ENVO:01000060) such as... | depth 35 m
CTGGGAATTCGCGATCAGGAGCAGTTCCCCCTGATCTTCTACCGCGAGAATTGCGCGGATATGGCGCTGTGCGAAGCCGATATTGACCCGGACTTTATCGGCCGGGCGCGCTGCGTCACTGTGACGGGCACGCATTTATCCAACCCGCAGACCGAGGCGGCAGTGCTGAAAGCTTTGCGCATTGCCCGTGAAAAGGGTCTGAAAACCGCGCTTGATATCGATTTCCGTCCCAATCTGTGGGGCCTGGCCGGTCACGGCGAGGGCGAAAGCCGTTTTATCGCCTCTGCCAAGGTGACGCAGAAACTGATGTCGACGCTGCATCTGTTTGATCTGATCGTTGGAACCGAGGAAGAATTTCATATCGCCGGTGGCAGCACCGATACATTGATGGCTCTGAACGCCGTGCGCCAGGTGTCTTCAGCAACGCTGGTTTGCAAGCGCGGCCCGATGGGCGCTGTGGCGTTTGATGGGGCGATTGCGAAAAGTCTGGATGACGGCTTGTCCGGTCCCGGCTTTCCGATCGACGTTTTCAACGTGCTGGGCGCGGGCGATGGGTTCATGTCCGGCCTGCTGAAAGGCTGGCTGACTGATGAAGACTGGCCGACAACGTTGAAATATGCCAATGCCTGCGGCGCCTTCGCCGTATCGCGTCATGGCTGCGCCCCGGCCTATCCCAGTTGGGAGGAATTGCAGTTCTTCTTCGAGCACGGTGTGCGCAATCCGGCGCTGCGCAAGGATCAGGCGCTGGAGCAGATCCACTGGTCGACAAACCGGGTTGGCGAATGGCCGGAAATCCGTGTTTTCGCATTCGACCACCGTTCGCAGCTGGAAGATATCGCCCGGGACGCCAATGCAGACGATTCTCAAATCGGCGCTTTCAAAGAACTATGTCTCAGAGCCGCGCATAGGGTCGCTGAAGGCCGTCACGGCTACGGAATTCTGTGTGATAACAGGCTTGGGCGCGATGCGCTCTATGCAGCCAGCGGTTCGGGATTGTGGATCGGCCGGCCGGTGGAACTGCCGGGATCCCGCCCTTTGGAACTTGAGGACGAATTGGGCCTCGACTACGGCACGGCTCTGGCCGAGTGGCCACGCGAGCAGGTCGTCAAGGTGCTGTGTTTCTATCACCCGGATGATGGCGCTGCGATGAAGGCCAGTCAGGAAGCTACAATTGTGAGGTTGGCGGAAGCTGTCCGCAACAATGGACTTGAATTTCTGCTGGAGGTGATACCCTCGAAAGTTGGCCCGGTGAGCGATGCCACGAACGCCGAAATCATCAACCGGTTTTATCAGCTTGGCGTGTTTCCGGACTGGTGGAAACTGGAGCCGATGCGCAGCAAGGCGGCCTGGACAGCGGCCTGCGATGCCATCTCCAGCAATGATCCGCATGTGCGCGGCATTGTTATTCTCGGTCTTGATGCGCCGGAAACTGAATTGGCAGAAAGCTTTGCCATCGCAGCCTCTTATCCGCTGGTGAAGGGATTTGCTGTTGGCAGAACCATTTTCGCCGATGTGGCAAGGCAGTGGTTCGGCTCGGCATTGACCGATCAAGAGGCCATCGAAGAAATGGCAAGGCGTTATGACCGGCTATGCCGGCTCTGGGATGAGGCCCGGCGCGCGTCCGGGCAGGCCACAGTCATCAACGAAAACTGAACCGCTCCAAGGACAACACGCATGGCAAAACTGCATATCAAACCCCAGGGCACCTCCGGCAAGGTGCACGATATCACGCCGCAAAGCGCGGATTGGGGCTATGTCGGCTTTGCCTTGCACAGGTTGGAGCCGGGAGACAGTGTTTCAGAACACACCGGCGACCGCGAAATCATTCTGGTTCTGGTGGAAGGCAAGGCCGCCATCTCCGGCGCCGGACAGGACTTCGGCGAGTTGGGCGAGCGGATGAGTGTCTTTGAACGCAGCAAGCCGCATTGCGTCTATATACCCAATGGTCAGGACTGGTCCGCTACCGCGACCACCCGCTGCGAGTTGGCGGTATGCAGCGCCCCCGGCAAGGGCAACTATCCCGCGCAGCGCATCTCAGACATCGGCTTTGAAGAGCGCGGCAAGGGTGCCAACACACGGTTCATCCATCCAATTGCAATGGAAGAGCGGGACATTGCCGACAGCCTGCTGGTCACCGAAGTGTTCACGCCACAGGGCAACTGGTCGTCCTATCCGCCACACCGTCATGACGAAGACAATTTTCCGGACATGACCTATCTGGAAGAGACCTATTATCACCGGCTCAACCCAGAACAGGGCTACGGCATTCAGCGTGTGTTCACCGAAGATGGCAGCCTCGATGAAACCATGGCGGTTTCCAACGGTGATGTTGTGCTGGTGCCGAAAGGCCATCACCCCTGCGGCAGCCCTTATGGCTATGAGATGTATTATCTCAATGTCATGGCCGGGCCGTTGCGGAAATGGCGCTTTAAAAATCATCCCGATCACGATTGGATCGCAAAACGCGATGCGAACTCATGAACCGCTCAGGAGCGCTTCATATCTGCATGGTTCATATGTCTGAGAATGCGGCGTCCAAGCAGGACCAGGATCAGAAGCGCGGCCAGTAACCACGCCGTGTTGCCCAGAATGTCGCCGATCAGCTGAATCTGTGTGTTGAAGGCGTAACCAAGCCCGGCATACATGCCCACCCAGACTAACTCGCCAGCCATGCTGGCCAGCGCAAAGCCCCACCACGCCATAGGCAAGGATCCGGACAGCAGATTGATCGCGGGCCCAAGCGGACTGACAAGCCAGCGGGAGAAAAACACCGCCCAGACACCCCGGCGCGCGCTGAACCCTGTGGCATCCCTGATTTGCGTTTTAAGCCAGGGACGCGCACTGGCATATTCCAGCACGGCACGGCCTTTCCAGCGGCCCAGAAGATAACCGGCCTGGTCTCCGGCAATGGCACCGGACAAGCCCGCGCTGAGCACAGCGACGAGGTCAAAATCTCCGACCGCCGCAAAAGACCCAGCCAACAGCAGCGCGAAACTTGAAGGAATTGGAATTCCAAGACAACTGACGAACGTCAGACAGAAAAGCGCGAAAATGCCATATTGAGGCAGAAGGCCAAGCACCCAATCGATCATGGCTCAGCCTGTCGCAGTTCCGCCTCATGGTATGCCGCAATGATCGCAGACATCTCTGCGGTAAGAACGGCAACGCTCTGGTCCCGCCGCGCCGCCAATTCAGTCAGTGAAGCCCGTTTCCGCAGATCTTCGGGCAGATCCAGGGCAGTTTCCAGATAATCTTTCGGAATTGAGTGGGAGCGGGACACGTAATTCAGCGTCATCCAGGGTTGAATGGGTTCGTTTCTATGCTGGTTCCAGTAGAGCGTGGAAACCACGAGACGGATTGACAAAAACAGAACCAGCGCGGTCACGATCACAAAGGCAGCGGAAAGACCCGGCGCGGTGCGCGCCAGGTGTTTCATTCGAGTCCAGATCGCAGGTTGCCACGACATCGGTATTTTCCCGGAATTTCAGTTCATACGGACGCCCGGTTATTTGATAAAGTTGTCATTTCCCGGACGGCAGATCAACGATCCTTAGCACAGCGACTTGTAGTGATCATTGTTTGATGTTTCTCTTGGTCTATTGAATCCGGCTAACAGAAATTCAGGAGTTTGGAATGGCGACGACAATTAAAGGCCCGGCGATTTTTCTGGCGCAATTTGCCGGAGATGCGGCACCCTTCAACACTTTGCCGAACATCACAAGATGGGCCGCCGATCTTGGCTATAAAGGCGTGCAGATACCGACCTTTGTCGGGTCTCTGTTCGATCTGGACAAGGCGGCGGAGTCCAAAACCTATTGTGATGAGGTGAAAGGTATCTGCGCGCAATCCGGTGTGGAGATTACCGAATTGTCGACCCATCTGCAGGGCCAGCTGGTCGCAGTGCATCCGGCCTATGACAGCCAGTTCGACGCATTTGCGCCGGCGGCGGTTCACGGCAATCCGAAAGCGCGGCAGGAATGGGCCGTCGACCAGATGAAGAAGACTGCGGTGGCCTCGCGCAATCTCGGTCTGGATGTGTCGGTGTCATTCCCCGGATCTCTGGCGTTTCCCTACATCTATCCCTGGCCGCAGCGCCCGGCCGGTCTGATTGAAGAAGCCTTTGCTGAACTGGCGCGGCGTTGGAAGCCGATCCTCGATGTTTACGAGGATCACGGCGTCGACGTCGCCTATGAAATTCATCCCGGCGAAGATGTGTTTGACGGCGTCACCTTTGAAATGTTTCTGGAACAGCTCAAAGGCCACAAGCGCTGCATGATCAATTACGATCCATCGCACTTTTTGCTGCAGCAACTGGATTATCTTGCCTTCATCGACATTTATCACGAGCGGATATCGGCGTTTCACGTCAAGGATGCGGAGTTCAATCCTGATGGCCGCCAAGGCGTTTATTCCGGCTATCAGTCTTGGGAAAACCGGGCAGGGCGGTTCCGTTCGCTTGGCGATGGTCAGGTGGATTTTGCCGGGATTTTTTCAAAGCTGGCGAAATATAATTATGACAGCTGGGCGGTTCTGGAGTGGGAGTGCTGCCTGAAGCACCCCGAACAGGGTGCCGCAGAAGGTGCGCCTTTCATCGCAGATCACATCATTCATGTGACTGAAAAAGCTTTTGATGATTTTGCGGGAGGCTCTACCGATGCAGCCCAGATCAAAAAGATGCTGGGTCTCTGAGAAGCATATTCGTATGCTCGCTGAGTTAGGGTTTCTGGATTAATATCAAACATTTATCAGTCTGATCGGAATCAGAATATCAACGTCCGGCAGGTCTCATGTTGCGCCCGGCCGGGCTTTATTCGATGTCGCCATGGACAGCGAACTGGGAGAGATCGGCATCCTGCGGTTTCAGAACCCGGAAACGCTCCTTCACGCCCGTATCGACCAGCTCGCGTTCGACGATCAGCAGCGTATTGTCTTCATGGTCTTCGCACATCTGGCGCATATGGTCGATTTCCTCAGTGGCGGGCCCGCGCGCCGCCTCGAGGCTTGGGGCACCGTAGCGCTGAACGAAATGCACCGACAGCCGGTCGATCAGGTCCTGATATTCGCGTTCGCTGATTGTCGTCACGGCGACAAATGTGGATCTGCCGAAACTCTCCAGGCCAAGCCAGCCATTGGCAAACGCCTGTCTGGCCTTGCCGGTCAGATCGGCTTCTGTCCAGTTGGAAAACTCAAAAGCGCCTGACAGCGCCCACTCATCCAGTTCCGTTGTGGTTTCAAACACGTTGAGATCAGATTCGTCGAAACGGATGGTTCGGGCGAGTTTCACGCTTTTGCCTCCAATATAGCGGTCAGGGGTATGATGTTTGTGCCGCTTTCATTTTTGATCAGCATGCCGCCCAATTCATCAAGCCCCATGAAAACACCTTTGCGCGGGCTCTGCACCACTTCGCCAAGAGTGTCGCATTTTGCCCGCCAGGCCGCGTGCAGCGGTGCAAAGCCATCATCCATATAACGGTTGATCCAGACCAGTGTGTGTCTTGACCAGCTTTCAATCAGCTCGCAAAACGTGATCTCTCCACATCCCTCTTCAAGCAATGTGGTTTCATCAGGGCTTTGGCCCGGCTCGCGGCTGCCCACTGGCAGCAGCGGCATTTCAACGGCCAGCACCAGCCAGTCCGGCTCCGCGCCGGGTGTGGTTGTCGAAGCCGCCGCTCTGAGGCGTCCGCACAGCGCTCCATTGACCTTGATCCGGTCCGGCCATCTGAAATGCACCGCAACTTCCGGCGGGGCCAGCGCGCCAACACTGTCGGCGAGGCCCAATTCGGCGGCAAATACAACGCCGATTGCCTTTTCCAGCACCTCTTCGGGTGCCAGCACCAGGGCTGCTCTGGCCATGGTCCTGTCTTCAGACCAGACAATCAGGCCCGGATCAATCCCGCGCATTGCTGCCGAGATCGCCTTTGCGAAGGGGTCAAGGTCGGCGCGCAGCGACTCGCCCCGGAACATCGGCGGAAACTGTGGTGTGTTCGGATCAGGCTGCCCGATGATCATTTCAGCGCGTCCGTGTTCAGCAGGTTTTCGGCAACCTCCCAGAATGCCCTTGCCTGCGGACTATCGGGTTTGGACGCCACAATCGGTGCGCCGCCGTCGCTGGCAATCCGGATGTCCAGATCCAGCGGAATTTCTCCAAGGAAAGGGACACCAAGCTTTTCAGCTTCTGCCTTTGCGCCGCCATGGCCGAACGGGTGATGCACGGTCTGGCAGGTCGAGCAGACAAAGGATGACATGTTTTCGATGATGCCGAGGATCGGCGTGTTCATTTTCTGAAACATGTCGATGCCCTTGCGCGCATCAATCAGGGCAATGTCCTGAGGTGTCGAGACAATCACCACCCCATCCACTTCCGCCTTCTGGCAAAGCGTCATCTGCACATCGCCGGTTCCCGGCGGCAGATCGACCAGCAGCACATCCAGCCGGCCCCATTGCACCTGGCCGAGCATCTGTTGCAAAGCGCCCATCAGCATCGGTCCGCGCCACACCACCGCTTCGTCCTCGGCGGTCATCAATCCGATCGACATCAGCGTCACGCCGTGGTTGCGCAGCGGCAGAATGATGTGGCCATCGGGGCTGGAGGGCCGTCCAGACACTCCCAGCATGCGTGGTTGGCTGGGGCCATAAACATCGGCATCCAGCAGGCCGACCCGTTTGCCCTGCGCTGCCAGCGCCACCGCCAGATTTGCTGCGACGGTGGATTTGCCGACGCCGCCCTTGCCCGAGGCAATTGCGATGATCCGGTCAACACCCGGAACCCGTTTCGACTGGCCTTCAAGCGGTTTGGGCGGCTTGATTGGAAATCCCGGCGGCGCGCCTTTGGTGGCAGGGGGTGTCGTCTTTGCCTGGCCTTCGCCGGCATGTGCGGTCATGACGACATTCACCGCGACAATGCCGGGCACGGATTTGGCCGCTTCTTCCGCAGCCCTGCGCAATGGCTCCATCGCCGATCCGCGTTGGGGATCGACTTCAAGAATGAAGCTGACACGCTCGCCATTGACGCCAAGTCCCTGAACCTGGCCAGTGGAGATGATATCTTTGCCGCTGGCAGGGTCGATAATTCTGGCCAGAGCGGCACGCACCGCTTCCAGTGTCGGTTCGCTCATTGAGCATCCGTCAGCGTGATCTCACCTTCGACCACATGTTCCAGATCGACCCCGTCCAGCGTCAGCACCATCCGCGCTTTTAACGGACCTTTGCCGAGCTTGCCTGCATCCCGCGCGGCCCGCACCGCTTCCTCGATTTCCTGCTGCGACGTCACGCCGACCTTTTTCAGGAATTTGCGAAGGGACATGTTGAAAGCTTCGCTGTCCATAATGTTCTCCCTTTGTTGACAGGGACCACTGTCGCTGAGCCACAGATTTGAGTGTCGCCTGTCTTGTTGTAAGGTGTAGCGAAAATCTCGGGAGAGGGAAATGCCTGTCAGGCACGTGATAGGACGTCTATTAGTCGCAATCCTGTTTATAGGGCTGCAGAAGCCGCAGGCTGCGGGCGCACAGCAGGCCGATCTGCGGCTGATTGTGCCGCAACGGCTGATTGATACAGGCCTCGTCCGGCATCTGATGCCAAGATTTCGCTTCAAAACCAGAATTCGTGTTGAGGCGGTGGCCGAGGGCGGTGAGGGCGAGGCAAGCCTTCTGCCCAATGCGGAAGGGGGTGTCGCCGTGTTGAGTTCAGCTGAAGGTGAACCCTATTTTCTCGCTGTGCTGTCGGGCGATCCCGAGCACCGCGAAAAGATCAGCGCACTGCAGGCCTGGCTGCAAAGTGTTCCGGGGCGTTCGGCCATCGAAAGTTTCAAACCCGATGGCACTCAGATGTTTACGCCGGGCGCGAGAAAAGTTGTCAAAGCGCAAAAAGTGAAAATTGAAGGCGATGCCGATCTTGGATCGAAACTGGCTCTGCAGCATTGCGGACGCTGCCATGTCATCGACAGCCGCAATCCCTTTGGCGGTATCGGCTCCACGCCGTCATTCGGGGCTTTGAAGAGCATGCCGAAATGGGCGACCAGTTTTCCCGAATTCTGGACCATTAACCCGCATCCGGCCTTCACCCAGATTGAAGGCATTACCAAGCCCTTCGATCCGGCCCGCCCGCCGCCGATCGCCCCGTTGATCCTGACCCCGGAGGAGGTCAAGGCTATCTCGTCGTTTGTCTCACGAATGCCGGCGAAAGATCTTGGCGGTGGTGTTGAAGCGCGCTGACTGCGCGGGGTTTGGCGGAGGCTTGAAGGTGTGATGGGTCAACTTGGCCCCAAAACCAAGACAATACGGTTGCGGCGCGGCGATAGCTGACAAGAACATTATGGCCATCATTAACTCGGCTCAGCACTAACAAATTGTCATCCGACGAAACGAGTCTGATGAGGGCTGAGTGCACTTCTTAGACCTTCAATTTCTGAACCTGAGTGTCAATTCCGGCCCAAAGAGGACATCGGCTGCCCATCAATAAGCACCGGGCCACGTGTGCGTAAGAGCAAAAAAACATCAATAGACAGATTCGATCAGGCGGGCATATGCTTCAACCGGCCATATAAGCCTGACTTGGCGATTAAATCATTGCATAGTCGGGCAGATCATCGTTTGGAGTCTACATGATAATCGAGCGCGTTGTAGTTAAAAACTATAAAGGTCTAGAAGATACAGAAATTACTTTTGGCCCAGGTCTCAATATCCTCGTCGGTAACAACGAAACGGGTAAATCCACTGTACTCGAAGCGATCAACCTTGCTTTAACTCGCCAGCTTAACCGACGTGATGCAGGATACGAGCTACATCCATTTTTGTTCCACCAACCATCTGTGGGGGCATTCATAGATGCCCTTAAGAGCGGCGCGACACCGGAACCGGTTTCTATATTGATCGAGATCTACTTCGCAAATGATCCAGCTCTTGCGAAGCACAAGGGCGAGAACAACTCAAAGCGCTCGGATTGCCCCGGAGTGCGTATGACTATTGAACTCGATGAACGACATGCAGCGGAATATCGCGAGTATATAGCTGACAAAGATCGGCTGAACACGATACCAGTGGAATGTTACCACATAGACTGGAAGGACTTTGCTGGTGAGAGCCTGACCGAAAAAGAAGTTGAGTGATATCAGTTGGTTGTGATTCATGAGGTTGCGAAACCAACCATGGATACAACGATGTGGACTGATATCACCCGAGCACAACATGCCCGAAAACATTGCCGACTGCCAAGCGATTTGACAGATGCCGAATGGGCGCTGATCGAGCCTCTTTTGCCGCCACGCAAAGCACGCGGGCGTCCTGCGAAGTGGGGTTACCGGCAGATCGTCGAGGCGATGTTCTATGTTTTGCGCGGCGGGATCGCCTGGCGGATGCTGCCACCAAGCCTGTTCCCGCCGATGACTACCGTGCAGCATTATTTCTACGCTTGGCGCGACAGCGGACTTTGGCAGACGATCAACCACACCTTGCTGATGGCGGCGCGCGAAGCTGAGGGTCGCGAAGCCTCGCCCACGGCTGGCGTGCTTGACAGCCAATCGGTCAAAACCACGGAAAGTGGCGGAGTTTCCGGCTATGATGCGGGCAAGAAGATCAAGGGACGCAAGCGCCACATCCTCACCGACACTTGCGGCTTCCTCGTCGGCGCCATCGTTCATACGGCCGACATTCAGGATCGTGATGGCGCTCCGTCCGTCCTCAAGGAAATCCGCCATTCCTTCCCTTGGCTGCGTCATGTGTTCGCCGATGGCGGTTATGCCGGGCCGAAACTCGAAGCCGCACTGACGAAAATCGGCAAGTGGACCTTCGAAATCGTCAAGCGTTCGGACACAGCAAAAGGCTTCGAGCTCGTACCCCGGCGTTGGGTCGTCGAACGTACCTTTGCATGGCTCAACCGAAACCGCCGCCTCGCCAAGGACTTTGAGCGAACAATCGCCAGTGCCACCGCCTGGCTCTTCATGGCTTCCGTTCAGCAACTTGCCAGGCGCATCGCAACCCAATGATATTAAACGAAAACATTTTGAGTCAGACTCTGAGATACTGACTCCACGAACGACCCCGTTGCGGCCAGCCCTGATTGATCCCAGTTCTCTTACCAATATCCATGCAGCAAACAGGTATTTTCTCGACGTGGCACGTGATTTCATGACGATGAAACAGCAGGTGGATATGGCTCTATCGTACCGCCAACTACGTGAAGTGTTCCAGGCAGATAAGAACGTGATTGCAATCAATGAAGAGCTTGCAAAGAAGCGAGGGATTGTCAGTGACAGGACGCCTTCAATGGCGTTTGATATGTCATCGAAAGCGAACTGGGAAACTAGTATCACCCCCCATCTCGACGATTTGCCAATCTCGCTTGTGGGTAAAGGTGAGCAGACAAGTGTGAAGATCAAACTTGCCTTGGAAGCAAACGATAAGTGCGAGGTGTTGCTGATTGAAGAACCAGAAAACCACCTTTCACACAGCAACCTCAACAGGTTGGTAAAACACATTGCCGACCGTTCGAACGGTAAGCAGCTGATCGTCACAACGCATAGTAGTTTCGTGCTAAACAAACTTGGCATTGATTCCACCATCATGTTCGATGGACAAAAAGGCGTGCGGCTCAGCGACCTTCCCGCAGACACGAAGCGCTATTTCATGCGCCTGCCGGGTCACAATACCTTGCGTATGGTGCTTGCTGAGCGCTCGATATTGGTAGAAGGGCCGTCGGATGAATTGCTCGTTCAAATAGCTTATAAGCAGCAGCATGGACGCATGCCGCTTGAAGACGGCGTAGAGGTGATTGCCGTGAATTCATTGGCGTTCAAACGATTTCTGGACATCGCCAAACTACTTAAACTCGACGTTTGCGCAGTGATCGACAATGACGGGAAGCCGGCTCGTATACGTGAAAACTACGCTGTCTACGAGGCTGAAGAGGCCATCACACTGTGCTTAAGTGATGAAGCAGAACTAAGAACGTTAGAACCTCAGCTTATGCAGGCTAATGGGAAGGAAAAACTTGAGCGGCTGTTGGGAGTTGTCTGTGACGATGAAGCTGCACTTCTTGAATACATGAAGGACAATAAGGCAGACGTCGCACTTGATCTCTTTGAAAGCGATGAACTTATCGACATACCGGAGTATATCTCCCTTGCCGTCCGATAATCACATCATTGTCGCCTGCGCAGGTTCCGGCAAGACAACAGGTATCGTCCGAGAGGCCGTAGCGAGTGAACCAAAGCGCTCAGCACTTGTCACTTACACTCGCAACAACACAAATGAGTTGCGGCAAAAACAGCTAGAGTATCCGTCTTGATCAAGTTGTTTTTGGGACCCAGTTT
>TARA_R110002096_G_scaffold255971_2_pt1 | contig 11302 bp, 5 predicted proteins | sample TARA_R110002096 | Tara Oceans TARA_R110002096 (sample SAMEA4397295) | marine metagenome | biome: Polar Biome; feature: [DCM] deep chlorophyll maximum layer (ENVO:01000326); material: water (ENVO:00002006), including particulate matter (ENVO:01000060) such as... | depth 35 m
TTTAAATAGGTATGATTTTCATGAACCTTTATCCAAGGGGTTTTATTTGAAAAACCAGCAAATTCAGTATCATTCCACTGCATCGGACTTCTAGATTTATCCCTATTATGGGTATTTCCTATTATAAGGGCTTCTTCTTTAGACTTTCCATTATCCAAAGACAAATTATAGTGTGTTCGACCTTGAATATCCATCATTTCATCTAATGAATTTGCCTCAATGTTTTCCATACCAATTTCTTCTCCATAATATATAAAAGGAACGCCCTTTGCTGTTAACATTAAAGCGGCTAAAGTTTCAGCTCTTTCAGGATTATTTTTTGCCAAACGATTTATAAGACGTGGCATGTCATGACTTCCAAAAAATAATGTTGGATAGTTGCTCATGTTTTTTTCCATACTTTGCAACTCATTAAATATTCGTTGTGCAGAAAACTCGGAAATACTTCCAAAATTAAAATTGAATATGACATCTAATAATTCTGTGCCTTGATATTGTTTTAGAACCTCAATTTTATTGCTTCCTATTTCTCCAACTATAAAACGGTTATCATATTCATTTACGGTCGAGCGGATGGTTTTCATAGCCTTTTTAACACCTTTTTGATTGATATCATTTAGGTGTTCCTGTTCTCCTTTTTCATTTGTTGGATTGTCTAAAGTGATACCTTCTGTAGTCAAAAAGTTGATAACATCCAACCGAAATCCGTCAACACCCATATCCAACCAAAACCTTAGGACATCCTGAATTTCTTTAACAACTTTTGGGTTTCCCCAATTAAGGTCTGCCATTTTAACATCAAACTGATGGTAATAATATTGGTTTGTTGTGCTATCCAATTCCCAAGCAGAGCCACCAAAAAAAGATTCCCAATTATTTGGCGCATCTTCCCAAATATAATAATCCCTATAGGGGCCGTCTTTTGATTTTTTTGACTCTTTAAACCATTTTGATTCGGTGGATGTGTGATTTACCACCAAATCCATGATAATTTTAATGTCTTTTTGATGTGCTTTTTTTAAGAAATATTTAAAATCTTCCAAGGTTCCATAAGTTGAATCAATAGTGTAATAATCTGAAACATCATATCCGTTATCAACTTTTGGTGATTGCAGAAAAGGTGTTAACCAAATGCCTTTAATTCCCAAGTTTTGAATATAATCTAACTTGGATGTCAATCCTTTAAAATCGCTATAACCATCTCCGTTACTATCTTTGTAACTGGGCATATAAATTTCATAGAAAACGGTTTCTTTCCACCATGTTTCCTCTGACGAATCTGAAATAATCTTTGAATTGCAAGAAGAAATCAATAGTAAACATAAAAGAAATGGAACAACTGCTTTCATATTCTATTCTTTCGATGTATAGTGATAATCTATCACCACCTCATTTGCATATAATTTTCCGCTTTTCTCTGAAATAACAGCTTCTTGAGGAACAAAAACTAATAAAGTTGAATATTCTTTGGCTATATTAAAAGTAAAACTACCTGTTACTTTTTCAGCAATAAATACCCTTTGAATGGCATCATAAATCTTTACTTCTTGTGCTCCTGTTGAAATGGTTACGGCTTTAACTTCTGGGTTTGGATTGTAATATAGATATGAAGGATGTGCCTTCGATTTATAAAAATCTGTTGCCAACAAATCTAACTGCAAGATATTAGCAACGTTGGTTTTGGAAATAATGGCTCCAGCAATGCCTACATGTCCACTTCCATAGACACTGAATTGGGACACCTTAGGATTGTCTTTGTTCCATTTCATTCCATCACCTATTGCAACAGGCGCTTTTAAGTCTAAATACAGCCCTTCCTCTTTATAATGAGAACTTTTTATAAGGCCTTCGTAAGCAATGACGCCTTTAGTATGTGCTTTCTCTTCAGGAATTGTTTGATGATCATCTGGAATTTCATAGGGGTAAAATAACCGTGATGCATTCGCGGCATTCAACATCCATTTCCCTATGGCATTGGCATAACGTTGGTCGTATCTAACCATGGGCACCAATGGCCACATGGTATCGTAGGTATTCATTAAAAATCCAAAACCTCCATGGTCTACAGTGCTTCCAACTATTCCCGAAACATCGTAACCATTCCAATTGTTAACAAGAACACCCCAACCTTCTCTACAGACCGAGGTACCATCAAAAGTCCAATCCAATAGTTTTGAATACTCATAATTGGTGCCTTCTTCGGCATTTAATCTGGCAGCAACATAAGCTCCAAAAGGCATTAATATTTCATAAAACCTATTTTCTTTCTGATTTAATAAAGCTTCCAATGCTGATTTCGCTCCTTCTAAATATTTGGCGTCTTTAAATTTTTGATAGGCAGCATACAATACATAAGCATGTCCTGCAGCCACATCTTCTTGTGCACAAATCCAACTTTTGGTTGGTTCCATTGTGGCATAATTAAAAAAGGAATATCCATAGTCACCGTTTAAAACAGTATCAGCCTCATAAAATTTATTGGCTACAGAGCGTAAAATAGGTTCAAAACCCGGCTCGTTTGGATAAAAATCCGCAACCGCATAAAATAGCACGTTGGGATACACATCATACCACCAATCGCGCGCATAACCACCACCTAATTGAGCTACCTCTGGGCTCGTATTGTTCATTATAATATCCCATTTCGTTTCAGAATTGAAATAATTTTTTAGCATGCCTGCATAATCTTCACCGTTCTGGTTCGATTTATCTATGCCTACCAAACTGCCTCCTAATACAGAGCCAATACTGGCCAAAGATTCATGAAAAATACCGTCGTAATGTTCTAGTCCTTGTCTAACATCGCCCATAGCTGTATAAATTCCGTATGTTTCCTGATCAACGTTTTTACGGGAATTATCTTTCCAGATCAAAGGCCAATACATGCCGGTTTGGTTTGGGTCGTACACTAAGCTATCATAATCCTTTGCTATCTGGTTAAAGTCGATAATTTTGAATGGTTTTGGTAAATTGGGCATGGCATCAATCCGGCTCAATTGAAGTTGACCGACTGGATTTTCTATGATAAATTTTGAAGGTTCGGTTTTGCATGAATAAAAACCCAAACCAATCATTAAAACTAGGATGTATTTCAATATTTTCATCTGTAATATTCTTTTTTTATTGGACGGTTGTAACATCTACCTCTATAGTATCTTTACTTTGAGTGGTTATATTTTTAGTCGCTAAGGTTTCATTTTCCAATGTTTCTTGCTGTTTTAAAAGCTGCTTCGCAATAATGATGGAAAGCAATTGAAGTACACCAATAATCAACAAGGCATACCTTAATGCGATGTCTGTATTTATATAAAAAGCGATCACCAAAAAAGTGCCTGCGCCTAAAAAGCGACCAACAAATAATCCAAATTCATGATTTAGGATATAAGAAAACTCATTTCTGTTTTCAATGGAAGACAATAAATCTATGACTTTTAATTGAATAGGAAAATAGGCAATATCTAAAACTGGCCTAGCAATTAACAACAGGAACATAAATAAAATGACACCTGTTGTATTGAACAACAAACCATTAAAAAAAGAAGCAAGGAAAAAACATATCAATCCAACACTAAAAATAATTAAGCGGTGTTTAGGTTTTGAATATTTACCTAAAAGAAGCATGATTACGGCCGCAATAACAGCTCCTATGGAAATAGCAGACCCTAATGCGCCTTCAGAATTAAAGAATTTCATCATTAACATGGCAGGTGCCGTAACTATAAAACCTTGCGCCAACCCTTTTAACACGGCCAATTGAAGCATTTTTTTCCAGAGTTTGTGAAATTTAAAATATAAAAACTTTTCATTCTTTGGTTTTTCATAGGTTCCAAAATGAAATACGATAGATGCTAATATGGTGATTCCAAAAACAATCATTGTTATTACCCTATATGCTGAGTTAATACCCTCATTTGCTAGATCTCCTTCCCCTTCTCCGCTTATTAAAAACCACCCGATAAGGACAGGGACTGTTGATGCTATAATGGTATAAATAAACGTTTCCAGGCCATAATAAAAGTTTCGGGTTCGGTCTTTTGTGGTTGCCAATACCAAATAATCCCTGTTTGCCCAATACAGTCCAAAAGACATGCCCATAATTAAACCTGCTCCTATCAATCCAAAATAATTGATTTCATCCAATGACATCATAAATACCATGGAAACGCCACTGAGCAGCATGCCCAAAGAGAACAATCTTTTGATATTTATTTTATTCAATAAATAACCATTGATAAAAAATGTAATGGGAATACCCACATAAATGGCCAATTGATATAAAATAACCTTGGAAGGGTCGTTTGAATTTCGCATGATATATGATGCCACGAAAATATCTATGACCGGTAATACAAAAGCATAAATGGTATTGGTGATTATTAATATTTTTGCACTCCTTGTAAAATCCTTTAACCCTACTTTTGCTAAATCTATCATTATTGTCCCAGTGTTTTTAATATTTGATTCATTGAAAAGCTAGCTAAACAGACATGCTCATCTGATGCTCCATAATACATTTTGATGGTATCTCCATCGACTATATGTCCGTTCGTAAAAACTACATTTCCAAAAAACCCAGTTTGTTCATAACTAGCAATTGGTTCCATAATTGGCTCTTCAGAACGCGCAATAACTATCGAAGGATCTTCTAAATCCAATAAAATAGCACCTAAGCAGTACCGATTAGCTTCTGTGGCACCATGATAAATTTCCAACCAGCCTTTATCCGTTTTAATGGGGGCTGCTCCAGCACCTAATCGTTTGCTATCAAATTTACCAGCTCGTGTTTTTGCAATACATTTATGATTGCCCCAATGCACACTATCTGGAGACTCTGAAAGCCATATGTAATTTCCCCCTAGTTCTGGACTGCTTGGTCTATGAAGCGCGAAATATTTACCATTTATTTTTTCTTCAAAAATGGCGCAATCTTTATTGTGCGGACTAAATACCATGCCTTTCTTTTCAAAGTTTTTCCAATCTTTGGTCGTTCTTAATCCAACACCTACACCATTGGGGGACACCATAGTATAGGTTAAATAATAGGTGTCTTCAATTTTTGACACCCTACAATCTTCAATACCATAGCTTTCATAGTCGCCCTCTCCAAAAAGTGACGAGTAATTTTTGTCTTCTTTGAATGTTATTCCGTCATCACTAAAAAGCAATCTAAGGTGGGATATGGTTGTTAAATAATCGGTGCCATCATAACTGATAACCCTCGCATCGGAGGCATCCAGTTTTGGGTCAGTCAGGTCGAAATCCAAAATTTCCACTTTACCAGAATCATTGTAAATGGGTACGGACAGGAGACCTTCTTTTTGAACCGTACGTTCTGCTACCCTTACCAAAAGCCCTGTTTTTCCATTAAATTCAAACACGCCCGGATTTAACAAACATTCAATGATCATATTCTCATTACTGGGTTCTAAGTCTTTGGGAGACACTAATGGGTTTTGTTTATATCGAATTGCTATATCTGCCATATCTAATTTAATTTAATATTGAAATATAAAAAGAATATCGTTTTTTTAGGGCTTGTTAAGAAATAACCTATACATTTTGACTTGCTCTTTTGGTACATTAGGTCGTTAAAAAGCCTCGTTGTAGCTAAGGCTATAGCTGTGTTTTTCGCCTAGTTAATACACAAAATAGTGGCGTCAATTCTGCACACTTTATTTCTTAACAAGCCCTTAGCAACCATGAAAAAGAGAAGTAGCAATTATTAAAACAACTACTTCTCTACAAACAAACTAAACTCAAACTAATTTTTTTTTAAATCAATATCCTGTATTTTGGGTTAAAGTTCCGGCTGAAGCATCAATTTCTGCTTGCGGGATAGGGTATAACAGGTGTTTATCCTGAAAATTTTTCCCATGGGCAGTCATAACATCTTTTGCAATGCCCCATCGTTTTAAATCAAGCATTCTCTGGTTTTCAAACCCCAGTTCCGCTCTTCTTTCCGAAATCAGCCATCCTTTTATGGTTGTTTTATCGGTAGATAAAATATTTCTATCGGGCAAAGTTCCTATGGGAGGCACAACACCCAAAGCATTTACTGTATTTCTTGCTCTAGCCCTTATTTGATTGATAATTGTTATAGCATCTGTATATGTATCTGTTTCAAGATAAGCTTCCGCTTTCCAAAGTAATACATCGGCATAGCGTATATATACTTTATTGGTGGGCGCATCATCATTTCCTTTATTGCCGCCGTCTAAAGTCCCCAGCATTTTATTAACGTTTTTGTTGGGCACATCAACGGTATATAATCTTCTAGGGTCGTTGGCCTCGAAGGAGTTCATAAAATCTGTACTTGGAGCGAAAAAGCCCCAGCCCAAAGGTGCGCAAATACCATTTCCATTTCTAGGATTTTGATTCGATTGATGATCATAAGAAAAGATGACCTCATTGTCCACAAATTCTTTGTTTACATCAAAGCTGTCAAAATAATTGGCATTTAAGCTATAGAAACCAAGGACTTCCAATTCATTAACAAAACCAATGACTTCCGTCCACTGTTCGGTATATAATGCCGCTTTTGCCTGTAAAGCAATGACAGCCCCTTTTGAAACACGCCATTTTTCTGAATTAGAGCTAAATTTACTATTTGGCAATAGGCCTTTAGCTATCTCTAAATCTGATTTTATTTTATCCCAAACCAGAGCTTTATCCGCTCTCACAGCGACTTCAAATGCTTCTAGGTAGGTTTTAACAGGTGCTACAATTAAAGGCACATCGCCAAAATTGGTAACCAAAGAAAAATAATAGAATGATCTTAAGAAATACGCTTCACCCAACAATTGGTTTTTTCTGTCAGATGTAATACCCGTTATTGCTTCAATTTCAGGGTTTGTCAATAAATTTATGGCGATGTTCAGTCTTTTAACACCCTCATAATCATACTTCCATAATCCATTGGGGCCACCGTTGGTAGAAGTAAATGTAAAGTTATTGATATCGTCTATCCAAGGTTGATCGCCATCTGAAGCCCATTTTTTTTCCATATCGTCTGAAGCGATGTCTTGTAAAATATAATCGTTTTGAAAAACCAGCCCCCCGGCCCAATCCCATTCGGCCAATAGGTTCAGCGTATTGGAAAGCAGTTGATAGGATGAGTTTACAGAGCTTTCTACACTACTTAAGGTAGGCGTAGTAATGGCCTGTTCCAAGGTTGTTAATCCAATAGGATCTTGAGTAAGTTCGTCTTGACAACCCACCAGCATCATGATGCCGGAGAGCAGTCCTATTTTAAATAAATTTTTCATGTTTTTTCGTTTTAATTTTTTTATCTAAATTTTTGCTTTTACCCCAAAAATAAAGGCACTTGATTGTGGGTATGTTCCTTTATCGATCAAAGAGGTCGATTCTGGATCTAGGCCCGTATAATCGGTTATAGTAAATAAATTTTGCCCTGATGCATACACACGCAAGCTATTCAATCCGAACCATGTATTGTTCAACGTGTATCCTATCTCAATATTTTTCAACCTTAAATACGAAGCATCTTCCACAAACACGCTGGAAACATTGCCTCCGCCATTATTGTTAAATGTTAACCTTGGCGTTGTATTGCTTGTTCCTTCACCATTCCAACTATTCAAAACAGCTGTTGTAGAGTTGAATGGGCGGCTATCATAATTCAAAATTTGTTTTAGATCATTGTATCTATACACATCTTCAACACCTTGTAACAAGAATGAAAAATCAAAATTCTTGTATTCTGCATTAAAGTTAAAACCATAGGTTATTTTAGGAATAGGGTTTCCTATAAACGTTCTGTCATCGGCATTAATTTGACCATCGTTGTTTAAATCCTTAAATCTGATATCGCCCGGTTGCGTACCATTTGTATTGGAAAACAACTGCGTGTTTACTTCGCTTTCGTTTTGGTAAATGCCATCAAACTGATACCCAAAATAAGAACTTATAGGCTGGCCTGCCTCCGTTTTTGTATGCGTCGCATCATCGGTAATGTTTCTTACAAATGGGTGCAATTTATTAACGTTGTTTGTTAATGTGGCAATGTTTGCATTGATACCATACTTAAATGCTTTGTCGTAGTTCTGAAAGTTAAGTCCAAATTCAAGTCCTTTGTTGCTTACTTCCCCAGCATTTACAAACGTTCTGGATATGACGCCAACGGCTACTGCTGGAAGCCCCACGGTCAATAACATATCGGTGGTTGATTTATCAAAATAATCAGCACTTAATGTTAATTTGTTCGATAAAATCCCTAAATCCAATCCGAAGTTCGTTTGTGTCGTGGTTTCCCATTTTAAATCGGGGTTACCATAACGCACCACATTCACAATACCTCCAGAAGATGACACGAGCGTTTCATAAGCATTGTTAGGTATTTCTTGGTTTCCACCTTGCCCCCAACTGGCACGCAGTTTTAAATTTGAAATCCAGTCTGCATTTTCCATAAAGCTTTCTTTTGATATAACCCAACCTCCAGAAATAGAAGGGAAATACCCCCATTTATTGTTTGGTCCAAATCGAGATGAAGCATCCGCCCTCATGGTTACTGTTGCAAAATACTTATTATCATAGCCATAGTTACCTGACGCAAAGTAAGACAGCAAACTCCAATTTAATGCAGAGCCTGAACTATAGGCATTGTCTGTGCTGCCAAAATCTAAGTATCTGAAAGCATCTGTAGTATTATCAAAATTTTGTCTGCTGCCTCCAATAGCAGCTTGTTTACTGTTTATGTTTTCCATACCAAGCAAAAGGTTCACACTATGGATGTCATTAATGGTTTTTACATAATTTAAAGTGTTTGTAAAGGTGAATGTCATTTCTTGCCCTCTATTTTCATCCAGTCCATTGGGCCTGTTGTTCCTGCCCATGCCAAAATATTGGTTAGAGGTATCGCTTATGTTGTTATCTCCAAAATTGGAAGCAAAATTTTTATTATGTGAAAATTTAATATCCACACCCATATTCGACTTAAACGTTAAGGCTTTGTCTTGCAAGAAAGCAAGCTCGCCATATACATTACCAAAGGTTTGGAAGGTATTTCTTTTATCGTCCGTAAAGTTAACAATGGCGATTGGGTTTGATGTAAACTCATAAATCTCGCTCCACCCGTTGTCTGGCCCTGTATAAAAAGGCAAATCTGTATATGGGTTGCTTGCCGAGTATGTTGGGTCTGTTACATCTTTATAAACCGACAAAACCGGTGGGCGGATTAAAGCATGACGAATGATACCGGGCGCATCGCCACTAGAAGATAATTTATCTTGTTTGGCATAGCTAATTAGGATATTGGTTCCCACCTTAAATCTATCGGTAACTTCTGCATTCAAATTGGTTCTAAAGTTAAAACGTTGGTATTGATCATTATCTTCCACAACAATACCATCAATACCATAATACCCGCCAGAAACCAAATACTGTAATTTATCGGTCGCTCCACTGATTGATACTTGTGCATTTTTGGATATTCCCGTAGTAAACAATTCATCCTGCCAATCTGTGTTTGCCAAATCGGTTCTATTTGCAGCGTCTTGAGCATAAGGACTTATAGCATTTGGATCATTGCCAGCTGTATTATACCAAGCCTCATCTTTTACTGCCAGGTATTGCTCTGCATTTAACATGTTCGGTAAATTTGTTGCGTAGTAAACTCCAGATTCTAAAATCACATCAATAGCCGTTTTTCCTTTTTTGCCGTTTTTAGTGGTTATTACCACGACCCCTGCTGAGGATCTGGAACCATATATAGCACTTGAAGCGGCATCTTTTAATACAGACATGGATTTGATATCCGATTGGTTCAAGAAAGAAACATCTCTGGTAGGCACACCGTCAATAACATATAAAACGTCATTTTTACCCAGCGTTCCTTCTCCCCTAACACGTAATTTGATACCATCACCAGGAGCTCCGGTATTGGCGGCTACAAATACACCTGCCACTTGCCCTTGTAGTGCCTGGGCAACATCAACAACCCTTGTTTTTGCTAAGTCCCCTACATCAACGGTACTCACAGCACCCGTTATAGAAGTCTTCTTTTGGCTGGTATAACCCACGACTACTATTTCATCTAAAGCCTGTGAATCTTCTGTCAATATAACATCAATAACAGTCTTTCCGTTAACAGACATCTCCTGGGTTATATATCCAATAAAGCTAAATACCAAAATCGCGTTTGGATCTACATTATCGATGGCGTAGTTACCATCAAAATCGGTTACCGTTCCTTTAGAGGTATTTTTCACAATAATATTAACGCCTGGAATGGCACCATTACTATCTGAAACAGTTCCTGTAATTGTTTGGGCCAACACAGTTCCCCCAAATAATAATATACCTATTAAGAATAGGTTATAAATAATATTTTTATTCATAATAAGAGTGTTTTTAATGGATTGATAATTTGAGTAGTTTTTTTCATAATTCTGAATAATTAAATGGATTGATTAATGTTTAGCTGGTTATAATTGGTATTATTGATCATGATTTAAAAATCACTTCATAAAGGTAAATGTAGAGTACAAAAAATGGTGTACACTATTTCGTCAATAGTGTACACCAATCATTAATAACCTTGTTTTAAGGTGGTTAAAATATATTATTCGTGAATTATTCTTGAATTATTCTTGATTTGATAATTCTTAGGTGTACTGCCATACATTTTTTTAAACTCCCTGTAAAAATAAGATCGGTTATTAAAACCGGATTGATAACATACCTGCGAGACGGTACAATTACTTTTCCGTAATAATTCGGCAGCATACTTTAACCTAATGGTCCGAATTAAATCTCCCGGAGAGAAGCCAAAGTTTTGTTTAATCTTTCTATATAATTGTGAATTACTAATCCCCAACTGTTCTTCAATAAATAGGCTTTGCAAGTTTTCATTATCTATATTACTGCGTATGAGCTTAATAACGTTTCGTAGCAATTCTTTATCATCATTATGGACTTGGAGGTTTTTAATGTTTTCTATAAACGTATCTTGAGATAGATGTTTTAGCATAAGCTCCCTTTCTTCCATTAGCTTTTGCACCCTAACAAGAATATGGTCTGGATGGAATGGTTTTGGGATGTATGAGTTTGCACCACTCTCCAATCCTTCAATACGATGTAAAATAGAACTTTTTGCAGTGAGCATGATGACAGGTATGTGACATGTTCTGTCATCGTTTTTAACTTTTTTACAAAACTCTATACCATCCATCTTTGGCATCATAACATCAGTAATGATGATATCGGGAAGCTCGATTTTTATCTTTTCTATGCCTTCAAACCCATTGTTGGCTATGATAATTTTATATTTTTCTTTCAATAATTC
>TARA_R110002096_G_scaffold73662_4_pt1 | contig 11294 bp, 12 predicted proteins | sample TARA_R110002096 | Tara Oceans TARA_R110002096 (sample SAMEA4397295) | marine metagenome | biome: Polar Biome; feature: [DCM] deep chlorophyll maximum layer (ENVO:01000326); material: water (ENVO:00002006), including particulate matter (ENVO:01000060) such as... | depth 35 m
CTTGACCCTATGCGGCTAAACCAGCAGGTTGCGCCCGATTGATCCTTGCCCGGAGACCCCCCTTGGCCAACCCAGTATCCAAGACACCACCCTTTGCCCCATTCGAATGGATGATCGCGTGGCGATACCTTCGGGCGCGCCGCGCCGAAGGCGGTGTCAGCGTCATGACGTGGATCAGCCTGATCGGCATCACGTTGGCGGTGTTTGCTCTCATCGCTACTTTGGCGGTTCGGTCGGGGTTTCGGGCTGAGTTCGTCGATACGATCCTAGGGGCGAATGCCCATGTCACTGTGTATAATATGGCGGCCGTGGACGACAATGGCGTTACCCAGACCGGGATTGCGGATTACGCTGAAATGGCCGCGCGCGTCGCCCGAGTTCCCGGCGTTACCCACGTAGCCCCTCTGGTGCGCGGGCAGGTAATGGCGAACAAGGGACAGGCGAACGCGGGTATAGAAGTGTATGGGATCGATGGTGCAGATCTCGCGAAACTTCCCCGCATTGCCAACCCTGAAACGGCTGAAGGTGACCTTGCCAATTTTGACCAAGGCATTGCCATAGGGTCCGGTGTTGCACAGGCGTTGCGGGTCGGTGTGGGCGACAAGATCAAGCTGATCTCTCCAAACGGCGTCAAGACGGCATTCGGGACCAGCCCGCGGGTAAATGCCTATGATGTGGTGTATGTCTTCAGCGCCGGGCGCTATGATATCGACCGTACTCGTGCCTATCTGCCGCTGGCTGAAGCGCAATCGTTTTTCAATCGCGAGGGCGTCGCGGACGAGCTTGAAGTCATGGTTGAGAACCCTGACAGCGTCGACGCGCTGACCATGCCATTACTCGCGGCGGCCGGTGATCGCGGTATGATCTGGACATGGCGAGACGCGTCGGGGTCGTTCTTGAATGCGCTTGATATCGAGGACCGGGTGATGTTCGTAATCCTCAGCATTCTGGTGCTGATCGCTGCGATGAACATCGTGTCGGGGCTGATTATGTTGGTCAAGAACAAGGGGCGCGATATAGGCATTTTGCGCACCATGGGATTAAGCGAAGGATCCGTCCTGAGGGTGTTTTTCATCTGTGGTGCCTTCACGGGGATCATTGGAACAGTCATGGGGGTGGTTTTGGGCAGTCTCTTTGCGCTTTATGTCGACCAGATATTCGGCGTTGTGAACTGGCTTTCCGGTGGTACGGCATGGGATGCGTCGATCAGGGGCATCTATTTTCTTCCTGCCAAGCTTCAGCTCGGTGACGTCATGTCGGCGGTGGGGCTTTCATTGGGTCTATCTTTCGTGGTGACCATTTTTCCCGCGCGCCGTGCCGCTCGGATGAACCCAGTAGAGGCGCTGCGCTATGAATGATCCCGTATTGCGCCTTTCTGGCATCGACAAAGCCTATAACCCCGGGTTACCGAATGAAGTAAACGTGTTGCGCGGCATCGACCTGACGGTCGCGCCGGGCGAGGTCGTGGCCCTGGTCGCTCCGTCGGGTGCCGGTAAATCCACGTTGCTGCACATTGCTGGGCTGTTGGACACGCCTGATAGCGGCACGGTTGAAATCGCCGGTACTGACATGACCGGTGAATCTGACCGCAAGCGTACCGGCGTACGGCGGCGCGATGTCGGGTTCATCTACCAGTTCCACCATCTTCTGCCCGAATTTTCCGCACTTGAGAATATCGTTCTGCCCCAGCTTGCCAACGGCGTATCGCAAGCGGATGCACGCACCCGCGCGCGATCATTGTTGGATGAGGTCGGCATAGGCCACCGCGCAGATCACCGTCCCGCAGCTTTGTCGGGGGGGGAGCAGCAACGGGTGGCTTTTTGCCGGGCGCTTGCTAATGCGCCTAGATTGCTGTTGGCCGATGAACCTACAGGTAACCTTGACCCGGCGACGTCGGATCAGGTCTTTGCCGCATTGATGGCACTGGTGCGCGGTACGGGCCTGTCAGCGGTGATTGCCACGCATAATCTTGAACTGGCATCGCGCATGGACCGGCAAATAAGGTTGGACAGTGGTCGCTTGGTTGCCATTTGAGCCCACTGGTAGTTGAAAAACACTCAATGGTGACACAAAAGCAGGGTTGACGCCTTATTTATATCACAGCTTCACCCAAAAGGTGACATGCTGAATCGGCATACCAATTCCGAACAGGATATTGATATGTCACCACTTTTATTACTTCTTTTTGCAGCCTTTGGTTCGATGGTCGCAGTGTTTGACCCGTTTGACGGGGAAGACGATACAGGCACGTCGGAAGATGACGCCATGCGGGTGGGTGATGAAGACCCGCTTGTCGACAGCAATGGCGCGGCTTTGTCAGAGCCTGACCCAAATTCCGAGGCAGAGAGTTTGAATGAGGGGCTGAGCGACAGTGACTTAGTTTCGGGAAGCGAAGATGATGACATCCTGAACGGTAGTTCGGGTGCTGACGCGATCCAGGGCGGCGACGGAAACGACGTACTTTCAGGCAGTGCGGATGGCACCGGTGACGACGGCATGCCCGATCAGCTATTCGGAGAAGCAGGCGACGACGTCTTGTACCTTGGCTCGGACGACACGGGTGTGGGTGGCGAAGGCGCAGATACCTTCATTGCGACAGCAGATGCGCAAGGTAACGTCACGATCAAAGATTATAATGCCGAACAAGATGCGCTGGTTGTTGAAACCTATGACAAGAACACGTCCGTCTCGCATCAAACCGTCTCGGAAGGGTCGCTGAAAGTATCACTGAGCACCGGCCTGACGATCACCTTGCCCGGAGTCGATAGCCCGCTGAACGACGATGTCATCTCCTTCGTTCTGGCGAATCCGCTGCACGATGGTGGCTGATTGGCGGTGCGTGCGCATCACTTTACGCTAGAGATCCATATCGCGGCCCCTGCCACACTCGGGGTGATGCGCGCATTGCCTTAAGCACGTTTCGCCCAAGCGCGGCTTATTGGGTCTTCACCCACAGATGCCGTTTAGATCAACACCATTCCAAGGCATTTCTACCTCGTATGCGCGGTTTTGCGGCAGCTCGGCCACGGGCATGACTTGACTGATGAGGGTGTGCAGACGCTGGGTGCGAGGCGCTTGCGGCGCAAGTGCGCGACAACATACGAATTCTTCGACAATGGAGCCTTGTTGTTCATAGGCGAAATCGCTGAACTTTGGGTCAGAGTCGAGATCGAACAGATAGGGATCAACCCCGCCGCTGTGCTCAAATGCAGCGCGCAAGGGGGTATAGCCGGTGGTCGCGCGGTTTTGCCACTGCCACACATGGGTCAGCTCGTGGCTGAATATCATCGCGGCGATCAACCCGATCCGGTCGGGATAGTCCGGCAAATAGTCGTCCAGATACCAATCCTTATCGAACAGCACCGTATTCCACAGCGCAATGGCGGCAGGCTTGGTGGTGATAACTTCGCCCACCTTTTCGGGTGGCAAGATACGTTCGCGACACGTGGTGCGCGGGCGCGCCTGACGGGTCATGGTGACTGCCTTGCTGGGGGCCCCGTCATGTAGCCGTGCTTGGCGTACGTTCAAAGTTTCGCCCATGATGGTACGGGCAAATGCCTGCTCATTCTCGGTCAACGGACGCCCACAAGAGGCGAGAAGCAGCAATAGGGTGAGGGTGCGGATCATGCGACCACGTTGAGTGAATCGCTAGCGCCATTCAAGCAAATTCCGCGTTACCGCGCAAAGGTCGCAGTTGCCATGGCGACCGGCTTGCCCGAAGGTTCCGCGATCAACGTGCAGCGAGCGAAAATCATGGTGCGGCCCGCGCGGGTTACTTCGGCCTCGGCGCGGATAGATGTTCCGGTCGCGGGGCGCAAGAACTGCGTATCCAGTGTCACGGTCCCGATCGCAAGCAAGGTTTTCAGATGCCCCATACACGCCAGCACCATCGCCGTATCGGCAAGCGCCGTCATCGTCTGACCCGACACGATCCCGCCCGTGCGGATGATCTGGTCAGTGATAGGGATGGTCAGCGTGGTTCTATCGACGCCAATTTCGGTAACTGTCGGATCGAGCGCCATGACCCAAGGTGCGAAATGTTCAGTCAACACGGTTTGAGCGGTTTCTGGAGTCATGAATAGGGTCCGGTACTTGGGAAAGGCGCGTGTGTGATCACCCACCCTACGCTAAAAATAGGGTGGATGTTCAACCCAAGAATGGCTGGTTACTTAAGCTTTTTACCTGCAATCACCGTGCCGTCCTTTGCACCGCTATTCGCAGTGGCCAGCACTTTGACCTTTTCCTTTTTGGGTTTCTTAATTTCTTTATTACCCTTGTTCTTTTCCTTGGACATGGGGTCATTCCTTCACATGAGGTTCCCGAACGGCGGTCGCCCATCGGGTCGATGCTCAGGGGGGCGGGACGCTTGCGGCGCTACGTTTCCAGTGAGGCAACAGGCCGCGCGAATGTTCCGCGCCAGTCTGTAGCTGTAAAGTGGGGGTATTGAGGCGCTTTGGCAAGAGGCATGCGTAGGGTGGGTGACAACCCACCACGGTGGTATATTTGATTGAGCGCAACGTGAGGGCCGCGCCCGACCTTGAGCCTCAAACAGACAAAGCCGTTGCTTAGCTTCAATTTATAGGCCCTGACCTCCTCTGTTCCTTCGAAGCCACTTACCTATGGGGATGAGCGGCTTGCCGAGCGCGTGGGCAGCATGATTAATACCATCCGTCGCCGGGGCGTCTTCATTGAAGGTGAATCACCAAAATTGCTTGCGGATTATTTAACTTAGTTGTTAATTGTACTTAGGAACGATAAAGAAGACGGTATTGCAAGAATTATTAAATTGGAACGGATGGGGTGCTCTTGGTGCTGGCCTAACTGTATTTGGTAGTATCTTTTCTATTCTGTTTGCCTATCGAGCATCGAAGGACGCCAAAAAGGCTGCCACCGCTGCAGAGCAAGCGCGCAAAACTGTGTCAACAGTCGATACTGTCTCAGAGATGACCCGCGTTCTTAGACTTCTGAAAGAGATGAGAATGCGAGTTGATCACTCTGAATGGGGGCATGTTTCAGAATTAAGCGAAGATGTTCGGGTTATACTTGCTGGGATAATCAACGCTTCGCATTTGTCAAACGGTGATGAATTTGTAAGTCAGGCTGGCGACGTGGCAGTTCAGATGTCGACGCTTGGAAAGAGCGCAGATGCAGAGCATCATCAAGGACAGGACGGAAAACCCATTGATCCAGTGAAGATCAAAGGACTAATAAGTGATCAGTCCGAAAAAATCGCAAAACTTTTGCAAGAGACTAAAGAGAAAGTGATGTCGACATGACTGATAAGTGGGTTTTGCTGTTCCAGCGGCTTCTACAGAAAACAAGAGACGGAAATCTTGTGTGGTCTGAAACTGCAGACGATACGGCGTATTTAGCATCGGTCGGTAAAAATAAGATTCTGTATGAAGAAGAAAAGGGACTTGTCGGCGTCTACTCCGTCAACATCATGTCTAACGCAGGCAAGGTGGTAGATAGCTTCGATACGCGCGATTTGGAACGACTGACCAATGTAGATTGGTCACCTGACGGTGAAGAGCTGTTTAACCTCATACGTCGGAAAATAAGCGGTGCCGATGAAGTCTTGGATGATATCTTATCTGAGTTGAATGATCCCTTTTGGTGACTCAAACATCCAACTCCTCAACGAACTGGGCGTTCTCTTGGATGTACTGGTACCGCAGTTCCGGCTTCTTCCCCATCAGGCGCTCCACCAGATCGCTGGTTTCACCGGGTATATCTTCTTGCACGGTGACGCGGATCAGTTTGCGCGAGGTCGGGTCCATGGTGGTTTCTTTCAGGTCTTTCGCGTCCATTTCGCCCAGACCCTTAAATCGTTGTAAGTCGATTTTGCCTTTGCCGCCCAAACCTTTTTCCAGCCACATATCCTTTTCCGCGTCGTCAGATACATAGACGCGTTTCGCCCCTTGGGTCAGGCGATAGAGCGGCGGGCAGGCGAGGTATAAATGCCCCGCGTCGATCATCGGCCGCATCTGCGTATAAAAAAACGTCATCAACAGCGCCGCGATATGCGCGCCGTCGACATCCGCATCGGTCATGATGATGATCTTGTCATAGCGCAGGTCGTCCAGCACGAACTTGCTGCCCATGCCCACACCCAACGCTTCGCACAGATCGTTGATCTCGGCATTGGTGTTCAGCTTGCCCGATGCCGCGCCCAGCACGTTCAGGATCTTGCCCTTCAGCGGCAGCAGCGCTTGGTTCACGCGGTTGCGGGCACCCTTGCCCGATCCACCAGCCGAGTCGCCCTCCACGATGAACAGCTCGGTGCCTTCGCGGGTTTTCGACGTACAGTCGGTCAGCTTGCCGGGCAGGCGCAGTTTCTTGGTAGCCGTCTTGCGGGCAGTTTCCTTTTCCTGACGGCGGCGCAGGCGTTCTTCAGCGCGCAGCACCAGAAAATCAAGGATCGCGCCTGCGCTTTTGGTATCCGCCGCCAGCCAGTTGTCAAAGTGGTCACGCACGGCGTTTTCAACCATGCGCTGCGCATCTACCGTGGCCAGCCGGTCTTTGGTCTGGCCGACGAATTCCGGTTCGCGGATAAAGCAGGATACCAGTGCACAGCCCCCCGTGATCAGATCGTCGCGGGTGATAGTGCCGGCCTTTTTGTTGCCGACAAGCTCGCCATACGCTTTGACGCCCTTCAGTATTGCGGACCAAAAACCGGCCTCGTGGGTGCCGCCTTCGGGGGTGGGGATGGTGTTACAGTACGACTGGATGAACCCGTCCCGCGACGGCGTCCAATTGATCGACCATTCGACCTTGCCGGGCGCGTTGAACTTCTCGCGGAAGTCGACGGTGCCGCCAAAGGGGGCTTCGGCATATGTGGTCGACCCTTTCAGCGTTTCGTTCAGATAGTCGGACAGGCCGCCGGGAAAATGGAACGTTGCCTCTTGCGGGGTGTCGCCGTCTTTTTGCGATGTCTTCCAGCGGATTTCGACACCGGAAAACAGATACGCCTTGGACCGCGCCATTGCGAACAAGCGGGCAGGTTTCAGGGTCAACGCGCCAAAGATATCGGGGTCAGGGTGAAAGGTCACAGCCGTGCCGCGCCGGTTCGGGGCCGCGCCGATCTTCTCAAGCTTGCCTTGCGGAATGCCGCGCGAAAACTCCATCGCGTACAGTTCGCGGTTGCGGGCGACCTCAACGCGCAGGTGGTCAGACAGCGCGTTCACGACTGATGAGCCCACACCGTGCAAACCGCCCGACGTCTCATAGGAATCGCCCGAGAACTTGCCACCGGCGTTCAGGGTGCAAAAAATGATCTCGAGCGCGGATTTGCTGGGGTCTTTTGGGTGCGGATCAGTAGGGATGCCGCGCCCATTGTCACGCACGGTGACGTGGCCGTTCTCATGCAGCTCAAGTTCGATCCAGGTGGCGTGGCCTGCAACAGCTTCATCCATAGAGTTGTCAATGATTTCAGCGACCATATGGTGCAGGGCGCGGTCGTCCTTGCCGCCGATATACATGCCGGGCCGCAGGCGTACGTGTTCCATATCCTCAAGGATTTGGATCGACGAGGCGTCATATTCTTTGGCCTTGGGCTGCGCATTGGAAAGAAGATCGGACATTAAGAGGCCTGCCTGTCTATTGCTTTTGTTAGGGTGCCACTATGCCAGACCGTCAGCGGCGGGGGAAGGGTGGATGGCATTGCAAAAACCGGAGTTTGCGGGCATTGTGACATCGGCTTACGGCTTTGCCGCTCGAAGGTCCGTGTCTTGATCTAAGAGGCGACGGTCTTTCCTAAAGCCACTTAAGAATCGCATTCGCAATTTCATTTGGCTTTTGATGATGCAACCAATGGTCGGCACCGTCGATCGACACGCGGGTCAGGTCTGGGGCATAGTCTTCGAGCCCTTTGGTGGCCTCAGGCAAAAGCGCGGTGTCGTCCTTGCCCCAGATCAACAGATGCGGGCAGCGGATTTGCAGCCGCTCAGGGTCAAATGTCAGTGCGTTTTCTATAGGTTCGCCCGGCCCCCCAAGTTTGAGAGGCGATGCTCGGTACCAGTTAATCATCCCGCGCAGCCCTGCCGCATCCCGCCATGCAGCCTTGTAACCAGCCAAGGTGTCGCCGTGCAGCCAGCTCATATTCATATGTGCAGAGAACAATCCCATCAACTTTGCAAAATCATCCGCGGCAAGGATGTCTTCGGACCCCTCGCGTCGCAGAAAGTGGATGTATTGCGAGGCATCGGTCTGCGGACCGCCCTTGGCAAGTTCGCGCTGGAACGGCGCAGGATGGACGCCGTTCATGATGATAAGCTTTGACACAAGATCTGGCCGACCGATGGTCAGGGCATATGCTACGGATGCCCCCCAGTCGTGGCCCAACACGACAACTGGCGCGTCCCCGATAAGGGCCACCATATCCGACACCAATTGTGACGTTTTATAGTGTTCAACCTCGGAGGGCCGCCAGCTTTGGCCGTATCCGCGTTGGTCGGGGGCAATGCAGTGGAACCGTTCAGCTAATAAGGGCGCAAGTTCGGCCCATGCGCCCGAATGCTCCGGGAAACCATGCAGCATTAATAACCTTGGTGCTTTTTTATCGCCCCAATGGTGGACGCTAAAGGGCTTGCCGTTAAGGTCAATGGTTTCGGACCAATGGGCTGTCATGTTGAAATCTCCGGTTTCGGCACGGCTGGGTTGAAGTATTGCTGTCATCACAAGGCAAGCGGGTCTTTCCCTTACCACAGTCCCACAGTATGAGTGAAAGATGACAATGAAAATGACATATGCGGGGCACGTTCGCGCAATCACGATAATGGGCCTGCCGCTGATCGGAGGGCATCTGGGACAGGTGGCCATTGGAGTCACCGACACCGTCATGGTAGGGTGGTACAGCGTCGAAGGGCTTGCAGCCGTCACGCTTGCAAGCACCTATTTCTTTGTCCTGCTGATCTTTGGGTCCGGGTTTGCCTGGGGGGTAATGCCAATGGTTGCCGCCTTTGACGCCCAGGGCGATGAAGTCGGGCTGCGCCGTGCCACCCGTATGGGGCTATGGCTATCGCTTGGATTTGCCCTGCTCGCGCTGCCGTTATTCATATGGTCCAGATCCATTATGGGATTGATGGGGCAAGAACCCGAGCTGGCTGAAATGGTGCGGCAGTATCTGATGATCGCGGGTTGGGGCATCATCCCCGCACTGCTGGTCATGGTGCTCAAGAGTTATCTTGCAGCGCTCGAACGCACTCAGGTCGTGTTCTGGATCACCATATTTTCCGCGATGGTGAACGTTTTGGCCAACTACGTCTTCATTTTCGGAAATTGGGGGGCACCCGAACTGGGGGTGCGCGGTGCTGCAATAGCTTCACTTACGTCGCATAGCGCGTCCTTGCTGGCAGTAGTGGTATACGTGCTTAAAGCGATGCCTGAGCATCAGATTTTCGTACGTTTATGGCGCCCCGATTGGGAGATGCTGGCACGGGTGTTCCGGTTGGGACTTCCCATAGGGGTGACGGGATTAAGCGAAGTAGGGTTGTTCGCGGCGTCGGCGGTGATGATGGGTTGGCTGGGTACCATCGCATTGGCTGCACATGGAATTGCGCTACAACTGGCTTCGATCACGTTCATGATCCACTTGGGGATCAGCAATGTCGCGACAATACGCGCAGGTAACGCTCTTGGCCGCCGTGATCCTGCGCACCTTGTCCGTGGTGCGATTACAGCCACCACGATGTCATTACTGGTAGCAGCAGCAACCATTGTTGGTTTCGTTCTCTGGCCAGAGCCGCTGATCGACGCATTCATGCAAAGTGAGGAACCGGCGCGGGATCAGATCCTTGCGGTGGGGGTCGGCCTGCTGGCAATGGCGGCGCTCTTCCAGTTGGTCGATGGGGCGCAAGCCGTGGCCTTGGGATTATTGCGCGGCGTTCAAGATACCAAAGTGCCAATGATCCTCGCCGGGATCAGCTATTGGCTGGTCGGCATTCCGGTATCCTATCTTTTGGGATTCACAATGGGGTTGAACGGCATCGGGGTCTGGCTTGGTTTGGTGGTAGGGTTAGGGGTAGCGGCGCTGCTGTTAAACGCGCGCTTTTGGGGGACCACCCTAAAGGCATTGATACCAGCCCCAAGCGTAAAAATCTAAGTGTAGACGGTTATGCGAAACCTAGTTGAGCCGGTCCGCTTTTTTGCGCACCAAGGCATTGCGCAAATCATGCATCGCCATCAGCAGACTGTCGGTGACAACGTCAAGCTGGTCTTCCGTTGCCTTGGACTGCACCCATTGCGTGGTCAGGTTCAGGTGATCCAAAGCACGGTGGATATCGTCCATTTCTCGTTGCGCAAGGACTTGTTTTCGCTCTTCCATCCAAGCTTGGATCCGGGCCATGTCGTCGTCAGATAGCACGCGGTCGCCTTGGGGCTTGATCTCTCCGTTACGAATGTTCACGACAGCAATCTGATCCATCTCGATCCGACGCTGCCGATTTTCTGAATCCACACGAAATACCGCCGCTCCGTTTTCACGAACCCTAAAATAATAGTCTGGCAAATCGCTCGACATGGCGTTGGTCCTTCGTACTTCAGGTCAATTTTGCGCAAAAATTCTGAATTCGTGTGCAAGCTTCCTTGAGCGCCGCGTCGGAGGTCGCATAGCTGATGCGAAAATTCGGGGACAGACCAAATGCCGCGCCGAAAACCACGGCGACGCCCGTTTCCTCAAGCAATGCAGTGGCAAAGGTTTCGTCATCGGTAATTTCGACACCCGCGGCCGATGTCTTACCGATTAGCCCGGCAATCGACGGATAGACATAGAATGCACCTTCAGGGATAGGGCAGACCATGCCTTTGATCGCGTTAAGCATTTCGACGACCAGATCACGACGGCGCGCGAACATCTTGTTGTTCTCGTGGATATAATCTTGCGTACCATTCAGCGCCTCTACCGCCGCCCATTGACTGATTGTACAGGGGTTTGATGTGGACTGTGACTGTACCTTGCGCATTGCGCCGATCAGCTTTTCGGGACCCGCAGCATAGCCGATGCGCCAACCTGTCATTGCATAGGCTTTGGACACACCATTTACAGTTAACGTGCGGTCATACAGTGCGGGCTCAACCTGCGCGGGGGTGCAGAATTTGAAATCATCATACGCCAGGTGTTCATACATATCGTCGGTCATTACCCAGACATGCGGGTGCCGCATCAAAACGTCTGTCAGCGCTTTCAATTCGTCCCAGCTGTAACCTGCCCCTGTCGGGTTTGAGGGCGAGTTGAAGATAAACCATTTGGTATTGGGCGTAATCGCCTCTTCCAATGCTTCCGGCGTCAGCTTGAA
>TARA_R110002096_G_scaffold74377_2_pt1 | contig 11290 bp, 10 predicted proteins | sample TARA_R110002096 | Tara Oceans TARA_R110002096 (sample SAMEA4397295) | marine metagenome | biome: Polar Biome; feature: [DCM] deep chlorophyll maximum layer (ENVO:01000326); material: water (ENVO:00002006), including particulate matter (ENVO:01000060) such as... | depth 35 m
AAATATTATCTGCCAGGGTTTGGGTATCCGTACCGAGTTTAGCCGCAAGCTCCCCAATATTATGTTTTAATACGTTGTAGCGTATAGCGGGGGTTGCTTCTTTTATCTTGCCCGCTAGCAAACTCTGGTCATATTGCCCTTTAAGAAATGCAACATCTTCTGGACGGGCATCCCCAAGGCCAGCATCTTTTAGTGCCTGAACAGCTTCAGCCTCAGAGACCATATAAGAGCCAGAGGCTTCCTGAAGAGCCGCTAAAGTGTCTGTTTGCGGTCCCTGCCTTGTATATGAATCAACAAAACCTTCGGGTAGCTGGTCAACATCAAATCCTAGATTTGCAAGGTAGTCAGTAGTTTCCCCCCTATCAGTCCAATCTACATCAACAGCCTCTTCAATAGCCTCTCTGGACTTTGTTTCTGGAGTATCTACGGGGGCACCAAAATCAAATTCTGATTGTTCCCAATCGTAATAGGAGTATTCTTCCCGCATTGCCTGTTCTTCGGACTTTGTAGTGCCTTCGCGATCTTTTTTTGCCCGATAATCAGCTAACTGCTCAATTTTATTCCCTTGTCCAAGGTATTCGTCGTAATCCTTATCAGTTGCAGTAATATTTTCTTCGGTAGCAACACCGCTAAGATCATTTCTGTAAACCCAATTCGCGTCAATAATATCCCCAGCCCTCTGTCGGGCCTCTTCTTCTGAGGTATCAAGTCCGGTAATAGCCCCAAGATGTTCTTCTGAGGCAACAAAATCTGGGTTATTTTCAATATATATTTCTGAGCCTTCAGACTCCGTAGTGCCTAGGGGATCGAGTCCTGCTCGCAGAGCGGCTAATTGTTCTTCTTTATTTCCCTTTTTAGAAAGTGCCTTTACCTGTTCTGGAGTAAGGGTAACCCTTTCTTCGGCTGCTGTGGCCCTAACATCACTCTCATAGAGATAATTTACCCCAACATGAGCTGCAATATCTGATTCAGCTTTATCTTCTGGAATATTCTGCCCACGAACAGCTTCTATATCTGCTGCATCGGCAGAGAAATATGGGTGGTTTGCGCCAAATTTTTCCTGGTATTCAGATTTCGTAGTACCTAAGAGATCAATTTTTAACTGTAAGGCAGCGGTCGCTTCAGCTTCATTTCTCTGGCCAATTTCTGCTGCTATTTGTTCTGGAGTAAGAGTAACACCCTCCCGAGCTGCTAAAGCTACGAATTCTTCCCCGCTAAAAGTTTCTGCATCGACAAGTTCTGCGGCCTTCTTCTCAGCCTCTTCTTCTGAGATTTCACCTGTAACAGCAGCAACATGTTCCGCACTAGCAACAAACTCTGGATGTTTTTCGGTGAATATTGCTTTACCTTCAGTATCGGTAATAGCTTTACGATCAAATTCGGCTCGTAGCGCAGCTGATAGTTCCTCCCGGTTTCCCTTTTTAGCCAGCGCCTTTATTTGATCTTTGGTAAGAGCAACCCCTTCTTCAGCTGCCATAGCCCTAACATCACTCTCATAGAGATAGTTCTCCCTAACATGGGCCGCAATTTTCCTATCAGCTTCCTCTTCTGAAATATCCTGCCCACTAACAGCTTCTATATCAGCCGCAGAAACAGGGTAGTACGGATGTTTTTGCTTATATTTTTCCCGATTTTCGGCATCGGTAGTACCTAAAGGATTAAGTTCCGCTCGTAAAGCAGCTGATGCATTAGCTTCATTTGCAAGAAATACTCCACGATTAAGAGTATCTAGGCGCTCCTGCACCTGATCATCGGTAAGAGAAACACCTTCAATATCAGCTAGTTCCCTAATCTCACCCTCATCGAAATAGCGCGTGTCGGCATATTCGTTGGCTAGTCCGGGTAAATCAGCATCGGAGGTAGGACCAACAAAGGAACGCCTATCCTCATCTGTAAACTTGTAACCGTGTTCAGCGGTAGCTGCAGCGGTAGCCACCTCCGATTCTCTGCTGCTTGTATACCCTGCGTCATGAACCGTGTTTAACAAGTTGCCCTGTATTTCACTATTATCGAGACCCAGAGCGTCCAGTTGTGTCGCAACTTGCGCAGCACCTTCCGCAGTTTGGGGTGCTTCCGTAACAGCAGCCTTGACCTTCGGGTTAAGCGCTAGCAAAGCGCTAGTTGCACCGTGCACCGTGTTAACGGCACCCTGCACGAGCTTATGCCCGGTAGCCATGCTTCCTGCAGTAGTACTACCACCTACTGCGCCGAGCGTTGCGTTCATTACTACGTTCCCGACAACATCATAACCCTCTGGTCTATACGGATATAGGAGGGACTCCACCACGGCCTGTGCGCCACCCTCTTCAACATATTCTTGGAGAGCTTCTCCCCCCGCTGCCTTCAAAACACCGAAAGCCTCCTTAATATAGTTACCACCCTGTTTACCGACTTTGCTCCCAAATAGGGCTTTTTCAAACGCGTTACCCCCCAACCCCATCATTGCTACATTAAGGACCGCGGCTGCCGAACCCGCATAGTTTCCTACAATTATCGCCTGCTCGTGCGCTTCACCTTCGGAAAAACCGGCAGCTCTCAAAGTGTTGAACGCGTCTTCATATGCTCCAACCGCCGTACCTCCATAGGCTTCGGTCAAATCACCAGCGACCTGAGTGCTGAATGCCGCCCTCTTTGCTATAGACAGCGCAACTTTCGTACCCGCAGCACGGAAAGCCGTAGCAGCAACAAAAGCGGCTCCTCCGGTGGCAACACTAGCTAGAAGAAGGGGAAGTTCCTGTATCATCTCCTCAACTATATACTTAGTTGCAAAAACACCTTTGTCTGCGTTGAAAGCGTCCCAAACAGCCGTAGTAGTATTCCAGGCTTTATCTAACGTGGAGAGAGGGGTACCGTCAGGATTAGTTTTTAGTTTCCCATTCTCATCCTTGTTTGCGTCCCCCATAGTCTTGTTGATTCTCTCAAGCGCAGCCTTAAACTCTGGAGTCCGCAAGTCATCACTGAGTGCAATAAGATCCCGTGCCTGTTTTCCTAGGGGGGTAGACGCTGGATTAATGCCCGCTATAATCACTAAACCGTTAAAAGACTGTAAAAGTTCCCCACCCGCCGCGAGAATAATAGCAGTGGTACCTTGATCAAAAACACTACCGACAATATCCGCTGCCCCTCCGTCTATCCTTTCCGAGACATTTTCTATTGTCTCATTGACAGCGTCGGTAGCGGTATCTACCGCCTCTTTAGCTTCAGGTGATAAGTCGTTGTATACAAGTTTTGCGAGATTTCTAGCGAGTTCCACTTTCTCTTGGAAATACTCTAGTCCTGCCGTTTTCCCAGCTGCAACAGTGTCCTCAGTAAAGTTTTTAAGTTGGTCAAGATAGGCAGAGGGATCAGATTCTTCTAGGTCAGCTAAAACCCAGCCACGCATCGACACCTGCAAAGGACTACCTGGAGCAACTGTTACTCCAGGCTGATTGATATCAAAAAATTCCCTCGGATAGAACCTAGTTTGGGAAGGCCCATCTGGATCAACCGTACCATCAGGCCGATACTGTGGGTGAGTTTCGTGGTAAACTGTGGGGCCTTTTACTTCATATAATAACTTACCATCTAACCCTACTATCTTCTTATAGTAAGTATTGTCAGTTCTATGTTCCGTTACTAGTGCGATTTGTCCATACTCATCAATCCACTCGGGGGTGGCAAACACAACATTAGTATCATCCCAATTAAGTTGCCCCGTATCACTTACTATAAGCGTGGCTTCACCCTTAACGATTTGTTCCTGGCTTACCTTGGATGAGTCTATGGATTGCGTGCCCCGTAACATAACCCTTTCTTCGGCATGTTGCGCGTGCATATAGCTAAGACTATCCCCGAACTCCTCTATGTCTACCTCAGTTGCATTCTGAAGCGCATTCAGGCTGGTACCGTATTTATCCGTAACCTCATTGAAGAGAGATTGTAATGCGAGAGGAGTGAATTGAGTTACAGGAATACCAGAACTAGCTATCGCTTGTTGAAATACCTTTTGTTTTTCAGCAGCATAATCTTTTGCATAGTCCTCAGCATTTACAGCCAAATTGTTTGTCTTACCCACCGTAAGAAAGTGTTTATGGCCGTCTGTTTCCTTGGGCAGATTATGGATCTTTCTATACTCTTCTTCATTGAAGCGATTGCCAGTCATAGCCTGGGTGAAGCCTTTTTCAAGCGCCTCGGTTATAGGTTTCTGTGTGTCCTCCAGATTCTGCGCGTAAGTAGCTAGATTACTCTCTATTTCCTTATACTCTGTAACTAACTGTCCTACATTGGTGTTAATCTTATTGGCTTCATTTGTGATATTTTCAGCTTCGTTTCTATATCTCTCCATTTGCTCCGTATATAAATCAACCTGCGGCCTAGCGGTATCCTCCCATTCAGCATTTAAATTTATAATGCGACTCTCATACGTATTTATCGCATCGACGGCGGCATTATTTGCAGCGCGGGCGGCGGCAGCTGTAACATGAGTATTTTTTGACGCCGCGTTAGCAGCAGCGAGCGCTTCTTCATATTTAACCCCTGCCGCTTTATATTTGGATTTTGACTCCTTTATCTTCGCATCAAATTTGGATGTGGGATCTGTTTGACGGACTGGCGCGGGTATCCATCCCCCACCGCCACCACCCCGCTCATCCTCCTCCCAGTGACCCGTGTATGGCCCTATATCTTCTCCAAACTCACCAATTTGCCTATCGCCAGCATATTTAACGTAGGACTGGCCGTGCTCATCTGTTGGCTGTTGATTTTCCCACTGCTTAAATGCCTGCACCGCTTTCGCTTTCTCACGCGCAGTCGCATTATGTTCATCAACAGTCTGCTGTGCTTGCCTTGCTGCAATATCAAATTCATCTGATAACCTGTAATATTCTTTGAGGGCGGCATTTTGTGCGCTAACCGCAGTCGTAGAATTCGCGCTCGCCTGATTAGCTACTGCCCTTAACTGCTCAGCTTCCGTAAATTGAGACTGGTAGTCCCCAATAAAATTCTCGCGAGCCTCTAAAGCTTCATTATACCCCTCTACTGCCTTTCCATGTCCGTCTGCTAGACCCTTGTATTCCGCATCTTGATCAGTTATTGCCTGGGCAGCGGCTTGCAGTTCGTCATACCCACCGGAAATCTGGTCAATAGTACTTCTAACAACGAGGTCTAAACCTTCATTAAGTTTTTCTGTCCCATATTGATCCATAGACGCAAGTAAAGTATCAGATACATCCTGACCCTCATCAAAAGTAGCTGTAACAACGGCATTTATAGTCTTGGTTAGGAACGTAAGGTATCCCTCGTCTTTTACGGAATCGAGACCTAGGTTTTGAATTTGTTCGTTAACAAGTTGAGTTGTAATCTTCGCATTAGCAACAGCCGCCAATACTGTCCCTGCAGTTACATCTTTCCCAGATAGCGTCCTAGCAATACTATCTCCCACTACAGCTTTAATCGCGGGGTACTCGTCAAAGAAAGATATCTCTTCAGTAGCTAAATCTCCAACAATACCCTCACTAGTAATGGTAGTTGTGGGTAGATATCCTTGTGCCGTCAATTCATCTGTAACATACCCAAGCCCTGCGCTTACCCCTGCCTGAAGACCACCGGAAATGAACGCATCTACAGGATCTTCCCCTCTAATTACTGCACTTGTCGCCCCACGAACAGCGCTTGTAACAACCGGGGTTATTAATTTTCCTGCTTGCCCACCAACAGCGCTTCCCACGTATTTCCCTGCAGCTACACCAACTTGCCCGCCCACATAGGATGCCGCCGCTGATATGAGAATATCCTTAATATCCCCCCCATTTGCCGCAGTTAAAGCTCCAGACATAAGAGCTGGTGCCCAATATGCCGCGGCTGTCCCAGCAGTAGCAATCGTCGTAACAGCCATAGCGATGAACTGAACCGGATTTTCTTTAATCCCTGCAACTACATCACTAACAGCATCGACAACAGGCTCTATGATATCATCGACAATAAAATCAGCGACATCCTCAAATACATCAACAACTGATTCAAATACTGAACTCATAGCGCTATCCTAGGAACTCACGACCAAGATTGACGAACATAGCGTGCCCACCTGATTTAGTTGGTAGAATCCGAACGGCAGAGTCTTTCGCCTCTAGTTTTTTCTTAACAATTTTGAACACCCCAAGTAGCTTGTCATCACTTATCTGCGTAGCGTAGTGGGTAATACCTTTATCTTGTAAATAACGTATATATTCCAATACATTAGCGACAAAATTCCTAGCTGTATCTACATTAAGCGCCCTGCCAATCATCTTTGTTGTACTGGTTGTTCCTGTATGCCCAAGAAACACCGTATTGCCAAACTGGATCATGTCTGAATTCTCCAACGACCCTTCTTTTGCAATCATCATTAAGATTTCGTGGGTAGACCTCCCTCGTTTGTCGGTTCCATCTACATAGATGGCAATAATAGACGCGGGAGGAAGTTCCTCCTTATCACTATTCACTACTCGCATCAGGTAACCTCCAGAATGCTTGCCACAACATGCAGTCTGTGGGCGGTTGCGGCGGTTACTTTCAATACTTCCCCTGTCTGCAATACCAGAGGAGCGGTGAGTAGCTCTGTGGTAGCGTTTGCAGATACGGCTTTGGTCTTAAATAGGCTAAACACCACACTAGCGGAGTTAGTAAGCGTTAAGGTTATGGTATCAGCGTTACCGGAATCCTCAGATACAAGGATGGAATTAACAATACTGGTGGTTAACGCAGGGGCCGTATAGAGCGTTGTCACGCTGGTAGTCGTTAAATCCACCTTTGCATTTGTATATACGTTTGCCATTATCTAAAAAACCACGCCGTAGCTGTAGCCTTATCGGCAGTATTAGCGTTTCTAACTACGGTGTCCAGTTGCTTAAAATACAGCCGCAACACGTTGTTAAACTGCTCAAAATCCTCCTGTGAGTACTCAATAGGAGGATACGGAAGCGCAGGAGCGCGAAATATTACATCATATCTTGTATTATCAACAGCCATTATCGTCGTCCATCTGGGCGCATATCAAGCCGCGGTGACCCTAACTGCCATGTAACTCCTGTGGCATCAGACTCAATACGCATAGATAATTGCCGCCCCCGCACTCTTATATCTAATTGCTCCGTAAAAACCTCTACCGGAGAGGTTGCGGTACGAGTTATCGTTGCATTATTCACTCCTCCTGTGGACGTGGGGGAGGTATACCCTGCACCAGGGTTTGCCAGAGGACTTAGAGTCAAAGTTACAACAGGATTATTGGCTGTGGAGCCGTCAAAGGAAACATCCGGTATCACCCGACTCACGAACATGTATTTATGCCCATCATCAAGATCGAATTCCGAAGATACAGCATAGGCGGTTATAGCTGCTGCACTGCTCCCCTGATTGTCATCTACTCCGTCCTCATGATCTACTAGATTGTAGGAGTACGTGGCGGCTAACGGACTATCCCGCAGCCCTGAATCAAGCCAAGCAGTACGCGCTAACGTACCAAAATACCATATGTTTTCTAGATAATTATAAATTACATATTTGTCGATATTTGTAGCAGAATCAGAACAATAGAACCACCATACTTCATGAAACGACTCGTTCGTACCTGCAAACACCTGTGTATATTGTGCAGTATTGAAGTCATTAAACACGTATTTTCGTACATCGCATTGCAGTGGCTGGGTGCGGCCATCGTACTTATAAAATTTATCCTTTCCCATCCAGTAAGCAATGCCATTAGCGTAAGCCACCGCATTCTGAGAAGATATAGATACGTTCTCCCCTACAATAGATGCGGCCCATACGGCAGGTGCCCCCACGTATTGTAACGAATATAAAGAAGAATCCGTCCACACCAACACTTCTTGTCGTGCCTGGGATGCAGCAACAATCTTGGTGCCTCTGGATAGCTGTAGGCTACCCGCCTGATTTGTAGCGGAAGGAGTCCAATTAGTAGCATCTTCCTGGTCAGACCATCTGAGCAATGTGGGGTCTAAAGTACTACTGCCTATCGGATTCGTACCCAAGCAAAACACAAATCTGTTAATATCCGATACAAGTATCAGGTTTTGTATTGTCGGCACATCAGAGGCACCACCCAAACTAGACAGCAAAACCCCTCTGGTACCGACACCATTGGTAGCATCCCAGTAGTATACACTGCCGCCATCGGGGCCGAAGACTAAATCTTCTCCAAAATCAGACTGGGTCCAGAAACGGATTTTAGTCGTGGAAGACTCACCAACGCCCCACGCCCCTTGCCCCCATGTAGATGCGCCCCAACCTTCTATCGGAACCGCAAAGGGACTACCTATATTTATCTGGTACGCAGCAGAAACACTCCCCCCACCAGTAGCAGTAGAAGATGCGTTAGAAGAAGCAGTTATTGTGTATGTATTGGCGGCTGAAGTGACCCCCGTGGTAAGCGCGTATTCACCATCTATCGTAAGACCACCAACCGCTGAAGCCCCACTAAAAGTAACATAGTCCCCAGTTACATACCCAAGAGCAGAATCGGTAACTGTTACCGTAGCAGAACCAGAAGCGGTAGTAAAAGGATTGGTTAAAGATACAGTAGCACGTATTGGTGTGATATCATTATACCTACCAACATTCTCTACGTAGAACTTTAGATGTGTACCTACCCCAATTAGATTTTGTCCTCCCAAGGTCACCCAGTTCCATAAGGACCGACAAACCCCCGCAAACGTGGTTGCCGATATCCGCGTCCAACCACCTATCTTTTCTGGGGTGCCCTGACGAAATCTAATTTTATCGCAATCATACCAACCACCTTCATTGGTATATCGGGTGCCTTCACGATTGACACCTGATTTTAGACTCACCTTTGATAGTGGCATAGCTCAATTACCTACCTTTGATGCGGCGATCCACAAACCACCACGTCAGCGCCATCTCCGAAAGGAACAACGTCTTCTCAACAATCAACGGTTTACCAACCTCGCCATCAACAAAGAAGTAAATCACCATCCCAATAAGCACAAAAGTTAGCGTCGGTCGTACAAACCGTAACAGCGTAGCAGCGAATTGACCCACTGCGCCATAGCTTGCATCATGTGCATAGCTTGCTGAAATCGTCTCACCGATGCTCTCAACTTGTGTAGATACCAATTCATATTCAGCCTCCTGGGCCTTGAACTTGGCGTTCATATCGGTCATTTTTTCAACGTGGGCATACTCGCGCTTTTGCCGCTGAGCCTCTTGATAAGCACCCAGAACATTAGTAATCACAGACCCGACAATGCCAAATAATGGCCCGCCAATCACATTGGTTAGCAAGCTAAGCATTCCATAACTCCTTCTGGCCCCAAAATCTGGGTCGTCCTAAATCAACATGCAAAAATGTTTGGTAGTAACCAAATCCTTTAAAACCTACTGCAATAGCAGCTTGCTGCAAACCTTTTCTAGCGGCCCCTAACAAAGCAACATCCGCCGCCATTCCCCTCAAATGCATAGACCCCGGTGCCCCACCGACCCTAGCATTATGCACCGCGCACCTACACACGTTACTAACAGTCGTCGGCCCGCGCTGATCCCGCAGTGCCTGTAGTGTGTCTAAGAAGTCAGGGTTAATCCTAATCCACCCGCAATGCCGACAACCAACCTCGGACGGGGAAAAACTAGGCCAACGCCACTTACGAGTGGGTACCATTTTAAAATGTTGATATGTAGTCATCAACCCATTTCCCCATTTCGTACCCCGATATCTTTGACTTTCTCCTCCAGCTCGGCATGTTGTTCGGACCTCGTGGTGTCCCAAATTGGGATCTCACACTTTAATTTCGAAAGCATTTCCACATGCGCCGCCATTTGGTTACGCTCCATGACACGAATGCGGTCCACCAGTTTAATGGTAATGTTATGAAGTGCTTTAACCTCGACCTGAACTTCATCCGTTTCATCCTTAATTTCTTGTTTAATCTCAGACATTTGCTTGCCGAGGTTCCCAGTCATCCACTTTAACAGATACCATGCAAGGAACCCAGCTGCCGCCATACCAGCGGCGGGAACTCCAACTTGCTCAACGAACTTTCCAACCGCTGCAGGAGTCACTTATTCAACTCTTTACGGTTTATAAGATAACGCTGAACTAGAACCACAATAGATAAAAGCGCAACAACAGCACCTAACACTATATTTAGGTTTCCACCCAATACAAAATTCCAAATAGCCGTTGCCCCACCTCCAGCTGCAGCCGCTGTATCTATATTTTCTGGTCGTAAGGTCACGACGGATCTCCATCAGGCGGTGATATGACAGTGATCATTTCCAGGTCGGTGCCTGAACCTTGCAAACAGGCATTTCCGGCTTGATCTGTGAGCACAACCGTCCAGGTTCGTTTGGTAGGATTCAAAAACAATTCGAATATACGCTGATTTCCCCCAATGGTCAGCCCTCGCAGGATCGCGCTTTCGCCGTGCCGCTCCGTCAAAAACTTGACAACATGGGCGTGCGGCCAGCACCGCTGCTGCGCCTGAACCTGTGTCGTGAAGACCAGAAACAACAGCACAGTGATGGATGCCAAAAGCAGGACTATGGCGGCCCAGCGGCGCATCAGGCTAGCGGGTCGTAAGCCGTGATCGCGTCAGTGTCGTTCAGCCCAGCCAGATGGCTCTCCGCAGCGGGCGGCAGATCGCGCAGAGCCTGTTTCTCCACCTCGCTGTTAGCTACCGTGCGGGAGTACCCCGGCTGGTTCTTCGCAGCCTTATCAATCTCAACGTCGATCAGGTCGAGCTTGGCATTACGAGCGCCACGAATATCTTCCAGCCGCTCTACACGGGCCTTTGGCACTCTCCATGCGTGGGTCTTTAGATCATCTGCTGTAATCTCGACGGCCAGCGTGTCAGCGGCGGGTACAACTTCTTCCTTTGTAATTACGCCATCAGCGTCACGTTCAGCGGGGACGGTATTGGCCTTGACCAGTTCAGCAAGGATACCGCTGACTGATCCGGCGTCACCGACTGTGGTTGTCGTGCCGTCTGCGTTAACTATTACTTCGTTCATTTTTCAATCCTCCTTAACCTATTCATTTTCAAGTTCTCCAAAAAATAGAACACAATGGCCGACATCATCAATATACGCTCCTGTGTCAGCACGGGTTATATAATAATCTGCATGAAATGTATCTCTTGATGCTAATGCGTGGATAAACGAAAGGTTGTTGAAATCTGATCCAATTACAGAATTACCTACAGAGATATAATTAATGCTTTTGAATGGAATAGCAAAATCCACCCGATATGCGCCTGTTCCGTTGTCAGTCAGACTTTTTATATTATAGCTTGCAGCA
>TARA_R110002096_G_scaffold5159_3_pt1 | contig 11288 bp, 8 predicted proteins | sample TARA_R110002096 | Tara Oceans TARA_R110002096 (sample SAMEA4397295) | marine metagenome | biome: Polar Biome; feature: [DCM] deep chlorophyll maximum layer (ENVO:01000326); material: water (ENVO:00002006), including particulate matter (ENVO:01000060) such as... | depth 35 m
GATTGGTCCAAAGCCATAGTCAGGTTCTCCCAGATTGTTGTTTTACGGGTTGCAGCGCTGCGCGCACCGCGGGTCAACTAGTTCTCTGCCGCGACGATGGCGCGCGACATCCTGTTATTGTCCGCTAGCCGGTGATGCCGGTCGACAGTTCGGCCGCTTCGACGGTCTGGGCGATCAGGGTATTGATCGTCATCGGACCGACACCGCCGGGTACCGGCGTGTACGCCGCGCACGTCGCCGTGATCGCCGCGAGTTCAACGTCGCCGACCCCGCCGGGGTGGTAGCCTGCGTCAACGACGACGGCGCCCGGTTTGATCCAGTCACCCCGGATCATCTCCGGTTTACCGACCGCGCCAACGACGATATCACCCTGACGTACGAGCGCCGGCAGTTCGCTCGTCCGCGAATGGCAAATCGTGACGGTCGCATTCGCGTTCAGCAGCATCGAGGCCATTGGCTTGCCGAGAATCGGGCTACGACCGACGACGACGGCGTGGCGGCCTTCGAGCGCGATGCCGTAATGCGCCAGCAGGCGCATGATCCCGGCCGGGGTCGCCGAACCGTACGCGCGTTCGCCCATGGCCATGCGACCAAAGCCCCACGTGGTTACCCCGTCGACGTCCTTCGACAGCGCGATCCGGTCGAAACACGCGCGTTCGTCGATCGCCGCGGGTACGGGATGCTGCAACAGAATCCCGTGGACCGCCGGGTCGTCGTTCAGCGTGTCGATGACGGCGAGCAGGTCCGCTGTCGTCGTGTCGTTGCCGAGTACGACCCGGCGCGATTCCATGCCGACCCGGGCGCACGCGTTCCCTTTCATCTTCACGTAGGTCGCCGAGGCCGGATCGTCGCCGACGAGGATCGTCGCGAGTACCGGGGCAACGCCCTGCATCTGTTGTTTCAGCGCGGCGACGCGCACGCTCAAAGCTGCTTCCGACTCTGTCGCCAGCGCTTTTCCGTCGAGAATGATGGCACTCATAGCTGTTGCTCGTCGTTCGCTCGTTGTCAGGAAATCGCGAGCACGATCTTGCCCATCTGTTCCGATGCCCACAGCCGTTCATGTGCGGCCACCGCTTCGGTGAACGGAACTACCTGGTCGACGACCGGCTCGATCCGGTGTGACCGCACGAAATCGAGCATGGCATGAAATTCCGCCGGCATACCCATCGTCGTGCCCTGGATGCGTGCCTGCTTGAAAAACATTTTCGCCATTTCGAGTCCCGATTCCGGATTGCCGAGCGTCGCCCCGAAGAACACAAACCGGCCACCCACGTTCAGCGTGTTCATCGCCTTGTTGACGACCGGTCCTCCGGCACTGTCGATCACGATATCGATGCCGCCGCTCATTTTCGCGATCGCCTTGTCCCAGCCCGTATCGTGGTAGCTCACGCCGTCGCGCGCGCCAAGCGATTTTGCCGCCTCGAGCTTCTCTTTGCTGCCGCTCGTGACATAGACCTCGGCGCCATGATGCGTTGCCCACAGTAACGCGAACGTCGCGACCCCGCCGCCGATGCCCGTGACGAGGACTTTTTGTCCCGCTTTGACTTCGCCGTGGGTCACGAGCGCGCGCCACGAGGTGAGGCCCGCGAGCGGCAGCGCAGCCGCCTGCCCGAACGTCAGGTGATCAGGCTTCGCTGCGATGTCCGTCACGGGAACGCAGATCGACTCGGCGAACGTGCCCTGGTCCGGCATGCCGAGGACGCGAAAATTCGCGCCACCACACCGCGGGTCGTCACCCCAGTCGCGCGCGGGGTAAATAACGACTTCCTTACCCACGAGGTTCGCATCGACACCGGCGCCCACGGCGTCGACGACCCCGGCGCCATCGGAGCCGCCGATACTCGGTAGCTCGACCCGGGGATATTTGCCCACCGTGATCCAGACGTCGCGGCGATTCAGTGCGGCATGGCTGATGGCGACGCGAACTTCGCCCGCGGCCGGTTCCGGTTGCGGTACATCCGCGATCGCCAGCTTTTCGGGGCCGCCGAGCTCATTCAGTACGAGTGCTTTCATGTCAGGTTTCCTGTGTTCGGCTGTGGTGCGTAAGCGCTAGCGTCCCTGGAATTCGTACTTTTCCTTCGCGACGAATGCCGCGACGCCGCGCTTCGCGTCTTCGGTCGAGCCGGCGAGGCCCGCGATCGCGCGGGTTTCATATTCCATTTGGGTTTCGAGCGTCGTGTTCAGCGAATCCGCGAACAGGCGCTTGATCTCGCCATGTGCTTTCGTGGGTCCCTTCGCGAGTTTCGCCGCGCACGCGCGTGCGGTGTCCATGAGTTCCGCATCCGCGATGACATCTGTCACGAGTCCGAGGTCGCGGGCGTCCTCGGCGCTGAGCACCGGGTTCAGCAACGCGAGTTCCTTTGCCTTGCGCATGCCGACGAGGCGCGGCAGGAAGAACGTGCTGCTGCCATCGGGTGAAAAGCCGATTTTCGAATACGCCATCGTGAACTTCGCCGACTGCGCGGCATACACGATATCGCCAATCAACGACAGGCTCATGCCGGCGCCGGCCGCGGTGCCGTTGACCGCGACAACGAGCGGCGCATCCATGCGGGTGAAGCGCGCGACCGCCGCGTGCAGCGTCGTGGTCATACCGCGCATATGTTCAGACATGCGTTCGCCTTCACCGTGGAAACCGACGACATCGCCGCCGGCGCAAAACATCTTGCCTTCAGCCGTGAGGATCACGGCACGAATGTCGGGATTCGAATCGCAGTGCGTCGCAACCGCATGCAGCTCCTCGGCCATTTCGAGGCTGAGCGAATTGGCGGCTTCAGGGCGCGACAGCGTGATCGTCGCGACCTGCTTGCTGACGTCAAATTTCATCGTGTTATAGGACATGGCGGACTTCCTCAGGGCTTCTTCGGTGGGCGGAAAGATGGATCGTTCTCGCGTTGCGGCAGGCGTTGCATGATAGCGCGTCGTTCATCCGCTGACATGCGCGCCCAGTTCGCGATCTCGTTCAGCGTTCGGTAGCAGCCGCGGCATACGTTTGATTGCGTATCGATCTGACACACCGCGATGCAGGGTGACTCGATCGGGGCGGTCATGCCGCGGCCCGTTTCGCGTCACGGCACAGGGTTGCGAGATAGTCGAGGCCGGCGATCGCCCGGCTGCCGTACCACGACAGCATTTCGCCGTCGACGAGCGCGACATCGACGTCCGCAGCGAAATGCGCGCGCACCTCGGCGAGATGTTTTTCGCGAAACGCATACGGCTCGCTGCTCAGCAGGACGCGATCAACGTCGCCGGAATACGCTTCAAGTTCGATTTCGGGATAGCGCGACGGCGCCGTCGCCGGCAGCGTCTGCCAGTTGATCAGTTCGAGCATTTTCGCGATATACGTTTCACGGGTCACGGTCATCCACGGATCGCGCCAGATCAGATACAGCACGCGCTGGTACGGCTTGTCTTCGATGTCGGCAAGCCGTGCGCGTGCCGCGCGAAATTTCGCCACGAGGTCCTGCGCTGCCTCGCGGCGCCGGAACAGCGCGCCAAACAGCTCGTACAGCGCGACGTTATCGTCCGGCACGAGCGGGTGCGTGACGACAATGTGCTCGACGAACTGCGCGAGTTCCTCGCTCAGTTCACGGCGGTTTTCATCGATATTGAGGATTACGTGTGTCGGTGCGAGCTCGCGCAATGCGGCGACGTCCACGTCTTTCGTGCCGCCAAGCTTGCGAATCCCGCGCACGGTTGATTTCGGATGGATACAAAACCCGGTGCGTCCGACGATCTGATCGGCCAGATCGAGTTCGCACAACAGCTCCGTCAGGCTCGGCACGAGCGAGACGATGCGCGCGTCAGCCCCGGCTTCGGGGTGACGCGTGCCGAGCGCGTCGATGACGTAGCTGGCGGATGCCATCAACGCGGTTTTGCCGGCCGGCGACAGCGGTAAACGGGTCGCACCGGTGCCACTTACATATTGCGCCGGTACTCGCCACCCACCTCATACAGGGCGCCGGAGACCTGGCCGAGCGAGGCGGCCTTGACGCTTTCGATCAGCTGTTCGAACACGTTGCCGCGGGCCCGCGCTACTTCCTGCAGTGCTTTCGCCGCGGCGTCGAACTCGTCCGCATGCAGCGACTGGAAGTTACGGACTTCCCGAATCTGATCCTGCTTTTCCTCTTCGGTGGAGCGCATCAATTCGAGTTCCGTCACCTGTTCGCCCTCGCCGTCTTTCGGCAGGAACGTATTCACGCCGATCAGCGGCAGGGAACCGTCGTGCTTCTTGCTTTCGTAGTACAGGCTTTCGTCCTGGATCTTGCCGCGCTGGTACATCGTGTCCATCGCGCCGAGGACGCCGCCGCGCTCGGAAATATTCTCGAATTCGCGGTACACGGCTTCTTCGACGAGGTCGGTCAGCTCATTGATGATGAATGAGCCCTGCCACGGATTCTCACAGAAGTTCAGCCCGAGTTCGCGGTTGATCACGAGCTGGATCGCCACCGCGCGGCGCACGGATTCTTCGGTCGGCGTCGTGATCGCTTCGTCGTAGGCATTCGTGTGCAGGCTGTTGCAGTTGTCGAACAGCGCGTACAGCGCCTGCAGCGTCGTGCGGATATCATTGAAGCTGATCTCCTGTGCGTGCAGGCTGCGACCCGAGGTCTGGATATGGTATTTCAGCATTTGGCTGCGCGGGCTCGCGCCATACCGTTCGCGCATCGCGCGCGCCCAGATCCGCCGGGCCACGCGGCCGATAACGGAATACTCGGGGTCCATGCCGTTGCTGAAAAAGAAGCTCAGGTTCGGCGCGAAATCGTCGATTTTCATGCCGCGCGCAAGGTAGTACTCGACTATCGTAAAGCCGTTTGACAACGTGAACGCGAGCTGAGAGATCGGGTTCGCGCCGGCTTCGGCGATGTGGTATCCGCTGATCGAGACGCTGTAGAAATTCCGTACTTTGTGATCGACGAAATACTGCTGCACGTCGCCCATCATTTTCATCGCGAATTCCGTCGAGAAGATGCACGTATTCTGTGCCTGGTCTTCCTTCAGGATGTCGGCCTGCACGGTGCCGCGAACGCTTGCGAGCGTGGCGGCTTTGATCTTCTCGTAGGTTTCCCGATCGACGACCTTGTCACCGGTAATCCCGAGCAGACCGAGACCGAGGCCGTCGTTGCCGGGCGGCAGCTCGCCCTTGTATTGCGGGCGTTGCTTGCCGTTGAAGTAGTCAGCGATTTTCTTCTCCGCAGCGGCCCACTCGCCGGTCGCCTTCAGATGCTTTTCAATCTGTTGATCGATGGCGGCGTTCATGAAGAACGACAGGATGATCGGTGCCGGACCGTTGATCGTCATTGACACCGACGTCGTCGGATCGCACAGGTCAAAACCGGAATACAGTTTCTTCGCATCATCGACGCTCGCGATCGATACCCCGGAGTTACCGACCTTGCCGTAGATGTCGGGGCGCTCGTGCGGGTCCTCGCCGTACAGCGTGACGGAATCGAATGCCGTCGACAGGCGCGCCGCGGGCTGTCCCGCAGACAGGTAATGAAACCGGCGGTTCGTGCGTTCCGGCGTGCCTTCGCCGGCGAACATGCGGGTCGGATCTTCGCCGGCGCGGCGATACGGGAATACGCCGCCGGTGTAGGGATAACCGCCCGGCAGGTTCTCCTTCATGAGGAACCGCAGCAGGTCGCCCCAGCCGTCGAATCGCGGCGGGGCAATTTTCGGAATTTTCTGGTGGCTCAGGCTCTCGATGTAGTTCGGCCCCTCGATCGCCTTGCCGCGCACTTCGTAGCTGTATTTCTCGTCCGTGATGCCCTTGAGCCGCTCCGGCCACTCCTGCAGCAGTTGCCGCGCTTCCGCGCCGAGGTCGTCGAGTGCCGCGTTGTAACGCTGACGCAGCGTCACGAGTGACTTGTCGCCCGCTTCGACGAGCGCGTCGTGCGCATAGGGTTCGAATACCGCCGGCAACGCTGAATCCGCAATCTCCTCGAGCGCCGCGTAGCAGTGTTGCGCGCGGTTCGCGGCTTCGCTCAGATCCTCGATGCGCTGGTTAACCCCGCGACCCTGATCGGCGATCTCCGAGAGATAGCGCGTGCGATTGCCCGGGATGAGCACGGTCGCGCGGGGTTCTTTCAGACTGACATCGACGGCAGGCGTCCATGTCGCCGCATCGAAGGACATTTTTTCCGCGATCTGTCGGCACAGGTTCGTAAACAACCAGGTCACCCCGGGATCGTTGAACTGACTCGCGATGGTCGGGAACACGGGGATCTTGTCTTCCTCGAGCTCGAAATTCGCGTGGTTGCGACGCCATTGCTTGCGCACGTCGCGCAGTGCATCGTCGGCGCCGCGCTTGTCGAACTTGTTCAGGATGATCAACTCGGCAAAGTCGAGCATGTCGATTTTCTCGAGCTGGCTCGGGGCGCCGAATTCGCTCGTCATGACGTAGACGGGAATATCCACGAGATCGACGATCTCGCTGTCGCTCTGGCCGATGCCGGCGGTTTCGACGATCACGAGATCGAATGCCATCGACTTCAGAAAGTCCACGGCGTCGCCGAGCATCGCGCTCGTCGACAGGTGCTGGCGACGGGTTGCCATCGAGCGCATGAACAAGCGCTCCTTGCGCAGCGAGTTCATCCGGATTCGGTCGCCGAGCAGCGCCCCGCCGGTGCGACGCCGGGTCGGGTCGACGGCGAGTACGGCGATGTTCATGTCCGGAAAATACTGCACGAAGCGCGACAGGATTTCGTCCGTGACGCTGCTCTTGCCGGCGCCGCCGGTACCCGTGATACCAATGACCGGCACCTTGCCGGCGGCCACCTGCCATTCCTTGCGCAGCGTCTCGAGCTTCGCTTCGGCGATGCTGCCGTCCTCGAGTGCGGACAGCATTTGCGCGATCGAGAGAGGATCGTCGAGCGACGGTGCCTTCGGTTCGGCGGACCTTTTCCGGTTCGTTTCCGTGCGTTCGACGAGGTCCGTGATCATGCCGAGCAGGCCCATGTTCATGCCGTCATTCGGATGGTAGATCCGTTCGACACCATAGGCTTCGAGTTCGCGAATTTCCTCGGGCGTGATGGTGCCGCCACCGCCGCCAAATACCCGGATATGTCCGGCACCCGCGTCGCGCAGCATGTCGACCATGTAGCGGAAATATTCCGTGTGCCCGCCCTGGTAGGAGCTGACGGCGATCCCGTCCGCGTCTTCCTGGATGGCCGCGCGCACGACATCGGCGACGGCGCGATTGTGCCCGAGGTGAATCACTTCGGTCCCTTCCGCCTGGATCAGGCGGCGCATCACGTTGATCGCGGCGTCGTGGCCGTCAAACAGTGATGCGGCGGTGACGAACCGCAGCGGGGTGCCGGCGGCAGCCTTATCGGTAGCTTCGGAAACTTCACGTGCTTGCGTGCTCATGGTGCTAACTCCCGGTACCCTTCAAGGGCCCTTGTCAGACCGGCGCGAGTGCGCCGATCATTTGTCGTTTTAAACCTTCGTGCAGGTCGTGTATGTGATCGCGTGCATCGGGCGCCACGAGCCACTGATAGACGATGCCGATAATCGAGGCACAAAACTGCTCCGCAATCGTGCGCGCATTCGCATCCGTGCGCACGTTGCCGGCCTCGATGCCGGAAGTGATCCAGCGTTCGACGTCGCGTCGACGGCGCTCGTGAACGTTCGCGATCACGGTTTTCAGTGCCGCATCCGGCCCGATCGAGTCGAACCATAAAATGTAGAACGCGCGGATGCGATCGGCGGCCTGCTGGACGAAATGATAATGCGCGTCCGTGGCCGCGAGTATCGCGTCGAGCCCATCCTTGTTGCGCACGGCGCGCCCGAGTTCGCGCAGCCAGTCGTCGCCGACGGCCTGGATGATCTGGGTGAACAGACCGGCCTTGTTGCCGAAGCGGTAACTCGCGAGCCCGCGGCTGTACCCGGCGAGCTCGCCGACGTCCTTCAGGTGTGTTCCCGCGGTGCCGCGCTCAACGATGAGACGGATTGCCGCATCCAGCATCAGTGCATCCGACTGGGCGGAGCGCTCGGCCTGGGTGCGTTTCGTCGTATCCGAAGGTGTGGGTGCGGCGGCAGACATCGGAAAAGTATTACCGCAAATTTACTTGTTTGCAACAAGCAAGTGGATATTTTTACATTCCCGACTGGTTGTTGCGGCGCAATAACTGACCGCGATCAACTGTGGCCGGGGATCCAGGCTCGGCAGTTCCGGGGCCGGGTACCGGGCCACCGTCTGGTATCAGACTTGCTCGATTTCGACCAGCGTCCCGCAAAAATCCTTCGGGTGCAGAAACAGCACGGGCTTGCCGTGGGCGCCATTGCGCGGTTCACCATCGCCGAGGATCCGCGCACCATCGGCGACGAGCCGGTCGCGGGCCGCGACAATGTCCTCGACCTCGTAGCACACGTGATGCATGCCGCCGTCCGGGTTGCGCTCGAGGTATTTCGCGATCGGTGAGTCATCGCCGAGCGGGTGCAGCAGTTCGATCTTCGTATTCGGCAGTTCCACGAACACCGTGGTAACGCCGTGATCCGGCAAGTCGACGGGTTCCGTCACGGTCGCCCCGAGCGTGTCGCGGTAGCGCGCGGAGGCCGCGGCCAGATCCGGCACCACGATCGCGACATGGTTCAGTTGTCCAATCATTCCGATGTCCTTTGCTGTATGTAGGTTCCGAATTGTGAATCCGCCGGGCTGCGGGTCGGAGACAGGGTCCACCCCGCCGGTGTCCCGCCCCGCGGCTCGCCTGGGCGGAGACGTCGCGTTGCGTCCCGGTGGCTCAAAATCCGGTACTTTTATTCTCGGGTAATTCTCCCTGAAACAGGTCGAGCAAACGCAGCGCGGCCGTCGTCGGTGGCAGCCGTCCGGCGGTGACTTCGCGCTCGACCCGATCGAGTTGTTCGCGTACCCGGGTACAGGCACGGAAACGCGCGGCGAGCGAATCGTTGATCTCCGCCCACATCCACGCACGCGCCTGTGCCGCCCGGCGGGCAGCAATTTCTCCCTGCTCGCGCATCGTATCGCGGTACGCACAAACCATATCCCAGCTCTCGGCCATGCCCGTCTCGCGCAGCGAGGAGACGGCCGCGACCGGCACTTTCCAGTGTTCCGAACGCGGTCGCAGTAGCTGCAGCGCGAGGCGATATTCACTAACCGCCTTGTTCGCGACGTGTTCGAGCGGGCCGTCGGCCTTGTTCACGAGGATCAGATCGGCGAGTTCCATGATGCCCCGCTTGATCCCCTGCAACTCGTCCCCGCCACCCGGTGCGAGCAGTAACACGAACATATCGGTCATCTGGGCCGCCATTGTTTCCGACTGCCCTACTCCGACCGTTTCGACGATGATGACGTCGAAACCGGCGGCTTCGCACAGCAACATCGCTTCGCGCGTTCGCGCCGCGACGCCGCCGAGGGTGCCGCCGGACGGTGACGGCCGGATAAACGCGCGCGGGTCGCGCGTGAGACGTTCCATCCGCGTCTTGTCGCCAAGGATGGAGCCGCCGCTCAGCGTCGACGACGGATCGATGGCGAGCACGGCGAGGCGATTGCCGGCGTCGACGATATGACTGCCGAACGATTCGATGAACGTCGACTTGCCGACCCCGGGTGTGCCGCTGATTGCGATCCGCAGGGCGCCACCCGCGCGCGGCGCGAGTTCCTCGAGCAGTTCGATCGCCTGCTGCCGGTGATCCGCCCGCGATGATTCGATCAACGTGATCGCGCGCGCGAGCGCACGGCGGTCACCGCCGAGCAGTGCGGCGCCGAGTTCGCTCGTCACGCCGCGACACTCCGCGAGCGCGCCGCGCCTGTGTGGTTCCGGCAACGTCGCATGATTACGCTCGCGATGCGCTATTCAAATTCGAGGATCGGCTGGTCGGCCTCGAGATTCTGCCCGACCTCGGCGAGCGCCTGGCTCACGACCCCGTCGCTTTCGGCACGCAGGCTGTTCTCCATTTTCATCGCTTCGATCACGGCGAGTTCCTGTCCGGCTTCCACCTTGTCGCCTTCCGCGACGGTCAGGCGCACGAGCAATCCGGGCATCGGCGACAGCAGGAACTTCGACATGTCGGGTGGTTGTTTTTCCGGGATCAGGCGCAGCAGTTCCGCGGCCCGGGGCGTGAGCACGCGGACGTCGGCAACCCGGCCGCCACTCGCGAGATGCCAGCTGAGCGCGCGGGTCTCGAGCTGTGCCGCGAACGGCGCGCCGTCGATGACTGCCTCGACGACGAGGTCGTGTGGCCGCCATGGTGTCGTAATCGAATAACTGCGATCGGCTGTCGTCACCGTGTACGTGTCGCCGGCGCGGCTTACGCTGAGCGACAACTCGTCGCTGCCGGTGCGGGCGATATAGGCGCGTTCACCATCGCGTGACGGCAGACTGCGTTCGTCGACATAAAACTGCAGCACGGAAGCCACTGCCGGCAACACGTAATTATCCGGCAGATCAAACGAACCGCTGGCGAAACCGTCGGGAAAATGTTCCGCGATAAATCCCGTCGACATGTCGCCGGCGGCGAACTGGGGATGATTCGCGAGTGCATTCAAAAACGAGATGTTTGCCTGAATACCGCGGATGCAAAACCGGTCGAGCGCATCACTGAGGCGTTCACGCGCTTCGTTACGCGTCTCCCCCGCCGTGATCAGCTTCGCGATCATCGGGTCGTAGTAAATTGAAATCTCGCTGCCTTCCTCGATGCCGGTGTCGTTGCGCAGCCATTCGTTTTCCTCGGGTGGCCGGTAGACCTGCACACGACCCGTCGACGGCATGAAATTCCGGTCGGGGTTTTCCGCGTAAATACGCGCTTCCATTGCCCAGCCGTCGAGTCGCACGTCGCTCTGCTGCAACGGCAGTTTCTCGCCGGCGGCAACCCGGATCATCAGTTCGACGAGGTCGAGCCCGGTAATGAACTCCGTCACCGGGTGTTCAACCTGCAGCCGCGTATTCATTTCGAGGAAGTAAAAATTATGGTTCGGGTCGACGACGAACTCGACCGTGCCGGCCGAGACGTAACCCACCGCCTGGGCAAGCGCGACGGACTGTTCGCCCATCGCTTTCCGAACTTCCGGGGTGACGAACGGCGATGGCGCTTCCTCGATGACTTTCTGGTGTCGCCGCTGGATCGAGCACTCGCGTTCGTTCAGGTACAGCACGTTGCCGTGCTGGTCGGCGATGAGCTGGATTTCGATATGCCGCGGACGTTCGATAAATTTCTCGACGAGCATGCGGTCGTCGCCGAAACTCGAGCGCGCTTCGTTCGAGGCACTCGCAAAACCCTCGTAGACTTCCGCTTCGTTGTGCGCGATACGCATGCCTTTGCCGCCGCCACCG
>TARA_R110002096_G_scaffold9533_7_pt1 | contig 11283 bp, 8 predicted proteins | sample TARA_R110002096 | Tara Oceans TARA_R110002096 (sample SAMEA4397295) | marine metagenome | biome: Polar Biome; feature: [DCM] deep chlorophyll maximum layer (ENVO:01000326); material: water (ENVO:00002006), including particulate matter (ENVO:01000060) such as... | depth 35 m
CTCTGGAATAATAATTTCTACGCCTGCTTTTTTAGCAATTGCCATAGATTCTTCTACTGAATCATTCCAGAATTGCTTTTGTGCTTGTGAAGATTCATCTGCCGCTTCTTGTACCCAAACTTTCTCTTGCTCTGATAATTTATCCCAATATTTAGTTCCTATTAGAAGTACATCTGGTACAGAAGAATGTTGGTCTAGCGTATAATATTTACTTACTTCGTAGTGATTAGATGACACAAATGAAGGTGGATTATTTTCAGCGCCATCAACTACGCCTTGCTGAATAGCAGTATACAGTTCTCCATAAGCCATTGGCGTTGCAGAACCACCCATGGCATTCACCATATTAATAGCCATTTGATTATTCATAACCCTTATCTTAAGGCCTTTTAAATCGTCTGGCGTTCTTATGGCTTTAGTTGAAGTATAAAAACTTCTACTACCCGCATCATAATATCCTAATCCTCTTAACCAAAATTTACTTCCTTTTTCTAATATAGATTTTCCAACTTCGCCTTCTAAAACATCAAATTGATGTTGTTTGTCTTTAAATAAATATGGAATCCCTAAAACATGGTATTCTGGCACAAAATTAGACAAGGTTGCAGCGCTCACCTTAGTGATTGCCACACTCCCAATTTGTAAAAGCTCAAGTACTTCACGCTCTGAACCTAACTGGCCATCAGGAAATATTTTAACATCCATCTTCTCTCCCGATTTTTCATATAAAGCTTTTTTGAATTCCAAAATACCTTTATGCACGGGATGTGTTTGAGGTAAAGTATGCGCTAAATATAATATTTGGGTTCCGCCATCTTTTTCACAAGATGAAAAACCCATAAACAAAACACAAATAAGAAATATTTTTTTCATCTTTTAAATTTTCAATTCGTTTTAAAATCAAAATAGTTTTTGGCGTTGTAATAACATATATCTTGAACCATGTTACCCAAAAACTCAATATCATTTGGAACAAGACCTTGTTTGACATCTTCAGCTAATAGGTTACACAAAATACGTCTGAAATACTCGTGTCTTGGAAACGACAAGAAACTTCTACTGTCTGTTAACATACCTACAAAACGACTTAATAACCCCATATTTGAAAGCGTATTAAGTTGTTTTTCCATACCGTCTTTTTGGTCTAAAAACCACCATCCAGAACCCCATTGCATTTTCCCTGGAGTACCTGAATTCTGAAAATTACCCATCATAGTAGCAAATACTTCATTTTGAGATGGATTCAGATTATATGTAATCGTTTTTGCTAATTGATTTGTTGAATTTAGGGCATTGAACAACTTAGACATAAATTTTGCCATAGGAAAATCCCCTATTGAATCAACCCCAGCATCTAAACCAACTTGTTTGACTAATCGTGAATTATTATTTCGAATAGGTCCTAAATGATATTGTTGTACCCAATTATATTCGTGGTATTTCTTTCCTAAATAAATAAAAAGAAATGACCTATATTTATCAACTTCATCTTGAGATAATATTCCGCTTGATAATTTTTTATCAAAAACTACTTCAACATCTTCTTTTGAAACATCAACTATTTGAAGTTCCTCACCAACTCCAAAATCTGATAATCGACAGCCTTTTTCATGGAAAAATTTAATACGCTCGTCAATTGCTTTTATAAAATCATTTAGTGAATGAATTTCAAAATTAACACTAGTTGCTAGTTTCTGAATGTAATTTAAGAACTTATCCTTATTTATAAAAAACAACTCATCGGCTCTAAAAGTTGGTAAAACCTTTGTGTAAAATGAATCTGAATCAGCAATTTGTGAATGATATCTTAAATCATCCGTTGGATCATCGGTTGTACAAACCACTTCAACTTTCATATCTTCTAAAAGTTGCGCTGGTGTTTTGTTTTCTAAAATAGCATTTGCCTTTTCATAAATAACTTCGGCTGTTGATGGCTGTAAAATTTCATCAATATTAAAATAGCGTTTTAACTCTAAATGTGTCCAATGAAACAATGGGTTTCTTAATGTATAAGGCACCGTTTCTGCCCATTTTAAAAACTTTTCTTTATTAGAAGTAGCAGAACCCGTTATATAAATTTCATCAATACCATTAGCACGCATCCCACGCCATTTATAATGATCTTCTTTTAGCCATGCTTCAGTAATATTTTTTACTGGGTTATTTTTAGCTAGAGCTTTTGCGGATAAGTGATTGTGATAATCTATTATTGGCAGATTTTTTGCATACTTATGGTATAAAGTTTCAGCAATGTCCGATTGTAAAATAAAATTATCGGTTATGAAGTTTTTTGAATTCATCAACAGGGATTAATTGTACTTAACTAATAAAGGATTATTTACTCTTTTAGAAAAATCGCTTAAATAATCTTCCCATTCTATCTTTGAATTGAATTGTTTCGATTCTTTCCATCCAAAACCAGCATAATAAATAACTCTGCCTTCGTTAACTTTAATTTGAGCATATAAATTACTCCAATCTTTAATAGGAGTATCAAATAATTCGCTAGACAACATGCTGCTATTTGGAACTACTATGGCTGTTCCTAGTTCTGAATCATCATGAGGTTGCCAATACGAAATCCAACCAGATTTTTCCTTTTGCGTAGATTCACCATCCTTTTCATGAAGCGTTAATCCTGCATAAATTGATTCGGCACCAGTAATTTCAATTTCAAATTTTGATAAATTACTTCCATAATCTAAAGAGATGTGTTTCGTTTCGGAAATTGTTTGTCCGTTTGCATCCCAATCGGCATATTCCAGAATAAAACTAGTTCTTATTGGGCCCGTAGTGATTGTTTTCCACGAAGTGAAATTTTTAGATATATAATACGTAGTATCTATTTTTACAGCAATACCTCCTACACCTCTACTAACACCAACATGAAAATTATCTAAGCCCTCACCATTATCATGATGATAAGCTCCTAATTTTTCATCATTTTTTTTGTACCATTTATTGATAATTGGATAATCAACACGCTTTAACCAAGCATCAATACCACTAGATAAAGTTCCGCCTTTTACACCATCTTCTATCATTTTTTGAGCTACAGGCCCAAAAGTTCTAAAGGCAACTTTATTATTTTCCCAAGCGTAATCGTCTGTACGCTCTGGCACAAACCTAGAGTAACAATATTCGGTAGTTTCAGGTTTAGATGATGCTTCTACCTGTAAAAGCTCAAACTGTTTTTCTGAATTGGCATCAATTTCTAGTTGAAATAATAAAATATCAGCTTTTCCATCTTGGTTGTTATCTACAAACTGAGACACCAAAATTGTATTAGTACTTAAGTCTTTTACACTTAAACTTTCAAAAGTTTGACCCTCTTTAAACTTAACGTCTGCTTTATTAATTTCTACAGTTTCAAAATTACGCGATACGTCTAAGGTGTTTTTTATTGTTATGATTTGCCCTGTTTCTGTGTTGCAACTTACAACAAGAAAAAACAAACATAATAAAGTATAAATAGATGAAGTTTTCATATTAATCTTCGTTTGATGGTTTTCCTATAGTTGCCAAAATTCCGCCGTCCACATAAAGGATATGTCCGTTTACAAAATCGCTTGCTTTTGATGACAAAAATATAGCTGCACCTGCTAAATCATTTGGGTCTCCCCATTTTGCAGCAGGCGTTCTATTTATAATAAAATTATTAAATGGATGTCCATCTACACGAATAGGCGCAGTTTGAGACGTTGCAAAATACCCGGGTCCAATACCATTTACTTGTATATTGTGTTTAGCCCACTCGGTTGCCATATTTTGTGTCAACATTTTGAGTCCGCCTTTTGCCGCTGCATAAGCACCAACGCTATTTCTACCTAACTCGCTCATCATGGAACAGATATTAATAACCTTACCTGCTTTTCTAGCAATCATACCTTTTACAACATGTTTTGATACGATAAAAGGGCTCACTAAATCAATATCAATAACCTGTTTGAAATCGGCTACTTCCATGTCTATAAGCGGTGTTCTTTTTATAATTCCAGCATTATTTATCAAAATATCGATGTGTCCTATTTCAGCTTCTATCTTTGAAATAGCGGCCATAACTTCAGCTTCATCAGCTACATTAAATTTGTAACCAACGGCATGAATACCTTCACTTTTATAGTCTTCTACTGCTTTATCAATTTTTTCTTGTGAAGAATTACCGTTTACTATAATTGTTGCCCCTGCTAATCCTAAACCTCTTGCCATGGCCATACCCAAACCATGAGTACTTCCAGTAACTAAGGCATTTTTTCCTTCAATATTAAAAAGTGATGCGCTCATAATTTATCTTAATTCATTTATTTTACAATGATCCATATCACTATAATCTAAATTCTCTCCTGCCATTCCCCAGATAAATGAGTAACTACTAGTTCCAGATCCCGAATGTATAGACCATGGTGGTGATATTACGGCTTGATTATTTGCAACCCATAAATGACGGGTTTCTTGTGGCTGACCCATAAAATGACATACTGCCTGATCTTCGGATACTTCAAAATAAAAATAAACTTCCATACGTCTGTCATGAACGTGAGCAGGCATGGTATTCCAAGAACTCCCTGATTTTAAGGTTGTCATTCCCATTTGTAACTGGCAAACATCAACCACACTATTTACTATATACTTTCTTAAAGTACGCGCATTAGCAGTTTCAGGAGCTCCTAACTCAACAACTTCAACATCATTAATTCCTATTTTTTTAATGGGATATGCTTTATGTGCTGGTGTAGAATTGATATAAAACTGTGCTGGATCTTTGGCTGAATCACTTGTAAAAGTTACATCCTTATTACCTTGCCCTATGTACAATGCCTCTCTATGCGCTAAAGCATAATCTACACCATCAACATTAACAACTCCTGCTGCACCAATATTGATAATTCCTAACTCTCTTCTTTCTAAAAAATAATTAGCTTTTAAAGGATCTATAGTCTCTAATTTTAAAGAATTTATTGTTGGTACTACGCTTCCTGTGATAAACCTATCATAATGAGAATAGACTAATACAATTTTATCTTCTTGCATTAAATTATCAATCAAAAACTCGTCTCTTAACTCTTCGGTATCATATGCTTTTACAGCTTTAGGACTTGATGCATATCGTGTTTCGTAATGCGTTTTCATGTTTATTAGGTTTGTTATATGGTTTGATTTAATCCGAATTCTAATCCGCGTAATTCTGCTAGACCGCGTAATCTACCAATACCAGAATATCCTGGGTTTGTTTTTTTATGCAAATCATCAAGCATTTGATGCCCATGATCTGGTCTCATAGGTATTGCAAAATCAGCTCTACCTTCTGCTTTTCGCCGTTTTTCTTCAATAAGTATTTGTTTAACAACACCACAGATATCTACATCGCCTTCTAAATGATTGGCTTCATAAAAATTACCTGCTTCATCTCTTTTTGTGCTTCTTAAATGCAAGAAGTGAGCACGATCAGCAAAGCGTTTGAATATATTTACCAAATCGTTATCGGCTCTAACCCCTAAAGATCCTGTGCAAAATGTAATTCCGTTTGATCTATCGGGCACATTGTCAAATAAATAGGCGTAATCAGCTTCTGTACTTACCACCCTTGGTAATCCGAGAATTGGATAAGGTGGATCGTCTGGATGAATACACATAAGAACTTCATTTTTAGAAGCTATAGGAATAATCTCTTTTAAAAAGGACACTAAATTTTCTCTTAAAGTTTGAGCGTCTATATTTTTGTACGTATCTAATATGATTTGAAATTGTTCTAAGGTATACCCTTCTTCTGCCCCCGGTAAACCTGCAATAATGTTATCAATTAATTGCTTTTTATTTTCTTCATAAAGATTGTCAACATAAGCTTTTGCAGCAGTTTGTTGTGCTTCTGTATAATCATTTATAGCGCCTGGTCGTTTTAACAAAAACAATTCAAAAGCTGCAAAAGCAATCACATCAAAACGTAATGCTTTAGAGCCATCATTAACTTCAAATCCTAAGTCAGTTCTAGTCCAATCTAAAACAGGCATAAAATTGTAACAAACAATGTTGATACCACATTTAGCTAAATTCTCTATACTTTGCTTATAACTGTCAATATAGGTTTCATACTTACCAGAACGCGTTTTAATATTTTCATGCACTGGGATGCTTTCAACAACACTCCATGTTAATCCAGCATCTTCAATAGTATCCTTTCGCTTCTGTATTTCATCAATTGTCCATACTTCTCCGTTTGGAATATGATGCAAAGCTGAAACAATTCCTGTTGCGCCTGCTTGTTTTATATCTGATAAGGATACGGGATCATTTGGCCCGTACCACCTCCATGTTTGTTTCATTTATTTATTATGTTTTTGTAAATGCTTCCATTAAGTTAATCACTAATACACCATCTTCTACTGGACAGGGGTTACTTCTTTTTCCTAAAAAATAATTAACCGTTTCTTGTATCATTGGTTGTTGAATATTTACAGGGTTTTTAAAGTTAAATTCTTTATTTATTTTTTTTGAATTAAGCTTAAGTTGCTCTTCATAGAATGACAATTCGATGGTGCCTTCTTCTCCATAAATAACACAGCGGTCTTCTTCTAGATACTTTGGGATTGCAAAAGACCACATACCTCGAAACTGAACTCCATTTTCAAAACCAATTAATCCATTTACAGTATCATCAACAGTGTTAAGACCTGACTGATTCACTGAGATACCTTTAGCTTCTTTATAATTTCCAAAAAAATAATACATTAAATCTAATTGATGCGGTGCTAAATCATGAAAATAACCTCCTCCTGAAACTTCCTGATCTAACCTCCATGTAGCTTTAGAATTAAAATTAAATGGTTGTAAAAATCTTAAATCAACAAATTTTACATCACCAATTGCATTGGATTTAAGTAATCTTTTCACTTGAATATACATTGGCAAAAATCTACGATAGTGCGCTACTACAAGTTTCTGTTCACTATTATTTACAGCGGTTTTTAAGATTATTGCTTCTTCTGCAGAAAGCACCATAGGTTTTTCTAAATAAACATCTTTACCAGCTTTCAAAGCTTTTAACGCATAATCTAAATGTGTAGACGGTGGAGTTGCCACATATACAGCATTAATATCTGGGTTTTCCAAAAGTTCATCTACATTATCGAACCAAAGTGGTACTTTATGCCTTTCAGCAAAATCTTTGGCCAAATCTCCGTTTCTACGCATCACTGCCAAAAGTTCAGAATTATCACATTTCTGAAACGCAGGCCCACTTTTTACCTCTGCAACATCTCCACAACCAATTATTCCCCAATTAATAATTCTTTCTACCATTATTGATTATATCTTTAAACACCACTATATGCACTGAAACCACCATCGATTGGAATCACAACACCTGTGACGAATGAAGAACCTTCGCCGCATAACCAAAGTGTTGTACCAACTAGATCCTCTGGTTCTCCAAATTTACCCATTGGTGTTTGTTCAATAATTTGATTTCCACGTGGTGTCAAACTTCCATCACTTTCTGTTAACAAACTTCTATTTTGATCTGTTAAGAAAAATCCTGGTGCTAAAGCATTAACCCTAATACCCACTTTTGAAAAATGAACTGCTAACCATTGTGTAAAGTTTGATACTGCCGCCTTTGCTCCACTATATGCTGGTATTTTAGTTAAAGGTGTAAAGGCATTCATTGAAGAAATGTTTAAAATACTACAACCTTCGCGACCAACCATATCCGTTGCAAAGACTTGTGTCGGGATTAATGTTCCTAGAAAATTCAAATTGAATGTAAATTCGATACCCTTAGCATCTAAATCAAAAAAAGTTTTAAACCCTTCTGTTTTATTTTTAAGATCTTCCATTTCAAAAAATGGATTACTGGTAGTTCCAAGCGGATGATTCCCACCTGCTCCATTTATTAATATATCGCAACTACCAAATGCATCGTTTACTTCCTTTTTAGCTTTAAGCAAAGAGTCTTTTTCAAGTACATTTGCTGCAACGCCAATTGCTTTGCCACCTGCCGCTTTAATTTCGTCGGCTATTCTGTCTGAGGCTTCTTTTCGTAAATCTAATACTGCTATATTATGGCCTTCTTTAGCTAATTCTTTAGCTAATGCTCCACAAAGTACTCCTCCCGCACCGGTTAAGACTATTGTTTTACTCATTAATTTTTATTGATGGTTAGATTGTTAAAAAATGTACTCTTGACAATAATTCTTAAGCAGGCCTCTATTGAGATTTTTAAGTTTTGGGTATTAACAAAAATAAAAAAGAAAAACAGATTACCTGTCCTGTTCTGTCCTGTTTATTTGTTAAAATAAAAATTATTATAGTATGAATTTAATAAATCAATCCTTTAATGTTATGAAGAACAAAAAACAATGATTTATCTATGATATTAGTATATTGAACTTTTCGGGCAAAGTTTAATTGGAAAGCTTAGAGAATAACAAAATTATAATGATTCTCTTAATATAAGTTTTGTTGGTAAATAGGTCTGCATTGATGCATCGACTGTAATAAACTCTGCAGCCTTAGAGCCAAATTCTTTAAAATCTACTGAAACTACTGAAATACCCTTATATGTAAATCTTTTTATAGGGGTTTCATTATATGACAGAACCCCCACATCCTTACCTAACTCAAAATTAGCTCTTCTACATTGATCAAGTAATTCATAAAGTATTCTATCGTTTACTGTTATATATGCAGTGTTCTTATTAACTATAAATTTCTTGGAACTTTTAACAACGTGACATTTAAGGTTATGTGTTTGACAGAATTTTTTAAAATATACCACACTTTCCCATGGATGGTAGGTGAATTCTGGATAAATAAAGCTAATTGAATTGTATTTTTTAAATAAGTGCAATGCTTGCTCTAAACAATCATGAAATCCTTGCCCGAAATCTTGTAAAAGAAAATTATTTGCTTTTTTTGAGCGCAAATCCCAATCTATTAATAAAAGTCGATGCTCATCAATTTTATTAATAGCCCTCATAACTTCTGGATGATCAAACCCCATTACAATGTATTTATAATATTGACCTTTTTGAATATCCAGCATCGATTTAAAATTCTTAACACTGTAATGATGAAATTGTAAATCAACAATAACATTGCTTGGCAAATTTTGCATAAATGAATGATACAATACTTCTTTATATGCTTTAAAAGTGCTTATTAATAAAAGTACTTTAATTTTATTATCCGTTATATAATAACCTTTATTTGGTGTAGATTTTATAAAACCTTCATTTTTCAGAAGCTTGTAAGCTTTAAATACGGTATCTCTAGAGATTTTATAGTCTTTACTAAACTCATTTATTGAAGGTATACTATCTCCTGGTTTAAAGGCATTAGTTTCAATAGATTCTCGAAATGCATTAAATATTCTCTTATACTTAGGAACATCATTATTGCCTAAATTTTTTATTTTAATTAAACTTTCAATCATTTGTTAAAAAAGATTTAAAAAGGAAGACTTTCAAAAATAGTAATCTGATATGATATATTGCAAATGAATCATTTTTTTTACTCCATTTATTTTTCGTAGTTACCAAATTAAAATTATATAATACTAATACTATCCTGTAGTGTCTGAAAATAAAAAAAATTGTATGTATTCGATTATTAATAATCAAATATCAATTACCTTTTTACAATCTTTAGAAACCTTACATTCTGCATCATAAATTTAAATTCATAACCAAGAGTCCAAAAAAGAAAAAGTCCAGTTTGAAAACAATAATAAACATTCATATAAATACTAGATGAAACAAAACTAATGTAAGTGAATTAGGTAGAAGATAAATAGTAAGATTATGTACAATGTGAAATAAAAAAGCTTTCACATCTCTGTAAAGGCTTGATTTTACTAGTAGCAGGAACTGGACACGAAACAGTGACCTTCGGATTATGAGCCCGACGAATAAAATATTTTTTATGAATATTTCTTACTAAGATGTTATTATTGCATAATCAATCTTCTTTTGAAGATTTGCATTCATATAATCCAGCCCATTTCGATTCATATTTCCAGCTAAGAATTAATATTCAATTTGGTTTCACTAATACTATTGTTTGCATAATCATTTATCTTTTTCCTTAACGACTTCATATCAACACTTATTTTTTCCTCAATTACCCTAGCATAAACTTGTGTTGTAGAAAGCTTAGAGTGACCAAGTAATTTTGATACCGTTTCTATGGGTACACCATTTGATAGAGTGACTGTTGTTGCAAAGGTGTGTCTGGCGGAATGAAAAGTGATGTTCTTCTTTATTTCAAACAGGGCTGTTATTTCTTTTAAATAGACATTCGTTTTTTGGTTGCTAAAAATGGGCAATAACTTTGCGTTGTTCTCCGCATCATTATCATACTTTTTGATGATATTGAGTGCTTTATCCAATAGTGGTATTTTTATAGGCTGTTCCGTTTTTTCGCGTTGAGTGAATATCCAATAATCACCATCAATACCTCTTACAATGTTATTATCAGTAAGTGATCTGACATCGGAATAGGACAATCCTGTATAACAGGAAAACACAAAGATATCCCTTGTCTTTCTATGGTGCTCTTCTTTTAATACACCCCGCTCTAATATATGGAGTTCCAATTCCGATAAATAATCCCGTTGGTGTTTTGTGAATTTAAGTTTAAAACGTATAAAGGGGTCTTTTTCTATCCATTCCAATTGAAGTGCCAGATTCATCAGCTTTTTGAGACGCTCTAAATGTTTCATTACCCCGTTGTTGTGCAGGGGTTGTCCTTTGTTAATTGAGGGTCCTTTTCGGAGGTACTGTTCAAAATCAATAATAAAACTATAAGACAATTGCTTTAAATGTATATCACTAGACCTGATTTTAGCTTTTAGAAATCTTTTTAGGTAACGTTCTGTTGCATAATAATTCTTTATTGTTCCAAACTTTAGAACGATTTTCATAGTGGCATTATGGTAATCCACTAAATCCAATAAGGTCTTTTGATGCACATCCTCCCCTAAATATCTGGCCTTAATAGCTTGGGATGTTATCAGCTTAAATTCTGAAAGCAATTGTTTCTGACATGCCAAGAGGTCAGCGTATACCTGGTCTAAATAGGCATTTAATGCCGGGGCATTGGGGGTTCTTGGTCTGGCTCTTTTGGTTTGAGGGTCCCATGAGGTAACCGATTGGTAACGTTTTAAACTGATTTCTGCTCGTTTTCCGTTGACCGTTACACGGGCATAAACAGGTGCAATACCGTTCTTTTTTTTGGCCGCGTTCAACCAAAAATGGATACTAAAAGTCTTTGAAGTTTGCATGTACT
>TARA_R110002096_G_scaffold173997_7_pt1 | contig 11276 bp, 9 predicted proteins | sample TARA_R110002096 | Tara Oceans TARA_R110002096 (sample SAMEA4397295) | marine metagenome | biome: Polar Biome; feature: [DCM] deep chlorophyll maximum layer (ENVO:01000326); material: water (ENVO:00002006), including particulate matter (ENVO:01000060) such as... | depth 35 m
AGGATCAGAAATGGCATTGGGCCGATGTTTCCATTGAGGAAGGCGGCAAGAGCATTTTCGCCACCAGCCTCGACGTGTTGGATCCGGTTGCAGTTCGCTATGCGTGGGCCGCCAATCCGGAAGGCGCAAACCTGGTCAACTCTGCAGGATTGCCCGCCTCCCTCTTCCGCACCGATGACTGGCCGCTTTCGACCGATGCGTCCGGAATGTATCCGAAGGAAGAGCGAATGAAGCGACTGCTGGAGCGGAGAAAAGAGGCGGCGAAAACGCCGGCGACTCCGGTTGTGGCCAAAGTGGAGGCGAAACCCGCCGCCAAGTCCGAGCCCGCAAAACCCGCGGCCAAGTCCGAGCCCGCGAAACCGGCTCCCGCCAAGTCCATGCCTGCGAAACCGGCTCCCGCCAAGGTCGTCCCGAAACCAGCTCCCGCCAAAACCGAGCCGAAGCCGGAACCCAAAAAGCCCGAGCCGAAGACTGCCGACAACACGAATCGGATTCACGAGAACCTCAAGAAAGCGGGCTGGGAAGTGCTCTTCAACGGCACGGACACCAAAGGTTGGAAGAATCCCTATGATTACGGCAAAATCGAAGTGAAGAACGGCGAGATTCACCTCACTTCCGATAAGAAATTCTTTCTCGTGACCGAGAAGACCTACGGCGACTTTCAGCTCACGGCCGAGATTCATCTTCCAGAAGGTAAGGCGAATTCGGGTGTCATGTTTCGCTGCCACGTCGAACCGGGAAATGTTTACGGTTACCAGGCTGAGTGCGATGGGTCGGAGCGTCGGTGGTCCGGCGGACTTTACGATGAAGCGCGTCGCGGCTGGATCTGGCCAAGCCAAACCGGTCGCACCAAAGAGGAAAAGTTTCTTGCTCACGAAGAGGAAAGCCAAGCCTTCATGAAACGCCCTGAAGTCGCCGGCGCGCTCAAGCGCAACGGTTGGAACAAGTATCAGATCACCTGCAAAGGCAACCGCATCCAAATCCGCGTGAACAACGTCCTCATCACCAACATCGAGGACGACACCGACGCCCAAGGCCACATCGGCATCCAGCATCACGGAGAGAAAGGCGCGGTTTACCGGTTCCGGAACATCTACCTGAAGCCGTTGTAGATGCGACATCTCCGCTTTTGAATTGCGGAAAAGAGAGCGAGATTAGGGCTTGGCTTTCGGGGAATGGTTTCCCGTGGCCATCTCGGATGGCTTCGTAACGAGAGCCAACTCCGGTCGTCTAGAACTTCGAGTCATGTCCCTGATCCCTCTCCTCACGAAAATCGCCCTCGAATCTGGCTGCCCGGATCGTCACCGTTGTGAGGAGACGTTGCAGACGGCTCAGTCGCGGCAAGCTTCGCTGGTGGAGGCCTTGGTGGAGGCCGATCTGGTTGAGGAAACCGCTTTCGCCCAGAACCTGGCCAAAGCCACGGGGCTGGAGTTCCTCGCCGAAAGCGAGTTGGATCTGAGCCAGCCGCTTCACAACAAGTTCCCCGCGAAGTTGGCGCTGCGGCACCGCATTCTTCCCGGCCGGATGAACGGGACCGATGTTTGTCTGCTCACCTACGATCCGTTCGATCTGGAGGCGAAACAGGCGGTCGGCCAGGAACTGAGCAAAAACGTGACCTGGGCGATGACGACGCGCTACCAGGTCCTGGAGTCGCTCCGAATCGGCTATGGCGTCGGGGCGGAGGATTTCGATGAAATGATCGAGGGCCGCGAGGAAGTCGAGGACGATGAAATGAAGCAGGAGGTCAGCATTCTCGACGAAGAGGATGAGGAGGCCAGCGTCATGAAATTCGTGAATCAGGTTTTTCGCGAAGCGCTCAAGGAACGGGCCACCGATATTCACGTTGAGCCGCTCGAGGAAGGGCTGCGCATTCGCTATCGCATCGATGGATCGCTTCAGGAAGTCACCGTGCCACCGAATATCCGCGTTCTGCAAAGTTCGCTCATTTCCCGCCTCAAAATCATGGCACAGTTGGATATCGCCGAGCGTCGCCTGCCGCAGGATGGCCGGATCAACCTGATTCTCGATGGCGATCCCATTGACGTTCGGGTTGCGACGATTCCCAGCGTGAATGGCGAAAGCGTCAGCCTGCGTCTGCTCTCGCGCCAGAAGTTCGATTTTTCGATGCTCGGCTTGGATCAAAAAGCCGAAGCCACGATTCGCGAATTGTTGGCTGCTCCCAACGGGATCATTCTCGTGACCGGGCCAACCGGTTCCGGAAAATCGACCACGCTCTACACCTTTCTTCGCCAGCTCAATACCAAGGATCGCCGGATCGTCACAATCGAGGATCCGGTCGAGAACAAGCTGGATGGCGTCGTCCAGATTGCGGTGAAACCCGAGATCGATCTCACGTTTGCCGTCGGTCTCCGCTCCATTTTGCGGGGGGATCCGAACGTCATCATGGTCGGGGAAATGCGGGACCTGGAAACGACGGAAATTGCGGTGCGCGGCGCCCTGACCGGTCACCTCGTTTTCAGCACGCTCCACACGAATGACGCCGTTGGTGGCATTTCGCGACTGCTCGACATGGGGGTTGAACCCTTCCTCATCGCGTCCTCGGTGCGGGCCTTTCTGGCGCAACGCCTCGTTCGCACCCTGTGCGATCATTGCAAGGAACCCGCGAGCTTTGAAGACTCCTACCTCAGCAGTATTGGCTTTCCCCTGGAGTGGAAGGACCAGATCAAGCAGGCCAAAGGCTGCCGTGCCTGCCGCGATACCGGATTTCGCGGGCGAATGGCCATTCTCGAGATTTGTCGCGTGACGCCAGCCCTGCAGGAGCTCATCACGCAGAATCGTCCCAACGCCGAATTGAAGAATCAAGCCATTAAGGACGGGATGACTCAGTTGCGGCCCTACGGCTGGATGAAAGTCGCCGAGGGACGCACCACGATTGAAGAAGTGATCACAAACACGGCGGAAGCGGGGTAACCCGCGACAAAAGGCGCATACTTCCCGAGCTTTCGAGCTTGCCTTCCCGCGATCCCTTCGCTTGGCTGGCACCTGATGGCCCCCATGTCAGGAACTCGCAAAAAAGTGGTTGTTCTCGGTTCGACCGGATCAATTGGAGATAGCGCGTGCAAAGTCGCCCGCGACATTCCGGATCGGATGGAGTTGGTGGGCCTTGCCGCCCATCGTTCGGTCGAAAAAATCAACGCGCAGGCGCGGGAATTTGGCGTGGATCACGTTGCTCTCGTCGATGAGTCGCTCGCTTCGCAGATTGAGGCGTCCCATCCCCATTCGGGAGAGGAAGGCTTGGTCGAACTCGCGACGTTGCCGGAAGCGGATCTCGTCCTGATCGCGATTGTCGGGACCGGCGGATTGCGTCCGGCTCTCGCCGCGCTCGAAGCGGGCAAAGACATCGCGGTCGCGAGCAAAGAGATTCTCGTGATGGCGGGCGAAGCCGTGATGGAAGCCGCCAAGCGCAACGGTTGCCGCGTTCTTCCCGTTGATAGCGAGCACAACGCCATTTTTCAGTGTCTCGAAGACCGCAAGCCGGAAGATGTTCGCCGTATCATCCTCACCGCATCGGGCGGCCCGTTTCGGCAAACCTCAGCCGCGGATTTGGCTGCGGTTACCGTGGAGCAGGCGCTCAACCATCCCACCTGGGAAATGGGGCCCAAAATCACGATCGATTCGGCGACGCTCTTCAACAAAGGGCTCGAGATGATCGAGGCGCGTTGGCTCTTCGATGTCGAAATGGATCGCGTCGACGTCATCGTCCATCCCCAGAGCATCGTTCACTCCATGGTCGAATTCATCGATCACTCGATCCTCGCGCAATTGAGCTACAGCGACATGTGTTTCCCGATCCAATACGCAGTCACCTGGCCCGACCGCGTTCCCAATTCTCTCGACCCGCTCGATTTCGCGAAACTGGCCAAGCTGGATTTTGAAGCTCCCCGGTTCGAGGACTTTCCCGCCCTCGGCTTGGCGCGCCAGGCAGGCGAAGAAGGCGGCACGCTCCCCGCCGTCATGAACGCCGCCAACGAAATCGCCGTCGCACGCTTTCTCGACGGCAAATCGGCCTTCCCCGCGATCTGGGAAACCGTCGGAGCGGTCATGGACGCCCACGAAAACGTCGAGCACCCGACTCTGAAGCAAATCCTCGAAGCCGATCGGTGGGCGCGAGAGCAGGCGACCGATTTTCCACCTGGCACCTGACTCTTTACCGCAAAATTCTTAAGAAATTGTGGGGCGGGGCAAAGATGTTTTCTGCATGAATAAACCTACAAAACCGCTTTCATTCGGCCTATTCGTTTTAGTCCTGCACTCTTTCGCTTTCGCAGGAGATTACCACGTGGCAACGGATAGCTCGGATCGGAACTCCGATTTGGAAGAGCAACCATTTCGACGATTGCCAAGAAATCGGAACCGCCAACACAGCCGGGTGACCGAATTGTTCTTCATCAAGGGCTCTATCTTCCAACTGCCCTACTAAATCTCAGTAGGTGAGGAACGTAGGGGCAGACCTTTGGGTTGATGGATGCAAAAGGGTAGGCTGTGACTAAAGTGTTGGGAATTTTGAGCCGAATTGCGTTTGATGGCAAACGATAGGCAGACTATTCAGGTAGTAGAAACGTAATCTTTTCGGCCCATAAAATACATTGCGGTTATAAATCGAGTTGAAAAATTTCCAATTTTCGACAAACTTGTAAAGATTTGCAAACTGGGCCAGACAGATATGCCGCTACAAAGGTTAGTAAGTCATGAACTCCCAATGAATCCCTTAATCTATCGGACCAACGTCGAGACACTCTCAGAGAACAAGTCTGACGCAATTTTTCATAATCGCAGCGCATTTCACGCGGAAATCGTGTATGAAGCTCTGTTTGATTACGCTAAAAGCTCCATAAATATTTTTTGCGAATCACTCGATGATCGCGTTTTTGGATCCGATCGGGTTTTGAAGGCGACAACTCGTGCAATCCAACGCAGTGTGCGAATCTCCGTCATATATCAGGATCGATCTGCGGAAGATTCGCGTTTTTTTAAGAAATTCAACAATTACAATGGTTTGCATAAGGTCTCTCTAAAGTTTGCACCAGAGCATCTGCGGGAACAGGCCGGGAATTTCGCAGTTGTTGACAGCCGTGCCTTTCGCCTAGAACCAGATAAGTCCACATGCGAGGCTTTTGTTTCGTTCAATCGACCGGCACTCGCCGAAGAACTCGAGCACTTCTTCAAAAAAAATCTAACCTAGGAACGTGCAGATGTTTGGGCTGGAGTTTGTGCCGCCGACATATGGCGGAGGAGGGTTCGTTGAGATTTCGGTAGGACTAAATGCAGCTCAGTTTGCGTGGTCCGGGTATAACAAACGACTGCGAAGGGCGATCGCAAGGCACACCAGCTATCGCTCTGATATTGCACTCGATATGACTGCATATTTGCAGAGTAATGCAGTCAACCGCCTAACCAAGTTTCTTTTTTCGGTATACGGTTTTTGGGCGTTTCTTGCTCAGGGTTTCCACCAAATCATGTTTTGGTTGCTGAGGTGGATTGCTGCATTCAACGTCTTGTTGGGCCTTTTGCTTTTGTATTTTGGCATTGAATGGAAATATTGTTGGATACTTTTTGGCCCATCACTGATTTTGCCGATATTCGATTACTGTGGACAACTTATCGTTGCGTTCTTCGCTTGGTGGTTTGCTTACGGCAATCTGCCTGATGATTTCAGGGAAAATTCCCAAGCGCTCGGAGTCATTGACACACTCAGAGACCTTACAAGAGGCCTGGATGAGAATCAGCAATCATAGCAACTCCGCCGTTCCGACTCCTTAGGGGATATTTCTCAAGGTTCTTCTCAGCTGCGGTATTCCCAATGTTTCGAAGAGCGAGTTACTGCATTTTCACTAAAAAGCCGCCTTGTTCTACTACACTTGAACCCTTCGTAATCTGCCTCACAATGGTCGCCCCATGGATGATGACCAAAATGCCCACCAGCAGTTTTCCACCTCCTGTTTCAACGGCGTTTGGGAGTTGCTCGAGAAGAAGGGTCGCTCCGAGGCGGATGACGAGATGATGCGCGAGATGGCGCATGCGTCGCTGTTTCACTGGTTAAAGCGCGATGACTGCCGACCGCAGAATCTCTCGATCGGGTATTGGCAGCTTTCGCGGGTGTATGCGGCCTTGAGCAAAGCAGAGGCGGCTCGGGTTTACGGTGAGCGATGTCTCAAGGTCAGTGAGGATTTGCCACCGTTTTTCCTGGGGTATGCGCACGAGGCGCTGGCGCGGGCCGCAAAAATCGGCGGAAAGGACGATGCATTCGCGGAACATCTCGCAACGGCGAAAACGCAGGCTGAGCAGGTCGAGAATGAGGAGGAACGTCAGCTTCTGGTGGCGGACTTGGCAGAGCTTGGCGAGAAGTGAGGATGACCACGATTGGATCTTACTCTTTCGGAATGGGGGACCGCTTTGCGCATCAGGGCGAAGCTCAGCTGCAAGCTTGCCTCAAGGCGAAGGCGGAACTGGGCATCGATATGGTGCCGGTGTGGAACAAGTCGCACCGGGAGCACACCACAATCGGCTCGAAACCGGCTTCGACCCGTGCGGCTGCCGATGCCGCAGTGGCGGCGTTGGGCTGGGAGACGCCCTATTTTGTCGATGCCGATCACATCAATTTCGACACGGCGAAGCTGTTTGCCGATTCGAGCGACTTCTTCACCATCGACGTCGCGGATGCGATTGGGGAAGCTGCGGACGCGCAAATGGTAAAGGCGTTTGTGAGCCGGCATCCGGAATTGGTCGGCTCGATTGAGATTGCGGGAATTGCCGAGCCGCTGGAGATCTCGCAAGACGATGTGACCCGAATCGCGAACCAGTTTTTGCTCGCAGTGATGGATGCGGGCCGGATTTATCGCCAGATTGAGGCGCTGAAAGGGAAGGGGAACTTCGTGACGGAGGTGAGTATGGACGAGACGGATTCTCCACAGACGCCGCCCGAACTTCTCGTGATCCTGGCGGCGATCGCGGATCAGGATATTCCGGTGCAGACGATTGCGCCGAAGTTTACGGGGCGGTTTAACAAAGGCGTGGATTATGTGGGCGATGTGGCCCGGTTCGAGCAGGAATTTCGCGCGGACCTGGCGGTGATTGCCCACGCCGTCGCGGCTTACGGCCTGCCGTCAAATTTGAAACTCAGCGTCCATTCCGGCAGTGACAAGTTCTCGATCTACGCGCCGATCCGTCGCGCGTTGAAGGATACCGGGGCTGGAATTCACCTGAAGACGGCGGGAACGACCTGGCTCGAAGAGTTGATTGGTTTGGCTGAAGCGGGCGGAGCCGGTTTGGAGCTGGCGAAAGAGGTTTACCGCGAGGCGATGGCGAATCAGGAAGCGCTTTGTGCGCCCTATGCCTCCGTGATCGACATCGATCCGGCGCAGCTTCCATCAGCTGATGAGGTGGACGGCTGGAGTTCGGAGCAATATCAGAACGCGCTGCGTCACGATCCCGATTGCGCGGAGTTTAACCCGCATCTTCGGCAATTACTCCACGTCGGCTACAAGATTGCCGCGCAGATGGGCGATCGGTATTTGAATCTGCTGGAGGAGTTCGCGCCAACCATTGCCAGGAACGTGACCGAGAACCTATTCGATCGTCACCTGGTCCGGCTGTTTGGCTCGGAAAGTTGATGATCTGGCGATGTCCTCGCTCAAGCGCAGGTGTCAACCGCGCAGGGCGGGGAGGGGAACGCTCTGGGCGAGGTGAGACGAACGGCTTTTGAGTTCCTCGAGAATCGGCGGAATCTGTTCCGTGGCAATCTCGTGAACTTCGAGAGCTTCCCCAATTCCGGTCACCATCGTGATGGTGAGGCGTCCGCCGAGGTGTTCGCGAAATTCCTCCAGGCCGCGTAGAATGGCGAGCTGATCTGCTTCGTGAGACTCCAAATCGCGGTCGTAGAGATGGAACCCGATGCGCTCAATCAGGTCGAGAATGCGGGCGCAGTCGGCTTCGCCGAGAAGACCGGTTCGGCGGGCATAAATCAGGTCGATCCCGATTCCAATGGCGACGGCTTCCCCGTGACCAACGCGGAATCCTGAAATTTGCTCGAGTTTGTGGGCGCTCCAATGGCCGAAATCGAGAGGGCGGGCGGATCCCAGTTCAAACGGATCGCCGCCCTTGGCGATGTGATTCATGTGAAGCTCGGCGCTGCGCCGAATCACCGCTTCGAGGGCGTCCTCTTCCAAATTGGCCAGTGCTTCCGCGTTTTCTTCAATGAACTCGAAAAACGAGCGATCGCGGATGAGCGCCACCTTGATCGCCTCGATAATCCCGGCCCGACGCTGTGGCTTGGGGAGCGATTGGAGAAAGTTGACGTCGTTGATGATGGCAAATGGGACGGCGAACGCGCCAATCCAGTTTTTCTTCCCGAAGAAATTGACGCCGTTTTTGACGCCAACGCCTCCATCACCCTGGCTGAGCGTGGTGGTGGGGAAGCGAATATGTCGAACGCCGCGATGCGCTGTCGCGGCGGCAAAGCCGACCAAATCGAGAACCGCGCCTCCGCCAATCGCGATGACGTAGGAGTGGCGGCAAATCTTGCCATCGTGGATCTCCTTCCAAATCTGCTCGACCAACGACCATTGGTTTTTGGAGGATTCGCCGCCGGGAAGGATGGTGGGCGAGGCGACGAGATCGAGCACATCCTGATGCTCTTGAAAGTAGGATTCGATCGAGGATACCAACTGCTGATTTCCGTGAAGCAGGCCGCGATCCACAAAAACGACGACTTTGGCGCGCGTTTGGCCCGGTTCGAGGGCGTCCGCGATCAGGTCGCGGAGGGTGTCGTTGCCTGGGGCGAACGCCATCCGGGTAAAGATCGCGCGGTGTTCGTAATTCAGGGCGATGTTGCGGGAAATCATGCAGAGGCTGGGGTTGGGACCGCTGGAAAGTAGAAATGTTCGAGAAGCAGGTCCGTCCGTCAAGTTTACTGGTTATGAAGTCTTTTCCCAATCTAAGCTCGGTTTGGAATAAAAACGTCTGGAAAGTCGGGATGGGAGGCTCCCAACCTATCCTATTCGCTAGGTGGCCGGGATGTAACGCTGGGCGATGAGGTTGACGGCCAACAGGGAAAAACAGAAGAGTGAGGCGCTCGAGCTGACGGAAATGCAGGCCATGGCATCCACCAACACCATTCCTGCGAGCAGTTTGCCGACAAAGGCTCCGATCTTGCCCGGTTTCTCACGCAGCGTCTCGTAACTCATCGCCAGCCAGATCCCAAAAATCGCGACCGAAGCAATGAGCGGGTGAAGCCAGTCTCCCGCTTGAATCCAGACGAAGAGGCCGAGGGCGGCCGGCGCGGCAAGGAGAAGAAGCGCGACCCTTTTGACCGATCCGCCGGTGTTTTCGCCCCGGGCTGCGAGCGTGATTCCAGCGACATAAATCAGGAGCGCACCCGCCCAGAGCCAGATGGTCGAGGAGCATTCAAGCCTGAAAATCGAGGCGGTGGTGAGAAAAAGCAGGGCGCGACAGGCTCCCATGATCCAAACCGAACCGCTCCACTTCTTGTGAAAGTGGTTGTAGAGCGTAATCGCCGTGAAAAGGGCCGCGATATAGATGATGTGAGCCCCGATCACGAGAAACAGCGTGATTCCGGCGATCAGGCAGGCGAGGCAGTAGATCGATGCAGTGCGGAATCTGATCATCCCGCGAGGAATGGGGCGATCCTTGGCATGTTGGCGATCCCACTCCACATCCATGAGGTCGTTCTGCGCCATTCCGCCGATGTAAAACAGGCTTCCGGCGAGCATGGCGACGAAAAGCATGCCCTCCCATTGGCCTCCCGCGAGAAACCAGGCGGCCGTGATGTTGGCCCAGACGGTGGGAAGGTTCGAAACTCGTCCGAGGATCAACAAGGCCCGAATCGTCTGCGGTTTTTGCTGGGGGGATCCGGTTTGATTCATGCCGAGCGAACGTGCCAAAGTCGAATTTTCGGGAAACAAGCTCCTAGAGGGCGTCCATTTTCCCGCGCAACCATCCCGGCAACGGATCCATCCCATAGGCTTTCTCTGCGAAGATCTCGTATTGCTTCTTCGCCTCAAGCGGTTGCTTTGAAGCCACATAAAGCTCCGCGAGTTGCAGATGGATGCTTGGCGCGGTGTTGGAAGTTCGCGCTTCCGCATTCAGCTGTTCGATCAATTGCGACGTCGTTCCGCTGAGTTTTGCCGCGGTGCAGGCGTAATGGATGCGAAGCGGAAACGGCGCGGTTTCCTCTTCGATTCGGAACGTGGCGGGAGCTGGCTTGACGATCGCGTGGGTGGTCGATTCCAGATTGTAGGAGCCGGGAGGAAGCGGTTTTTCGAGAATCCAGACCGCCTCAAGGTGTTCACCGGGAGCGAGAGAGACAGGCGGCGTAAAAGCCAGGTTCCACTTGGCCTGGCTCGCTTCGCGCAATTTGGGAGCGACATCGATTGGAATGCGAACGCGCTTGTTTGAGACGTTCTGGACCTGAAGATGAGCCACGATCGGAATTCCCGAGCCAAACGAGGCATGGTCTTGCTCATTCACGAGCCAGACCGCGTCAAAGTCGCCGAACTCCGGAGCCACGGCGAGCGGATCGCAGTTGGGAACCGCAACGAGAACGGGAGAAACGAAGGCAAAAAGGCGGAAAAAAGCGGTCATGGTTAACAGACTCAAAAACTCGATCAGGGCGTGAAATCCCAGAGGCGCATCAGGTCGTTCGCGATGAGTTCGGTGGAGAGTTCACCGTCGAGAAAAAGGGATGTGGAACCGGGGTGCGGTCGCAACGCACGCCATGCCCGGGTTTGTGATTCGGAATTCGCGATCCCGAGCACGGCGGGAAGGGCATTGATCCGCAACGCCTCGATCACGTAAACGCCGGCGCTGGATCCAACCGTTTCGCGGGAGTGCTCATGCGGCTCGACAAAATGAAGATCGATGCCGTAGGGATTGAAGCGCTGATCGATCGTGTTCTGGACCAGATTGTTGAGTTGGTCGGTGTAGTCGATCAAAAAGTAATCCTTCCGCGTAGGTGAAAATCGGCGGAACTGGCCGTTCACGTACGCTCCGCGATACTCCTCGAACGGGCTGAGCGCGTCGTCATCCTCCTCCCCGGAGGAATCTTTTTCGAACGCGTCCGCGATTCCGTTTCGATTGAAATCGAGGGGAAAGTGTATCGCGACACCTTCTTCGATCGCGCCGGGATCTTTGACCTGAATCGGTTCCCAAAATCCATCCACGAGGACCTCGGCGCGAATCACGCCACTGGCCGCCCAATCCTGGACACTGACCGTGGCCACGGTCGGATTCTGGATCTT
>TARA_R110002096_G_scaffold28336_20_pt1 | contig 11275 bp, 11 predicted proteins | sample TARA_R110002096 | Tara Oceans TARA_R110002096 (sample SAMEA4397295) | marine metagenome | biome: Polar Biome; feature: [DCM] deep chlorophyll maximum layer (ENVO:01000326); material: water (ENVO:00002006), including particulate matter (ENVO:01000060) such as... | depth 35 m
GATTAATAACGCTTTCCTTTGCATGCTTAATGCAAATTCTATCTACCTAACTTTTAACAGGATAATCAATGAATATTTCTACCACTTTTAAACATCCGAATCTAATTTCTCGAATTACAAGCATGTTCAGTTTAACCATCGCAATGGTGTTGCTGATCTCAACAACGGCTTTTGCTCAACCAACAATTCCATCTTTATCCTTGCCTGACAGTGCTGCTGTAAATCAGCCTCACAAATTGGTGTTAATTTGGAATGCCTCCGAAAATGCTGACACATATCGTTTACAGGTCTCAGATACTTCCAGCTTTTCGACTACTGTTTATGATCAATCTCAACTCACCGATACTTCGCAGTTTGTTGAAGTAATGGATTTTAGCACCTCCTACTACTGGAGAGTTTCCGCTACAAACGGTTCAGGAACTAGTGAATTCTCAACACAATCACGTTTTGCTACATGGGATTCTGTACCAAATGGTCCTGACCCCGTAGAACTTGGTTTGCTTGATGATTTTGCAATACTTGCTTATGCCGCGGTAACAAATGTTCCGTCCTCAGCAATTAAAGGAAATGTGGGTCTAACACCTACGTCTGGTGCATTCATCGACTTAACGGAGGGCGAAGTAACAGGTACTATCTTTACGGTAGATGCTTCTGGTCCTGCGGGTTCTGTTTCATCCCCTTCCATGCTAACTGTTGCCAAAGGCGATTTAACTGTTGCATATAATGATGCCGCAGGCCGAACCGTGTCTCCAGTAGGAATAGCTGGCAATATTGGTGGACAAACTCTATACCCTAGTTTGTATAAATCCACAGGAACACTCGAAATTTCAGCGGGAGACTTAACTCTCGATGCTAACGGAAATGAAGATGCAGTTTGGATCTTTCAGATTGCTTCGAGCTTTAACATGACTTCTGACAGAAAGGTATTCCTAACCAATGGTGCAAAAGCTGGTAATGTTTACTGGCAAGTAGGCTCAGCGGCTACATTTGGAACCACTACGGTGATGAAAGGAACTATTATGGCTGGAACGCAAGTAACGTTAGCAACAGGTGCTACTTTAGACGGTAGAGCTTTTGCTTTGACTGAAAACGTAACCTTGCAACAAAACACCATCAATGCCCCTGAGTTTACAATAACTACAGGATTAGAGAACGATGAGATTCAATTACCAAGCGATATCAGTCTTTCACAAAACTATCCGAATCCCTTCAACCCTACTACAAGCATCAAATTTGGTGTTAATAAAACCAGCAATGTTCAACTTGAAGTATTCAACATGTTAGGCCAACGCGTTGTTACATTGGTAAATGAACAAAAATCTCCCGGATTCTATACCGTAAACTTTGATGCGGGCCAATTCACTAGTGGGTTTTATATGTATCGAATTACAGCAAATGGTAGTCAACGAATCAAAAAAATGACGCTTATCAAATAATTGTCACTTTTTATAAAAAGTATCTTACTAGCCCATTCAGTTTTTCTGATGGGCTTTTTTTTGTTTATAGATTGAGAAACATAGTCTACATAAAGTTTTCATACCCCTTTTCTATTACCTCTTCTACTAAGAAGAGAATTCAGAGTAGATGAATACAGTTAAGATTTTATAAGGATATTAAAACTTGTTTGTTTCTAAACGATTGGTTAGTTTAAAAAACATTTAAATATTATGGCACGAAGAAAGAATTATATAGAAGAAGAAGTTATTGAAAAGGCTATGACCTTGTTCTGGCGAAATGGCTATGAAACAACCTCAATGCACATGCTTGAACAAGAAATGGGCATCAATAAATTTTCTATTTATTCTAGTTTTGGAAGTAAACAAGGCGTTTTTCTTGAAAGCATTAAATGCTATAAAGCTAAAACAAACGCCATGTTTGAGGAATTCAAAAGAGCTTCAAATGGCGTTGAAGACATCAAACAGTTCTTTTATGATTCTGTGGAAATATGTACTCAAGAAGGCAATGAAAAAGGCTGTTTAGTTACAAACGCTTATAATGAATTTTCAGAAAGTGATGATCCATTAATAAAGGAACAGATGACCTCCTTTATGGATAATCTAAAGACCTTATTTATTGAAAAATTAAGAATGGATTCTTCTAAAGACGAAGAAACTATTCAAAAAGAAGCCAACTTTTTGTTGTTAGCCAAGCACGGTTTAGCAGCTGCTACTAGAGTTAACAACCAAAAAGAGATTAAAGATTATATTGAAATGACATTCAAAAATATTTAAGCATTTTTTTTACAACAATACTAACCGATTGTTTAGTTATTAATACTAATTATAAAATTTACCAATACTATTATGACAACATTAAAAATTCACAACATTGACTCTGCGCCAGAAGGCAGTAAAACATTATTAGAACAATCTCTTAAAACAAACGGCATGATACCTGGATTGCACGGTGTCTTAGCTGGTGCTCCTGGTATTCTTGAAGGATACCAGACCTTACATAAATTATTTTCAGAGTCTTCATTCAATAACGAAGAATTAACCGTTGTATGGCAAACTATCAATGTTGAACACGAATGCCATTACTGTGTACCTGCTCATACAGGTATTGCCAAAATGATGAAGGTTGACGATGCTATTTCAGAATCTTTACGCAACGAAACTCTTCTTGAGAATCCTAAATTGGAAGCATTGCGTACTATGACATTATCTATTGTACGTAATCGTGGCCATGTAACACCAGAAGAATTACAAGCTTTTTATGATGCTGGTTTTGAAGAAAGACAAGTTCTAGAAATCATTCTAGGTCTATCTCAAAAAGTTATTAGTAACTATACAAATCATATTGCAAATACACCAGTAGATGCACCCTTCCAAAAATTTGCTTGGTCTAAAGAAAACGTGGAAGCATAAACATAGAACGTGATAGAATAAACCTTCCGTAATTCGACGGAAGGTTTATTTAAAATTAAAAGTACGAAGCCAACCAATTTAGAGTGCCTCTCAAAGATTACTAATGTGAAACCTACAGTTCAAACTTTCGTAGTTGCATCACATTCAATAAAGACAAAAGAATAGAAGTTTTGAATTCCTATATTCCAATACAGAATTCTTATGGAATTAATTCAATGCAGTTATAATATTCAAAAGAAAAAGTTTAGGATATCGGTACAACTTGTCGATATATTTAAACAAGTGCTGACAGCATAAATAATTTAATTAAAAGTACAGACCTTATTTTTTAGGAACTTAATTATATGGAATCCAGTTCTAGCGATTTCAGATTAAAATTTAGGATATGAAAAGAGTTGTAATAACAGGCTTGGGAGCCTTAACTCCCATCGGAAATTCGGTAGATGAATTATGGCAAAATGCCGTCAATGGAAAAAGTGGTGTAGCAAAAATCACCAAGTTTGATCCTTCATTGTTTAAAACAACTTTTGCAGGTGAGTTAAAAGATTTTGACCCTACAAAGTACCTTATCCGTAATGAGATTAAACGAAGTGATCGCTTTACACAATACGCTCTCTATTCTGCAAATGAAGCTATAGATGATAGTGGCTTAGATATTGAAACCCTCTCCCCTTTTGACATTGGAGTTATTTGGGGATCTGGACAGGGTGGCATGCAATCTTATGAAGATGAAGTAATGAACTATACTCTGGAAGGTAAAAAACCACGGTTCAGTCCGTTTTTTATTCCAAAGATGCTTGTGAACATGGCTTCAGGAATGATTGCTATGAAATTTGGTTTGAGAGGAATCAATTATACAGCTGTTTCTGCTTGTGCCTCTTCAAACTCCGCAATTATGGATGCATTCAACTATATCCGTTTGAACAAAGCCAAAGTTATGGTTACCGGTGGATCTGAAGCTCCGATTACACAAGCATCTATCGGTGGCTTTAATGCCATGAAAGCTCTTTCTACCCGAAATGAGGAACCTCAACAGGCATCAAGACCTTTTGATGTTGACCGAGACGGATTTGTAATGGGAGAAGGTGCAGGTGCATTAATTCTTGAAGAATATGAGCACGCAAAAAATCGTGGGGCAAAAATTTATGCCGAAATAGTAGGCGCAGCAATGACTGACGATGCTTACCACATCTCTGCAACACACCCTGATGGCATCGGAGCCATTAAAGCCATTGAATTGGCGCTGGAAGAGGCAAAAGTAAATCCTGAAGAGATTAACTATTTGAACGCTCACGCAACTTCCACCAATGTAGGTGATTTAAGCGAAATGAAAGCCGTTGATAAAGTATTCAATAGCAATTTCAAGAACCTTAAGATTAGTGCCACAAAATCAATGACGGGCCATTTATTGGGCGCAGCTGGAGCTATTGAAGCAATTTTGTCTATTAAGGCAATCGAGAATAGTATAATTCCTCCAACCATTAACACCGTTACTGTTGATCCCGAATTACCCAAATCTATGCCTATTGTTATTCAAGATGCGGTGGAGCACAATGTAAATGTTGCAATGAGTAACACTTTTGGTTTTGGCGGGCATAACGCCACAGTGATTTTTAAGAAAATATAGAGTTCATCTCTTGTCGCTCTACTTTTAGAGTTGACAAGAGATTCCAACGTCCTATCTAATCTTTGTAACTAGGCGGAACAGAAATGAATGATAGTTATTAACCAGGAATAAGAGAGACCTAATGGATAATTATAAAAAAGCTTACATCGCAGGTGGTTGTTTTTGGGGAATGGAAGACCTTTTTAGAGTTCGCCCAGGTATTATAGATACAGAAGTAGGATACATTGGCGGTCAAAACGAAAATCCAACTTACGGAAATCATCCTGGTCATGCAGAAGGGATTGAAATCACTTACGACTCCACTGAAACATCATTCAAAGAAATACTGGATTATTTTTATCGAATTCATAACCCAACAACTGTTGACAGACAGGGAAATGATGTAGGCTCCAGCTATCGTTCAGCTATTTTCTTTCAAAACGAAAAAGAAAAGAGCTTAGCTGAAGAAATGATTCAGTTAGTAAACGATTCCAATAAATGGGACGGAAAAGTTGCTACGACTCTTGAACCTTACTCCAAATTTTGGGTTGCTGAACCAGAACATCAAGATTATCTAAAAAGGACTCCCAATGGCTACACCTGCCATTTTGAGCGGTTTAAAGATAGTTTTATAAGCTAAAATATAATTAAGCCTCACCTGTTTGTAACTTAGAAATCATTGGTGTAGGAATGATTCCAATTTGACTTAAGGAATCTGTAAACAAGTAGAAATTTCTACACTGCTAATTTGTAATCTGATTAGTGGGATTTCTATACGCTGCATTCGCCACTAAAATATTATTCCCGTTCCGCTGCTCTTCTTCGAAATGGCATTTATAAGCTCTTGTTTCCAATTAAATGGACGTCAGAGAATTCCTCTTCTATAACAAACTTAAAATATTATGGTGCATATGGTGGTGATAGCTTTTCATCTGATATATCTCCCCTCCTTCTTAAGTACTGTAAAAACATGTGATATATGTAACTCTTTACCAGATATGTATAATGCCTTTCATGAATAAAAGAATCACCTTTAAGTCATCGTTATTCAGTTACACATAAATCTCAGAATTATGTCAATTTCACTTGTTCCTACAAATAAATCTTCTTCAAACAGCTCAAAAAATATAATGATGAAAGGCCTTGTTTATAATGGCCCTGGCAAGATTGAATTTAAAGATGTCCCAAAGCCCGCTATTGATAAATCTACCGATGCTATTGTTAAAATAGTAAAGACAACTATATGCGGAACTGATTTAGGAATTCTACATGGTAAAACACCTTCAGTTAAACCAGGAACTACCTTAGGCCATGAGGGTATTGGTGTGATTGAAAAAGTGGGTAATTCAGTCAATAATTTCAAAAAAGGCGACCTCGTAATTATATCTTGTATCACTTCATGTGGTACTTGTGAGTATTGCAAAAAACAAATGTACAGCCATTGTGAAGATGGAGGTTGGATTTTAGGAAACCTTATTAATGGCACCCAAGCCGATTATGTACGTATTCCACATGCCGACAATAGTCTTTATGCTGCTCCAAAAGATATCGATGATGAAGCACTGGTCATGCTTAGTGACATCTTACCAACTGGCCATGAAATGGGGGTAATAAATGGTTGTGTAAAACCTGGAGATACAATAGCTATTATTGGTGCTGGACCAATTGGAATGTCTGCCCTACTCACTGCACAATTCTACTCGCCAGCAAAAATTTATATGATTGATCTTGATGAAAACCGACTGGAACTTGCCAAAAAATGGGGCGCTACAGACACTATAAATTCCGGTAAGAAAGACGCCGCAAAAATAATAATGGACGAGACTAAAGATGGAGTAGATGTTGCAATAGAAGCTGTAGGGGTTTCTACAACCTTCGACATCTGTCAACAAATTGTTCGTCCTGGTGGCCATGTTGCCAATATTGGAGTACATGGGCAAAGTGTAGATTTACAAATTCAAGATTTATGGATCCGAAATATCACTATAACTATGGGACTTGTAAATACAAACACCACTCCAATGCTTTTAAAAACTGTGACCTCTGGTAAAATTCAACCAGAAAAGTTAATCACCCATCACTTTAAGTTGAATGAGATTATTCAGGCCTATGAAGTATTTGGGAATGCCGCTAAGGAAAAGGCATTAAAAATCATCTTAACTAACTAAAGGAAAAGTAATGATTAGCATAATCAAGAAGCTTCCCAACATGATTATTGGCTTTAAATATGAGGGTAAAGTTACGGCCAAGGATTATGAGTCTATTCTTTTTCCCGCTATTGAATCTGCATTTGAAAAAAACAAAGATTTAAAAATACTGTGTCAAATCGCAAAGAATTTCGAAGGCTTTAAGGTAGATGCTCTAATAGACGACGCTAAACTTGGAATTAAATACTTCAGAAACTGGAAGAAAATTGCTTTCGTATCAAACAAAAAGAAGATGAACGATACAGTGAGGACCTTCGGGTTTCTAATACCAGGACAGGTAAAAACATTTAAGAAAAAGAAAGAAGCGATACTGTGGCTTTCTGTATAACAGAGCTACGTACTATAATTAACACCATCTTTTAATACAAATCAAGGAAAAGAGTATGACAACATTAGGCAAATTGGGAATTTGGATGGATCATTCAAATGCACATTTGATAGAGTTTAATAAAGAACCTTCATTACTTAAAACTATCAGTAGCAACTTTGACAATGACGATAAGGAAGCAGCTTTGAATAAAAGTGAAAGTCTTATGCATAATAAAAGGCAACAAGAGCAAAAAGCTTACTATAAAGAACTAGAGGATGCCATTATACAATATGAAGAAGTGCTTCTATTCGGCCCTACAAATGCAAAAACGGAGTTGCTAAATATTCTAATGGTAGATCATCGATTCGATAACACAAAAATTGAAGCTAAAACAGCGGATAAAATGACCGGAAACGAACAAAATGCTTTCGTTAAAAAGCATTTTTCAGATCAGTAACTCTTATGTGAGTATATAATCTGGACAACAAAAGAACCAGATAACCCTAATACTTCCAAACTAATAAAAAATTGACTTCATGAATATTCAGTTTAATACAGATTCAAATATATCCGGAAACGAAAAACTTGCAGCATATATAAGTTCAACTATAGATGATGAATTAAAAATATATAGAGATCAAATTACACGAATAGAAGTGCACTTATCAGATGAAACCGGCGATAATAATGGACAGAATAATAAACGGTGTATGCTTGAAGCCCGATTGGAAAATATAGATCCTATTGCAGTTACTAGCCATTCAAATAGCATAGAGGAATCGCTGAGTGCGGCTCTTGACAAATTGAAAAGCTCAATAAAAACAATTCTTGGCCGACTTAATAATCACTAAAAACAAACACCATGAAAAATACATTGAAAATGTTAACCATGATGTTTACCAGCATCATAGGGCTGCACAACTTAGGCTACTCGCAATCAACTTATGAGATCGAAAATACCGAAGACGTAGACATGCTCTTGCTAGGTACATCCTCTATACACGATTGGGAAATGGCTGCTAAAACGGTTACTGGAGAAGCTAAGTTTGTCTTTAAGTCCGACAGTGCTATTGCCCTTATTGCACTAGATTCTCTTACCTTTGTTTTAGAAGTTGAAGATTTAGAAAGTGATCATAGTAAACTTAGAAAAAATGCTTACAAAGCATTGAAATCTGAGGAGTTTGAGAACATTCAATACAAATTGTCCTCATCAATTATATTTTCAGAAAAAGGAGGCTATCTACTTATTACCTTTGGAGAACTTACTATCGCTGGCGTCACTAAAGAAATAGAAATGGATGTTCATGTTGTTGTGAATGAAAATAGCACAATCACCTGCACATGAACCTACCATTTAAAAATGACCGATTATGGGGTAAAACCACCTTCATTTATGTTTGGTGCTATGAAGACGGGCGATGACATTACACTTGAGTATGCCGTTGTTTATAAAAAATCTGTGTGAACTAATTCTTATCAAGGAAACCAATTGGATTCTAAATAGCTGAAGCTAATTGTAAGTGCCGGTTAATCTCTTGACAGAAATACAATTAGTCTCATTCAGTAGCTCTGCTACTGAATGAGACTATTTCTTATCCCTTACCTCACCCCTGACTTTTAAGTCAAAGAATTCACCCTCCACAAATCACTGCCTTTCATATAGTTACTGAACTGAATAAGTTAGTAATTCCAAAATTATTGAATTATTATAACGTGCTTTTTTTAATACAAAATAAACTCGGGGCTATGGAACTTAAGATTACCAATCTATCGAAAACCTATTCTAATGGTGTAAAAGCATTAGATAATGTGAACCTTGAAATTGGGACGGGAATGTTTGGACTACTCGGTCCTAATGGCGCAGGAAAATCATCCTTGATGCGAACAATCTCAACTCTGCAAGAGCCTGATTCAGGTAGCATTCAGTTTGGTGATATCGATGTTCTTAAACAAAAAGATGAGGTCCGTAAGATATTGGGCTATCTCCCCCAAGAGTTTGGGCTCTATCCCAACCTTAAAGCCGAATTAATTTTAGATCATTTTGCTGTATTAAAAGGAATTACAAATTCAGGTGAACGAAAGGACACCGTTCAAGCACTTCTTCAGCAAACAAATCTGTGGGATGTGCGAAAAAAGAAAGTGGGCGGATATTCTGGAGGAATGAAACAACGCCTTGGTATCGCCATTGCCCTTCTTGGAAATCCTAAATTGGTTATTGTTGATGAACCTACCGCGGGATTAGATCCAACCGAGAGAAATCGCTTTCTAAACTTATTGGGTGAAATTGGGGAAAATGTAGTGGTCATTCTTTCAACGCATATTGTTGAAGATGTTAGAGAATTATGCCGAAAAATGGCCGTAATCAACAAAGGAAATGTACTTACTCAAGGTTCTCCCGATGACGCCATTGAAGAGCTCTCCGGTAAAATCTGGAAGCGTTCTGTAGATAAAGATCAGCTTGATGCTATGCACACAGAGTTTGAGGTAATTTCAACAAGATTGGTGGCTGGCAAACCATTGATTCATATTTTTAGCGAAAGCAAACCAGATTCAAGTTTTGAAGCCACCGATGCTGATTTAGAGGATGTATACTTCCTCAATATCGCACGCGCAACCGTGGAGGCATAAGCCATGTGGAATATTACCAAATTTGAGATTTCGTATTTGTTACGACGTCCTGCTACCTATATTTACTTTTTTATCTTATTTCTGTTTGCCTTTCTATTCATAGCCACCGACATCGTACAAATTGGCGGTGGTATTGGAAAAGTAAACCTTAATAGTCCGTTTGTTCTCTTTCAAGCTTCAATGATATTAACACTTGTGGGAACTTTCATCACCACTGCCATTGCTGGGACAGCAATTATCAGAGATTTCCAGATAAAAACCCACGAGCTATTTTATACCAAACCAATTACAAAAGCCCAATATCTTTGTGGCAGATTTATCGGTGTAGTAGCAATCATGTTATTTGCCTATTCAGGAATTCTCTTTGGTCTTGCTTTCGGAGAACTCATGCCTTGGGTAGATGCCGAACAACTGGGTGCATTCAACTTTCTTACCTATTGGAATAGCTTTCTAGTATTCATTTTCCCGAACGTGCTTTTTATAAGTGCTCTGTTTTTTGCTGTAGGAACACTGACCAGAAATATCTTTTTAGTTTACGTTCAGGGTATCATTCTAATAATAGCTCAAACTATTGCTCAAACGTTAACCGCTGATTTAGATAACGATAGAATAAGTTCACTCATTGATCCTTTTGGTGGTGAGGCTTTTGCACTCGTTACAAAATATTGGACCGTTGTTGAACAAAACACTTTACAACTTTCCTTTTTTGATAGTTACATATTCTCGAACAGAATACTTTGGATTGGAATTAGTTTAGCCCTTTTTGCTATCACCTATATCCTCTTCGACTTCAATGTGCAACCTATTGGGTCTCGAAAAGCCAAAAAGAAGAATATACAACAGGAAGAAAAAGAAGACGCGCTAAGCACCTATTTATCTCTTCCAAACGTTGTTACTCATTTCGACTTTAAAGCTCGTGTTAGTCAATATATAAGCCTTACAAAGTTCTATTTAAAGAGTATCGTAACTGAAATTCCGTTTTTAGCCATTGGTGCAATCGGAATTCTAAACTTCGTTATGTCCGCGATTTACTCAGATTCCATTTTTGGAACTAGTACATGGTTGGTTACACATGCCATGATAGAGGCAATCAGCGGGTTCACGTTATTCCTACTTATTTTAAGTACGGTTTACGCTGGAGAATTGATTAACCGCGAACGAGAGTTGAAACTAGATCAAACATTCGATGCCCTCAATCTTCCAAATAGCACTACCCTTCTAGGGAAGTTTACCGCATTGATACTTGCCATGTCATTTTTATTCTTATTGCTCATACCAATCGGCTCTGTCGTACAGATTGCAAAAGGATTTACTGACATTGATTTCTCAGTATACCTAGGAGGCTTTCTCTTTTTGCAGCTTCCTAACATCCTCAATTATTGTATGATTGCATTTCTTATCCACACACTAATTAATAATAAGTTCATTGGCCATTTTGCAATGGTTGCCTTTTTTATTCTGAACGAAATTGTATTAAACGAGATCGGATTTGAGCACAACCTTTGGGAATTCGGGTCGTCAATCGGAATCACCTATTCGGATATGAATGGCTGGGGCCCCTTTCTTGGTGCAAAGTTGATATGGGAATTACACTGGTTCTTTGTGGGAGGCTTTTTACTTTTCCTATCCAATTTGTTTTGGGTACGTGGGACAGAAT
>TARA_R110002096_G_scaffold194557_1_pt1 | contig 11272 bp, 1 predicted proteins | sample TARA_R110002096 | Tara Oceans TARA_R110002096 (sample SAMEA4397295) | marine metagenome | biome: Polar Biome; feature: [DCM] deep chlorophyll maximum layer (ENVO:01000326); material: water (ENVO:00002006), including particulate matter (ENVO:01000060) such as... | depth 35 m
AGAACAAAGAGGCTATATAACGCCTCAGGAGTTTAATTTGTTTGCTGATCACGCTCAAAAAGAAATTTTTAGACAATACTTTCACGACTTAGACCAGTTTAAAAGACGCCCTGGTAACGATTACGCAGATGTAGCGGGGCTTATTGAAGAAAAGATATCTAGGTTTGAGGTTTACAATAAACAAGTTGGTATTGATGATGGTATGGTTGATTTAGGCATTTATGATCTTTACAAGCTAACCATGGTAACGGTAGAAGATGTAATAGCTGAAAAAACAAGTCACAAGGAAGCTTACTCGTCGTACGCGTTGTCCCCTTTAATACACAACTCGTTAACCAACGGTTTTTGCGCTCGCTATGTTTTGGGTGAAGACAACGACTCAAACATACTAAAAGTATGGCCTCCAACTAAAACATTAGCCAATGGCACAATTATTACTGATGTTGTAGTACGCATTAGCTATGTAAGAATGCCTAGCCCACCAAACTGGACCTATGTTATAGTTAATGAGTCCGCTATGCTTGATGACAATATTCCTGGATTTAAAAACTTTCAAGTCCACGAATCAGAAGAAACATTACTCGTGGTGAAAATATTACAACTAGCAGGCATAAACATTAAGGACGCATCTTTAGTTCAATTGGCTTCTCAAGCAGAAGTTAAAACAATACAACAAGAAAAACAATAAATAAATGGGATTAATTAGTGGTAAACATCGGTCAACTTATTACACGGGTCAAGGAGATGCATTTGGTAGCTATCAATTTACATCTTTAGAAAATATTATAAATCAATTCATAGTGGCCTACGTTGGTGAGAACAAAATAATACCTAAGGTAAGTAAGTTAGATGTAGCTTTCCATGCGCAAAGAGCTTTAGCGGAATTATCTTTTGATACTTTTAAATCTATAAAAGCCCAAGAAATAATTTTACCACCAACACTAACCATGATACTACCCCAAGACTACGTTAATTACACTAAAATTAGCACGGTAGATTCAGCTGGTATAAAACACCCTTTAATTAAAACAAACTCTACTTCAAATCCATTTTCTATAAAACAAGAAGAAAACGGTGATTATTTTTTTGAAGATCAATACGTCAATATTATAAACGGGGATTTTGACCAGCCCCTAGGTGTAGATTGGCTTGTTTCAACTGGCGGGCGAAAATCTGGTGCCTGGGATGGTTTAATTAACGCAGGTGGAAATTATCCAAATCCAGACTATATTAATGACACTATTGGAGTAGTTGGTTCAGAGCTTGAGTTTGCCGGGTTATGGAGAGGCGCTTACCATGGAAATACCGGTGGAGCATACGGAGCGTGGCAACGCATAGACGTTTCAACCGTGCACACTATGAATTTATCTGCAAATGGCCAGTCAGCAGCCAAAATTTTAGATACTAGTGGAGTCGTGCTTTGTGACTTTGGAATTGTTAGAATAGGCCTTACGACTACAAACCCATCAGTAGGTTGGCCATCACAAGGTGCTAGTGGTTTATTAGTTAGCGCTGATAAATCAAATACAGCTCATCTTAAAAACCCATCACCAAACCAGTATGCAGAATACTTAGATTTAGGGTATTTAGAGTGGAATGATGGTTCAGTTCAAACTAAAGAACTTGAGGATATAGATGTCACTGCTTTAGATGAAGTGTGGGTTTACATACAAAGTCAAGCCCCTTGGAATCAAGCAGCAGTAGAACTTGCAGTTTGGACAAATGAGAACGATGTTGATCCTGTCACTGGCGATCCGGATAATACACCTAAACAGTGGGCGCCAAATGCATCTACTAATAATACCCCATCAAAAAACAAAATAGATTCGGTAACACTAACGGTGGGCGAAAACAACCCCAACCTTACACACTCCAATGCGGACAGAAACTCTAATGCCTTTACAAATTATAAGTCTGTAAATCCATCGGAAAACAACAGTGACGACTACCAAGACGAGACTTACTGGCCTATGGAAGGAAGTAGGTACGGTTTAGACCCACAACATGCTCAAGTTAACGGATCTTTTTATTTAGATGAAAGGTTTGGAAAAATTAATTTTAGCTCTAATATTGCTGGAAAAACTGTGATCTTAGATTACATAAGTGATAGTCTTGGTACGGACGGTGAGATGCAGGTCCACAAGCTTGCTGAAGAAGCAATGTATAAGTGTATAGCACACGCAATTATATCTACATCATCTTACGGTCAACAGTTAGCGCCAAGGTTTAAAAAAGAAAAATTTGCAGCAGTTAGACAGGCAAAACTAAGGTTATCAAGTGTTAAATTAGATGAGCTTACTCAAATTTTAAGAGGTAAATCGAAACAAATAAAACATTAATAAGTATGCCAGAAGTTAGACATAATTTTACTGCGGGTAAAATGAACAAAGATCTTGACGAAAGATTAGTGCCAAACGGAGAGTACCGACACGCCTTAAACGTTGAGGTCTCTACTTCTGAAGGCTCTGAAGTTGGCACTGTTCAAAATATTCTTGGAAACAAAAGAGTTGAGCAAGTAGTTGGAGAGGGCTTTAAGTGTGTTGGTAGTATTGCTGACGAAAAAAATAACAAGCTATACTGGTTTATATCTAAATACGAAAAAGATGTAATATTAGAGTATGATATAGATAATGATATAGCTTCGCCTGTATTAGTAGATTTAAAAGGAGGTACTCAAAAATCTGTTTTAAAGTTTTTTGGAAACACAATAACAGGTATTAATATTATTGATAATTTATTATTTTGGTCAGACAATAAGGGTGAGCCAAAAAAAATAAATATAAAAAGATGTAAAGAAGGAACGCCAAATATAAACACCCACACTCAAATAAATTTTAGTAACAATAGTTTTACGGGAATTGCCGTAGAGTACACTACTCCAGATTTTGATTCTCCAAGTGGTAGTCCAGAGCTTCATCCACCGCTTTTACCTATAGAAAAAAGATCTAAAATTGGAATGTACACAGCTTATGAAAGAAGAAGATTAGCCGCTGCGATGGGCGTTGATTTCAACATTTTTTTGGATGATTATGGAAATATTAAAGATGGTAATTATTCAAGTGCTATTATAGATAATACTTCTTCAAATTCGTTTGATGCTAATGGAGTGTCAAGTACTGGTAATATAGCTGCTTTACCTATGTTTGGGTACCAATTCAAAGCAAGGCATTATAGGGACGGGGAACTCTTGGGCGGTTATGTTATGCAAGCTTTTGATAGTAAACATGGTTTGAACATGCGATATTATCCAGGTGATGGCCAAGAATCTACTGAAAAAGACTTTAAAGTTGGAGATGTTATTTTTGCTGAAAATACAAAGCTAGATATAGAAGAAAAACATATAACAGTTATAAAGCCTAAACCTTTAAAAGCTCCTTCTATAAAAATAAACTACAAAGAACAAACGCAATCAACAAACAAAAAACCAAATTTATTTGAAGAGCAGTTCCCAAGGTTTTCTTATAGATATAAATATGCAGATGGAGAGTTTTCTGCTTTTGCTCCTTTTACAGAGCCTGTATTCAACGCTCAATATACACAGAACACAGATAAATCAGCAGACGGTAGTGTTTTACACAGTAAAGATGATATATACGATATAAAAGATCCTAAAAACAAAGCGATGGTTAACGCTATTCACTCTGTAGATTTAATGGATTTTATAACTATAGACACACCAGAAGATGTTGTTGGGGTAGACTTGTTATATAAAAAAGAAGATTCACCAGTTATATATTCTATAGGTACCGTTAAACATACTGATTTTGAGTGGCACGCCTCTGCTTTTAACCATGAGTTTGGTCAAGCATTTGTTGGTGGTATGTACAGGTATAGTAGTAACATTTATTACCCTAAAGTTTTTGCTCCAGCTGCTGATGGTGGCTATAACTCAGGTAGATATACTGTTAAAAATGAAAATATTTATGCCGCCCTGCCAGCCAATCAATTACTTAGACCTTGGGACAATGTTCCTAGAAAAGCCTTAGCACAAGAGGTTAGTGGTAGTAGAATTGTTTATGGTAATTACCTGCAAAACTACACAATAGGATCTAAACCAAAAGTTTTTGTAGATTACAGTGATAGAAAGAAAACTACAAGTTCTTTTGACGTTGGAGGCTTGCCATCGGTAAAATCCCAAAGAAATTATCAGCTAGGGGTTATATACTGTGATGAGTTTGGAAGAGAAACACCCGTCTTTACGTCTAGTGGTGGTGCGGTCAATATTCCTTGGGCAGAAAATGATGGTTTAAAAAACGCTAGTAAATCAAACCAAATAATTGCTAGTGTTGAAAGTAATTTTCCAGATTGGGTTGATTCAATAAAGTTTTTTATAAAAGAAAATAGTGGTGAGTATTACAACCTAGCAATGGAGCGTGCTTGGACGGGTAAGAGTACGTATGAATTAGATAACTCAGAAGGGCACTTGTGGATGTCTTTTCCTTCTTCTGACAGAAACAAAATAACAAAAGACGATTCTATAATATTAAAAAAGAAAATTGGAGTTGGTGAGAAGCAGATTAGCTTTGAAAACAAGTTTACTGTTATTGATATTAAAGACGAAGCTCCCGACGCTATAAAGTATGAGTTGGTTAACTTGGGTACTTGGAAAAATGACTCAAGCAACCCGATGACTGTTGATTCAGCTAATTATGACAAGCTTTTTTCTTACGGAAGCCAAAGACCAGATAAACTACAAGATACTATTATTATTGATATTAGTGCTTGGAATAGTGGTGGTGAGTACAGGGCTCAGTTGATTGTGGGTACTGCAGGCACTAGTGATGCGCCAACACCTGAAAACCTTTACGTATCCTGGTCAAGGGATGGTGGAGCGTCTTCCTCTAAGTATAAGGTTTCTGGCGGCTGGAAAGGTGCAAGTGGTTACGTGTTAAAGCTAAATAGGAATATAACTGAAAAAGATGCTAATATAGCTCATGTTGACGGAAACGCAGTAGACTCTCAAAACGAATCTCACGTTCATGAAGATTTAATTGTTCAAGTAGAAAAACGAGTTGCTAAAGAAGATGAAAATTTCTCAGGGCAATTTTTTGTAAAAATATCAAAGAACCAAATAACAAGCATAGTAGAAACTGGTAATGAGTTAAGCAACTTAGATAAGTTTGAAGTAGTAGCCGACCAGGGGGTTTGGTATTGGAGAGATGATACCAATGGAACCACTCAAAGCCATAATTCAAACCCATTTGCCTATCAAAGTGGGCAACCATATGGTAACAATAATTACTTTGGTGATACTACTGGCCACTCTAACAATAATAATATCCAACAGGATGGTGGTGGTAATACAAACCAAAACGCAACTGGAGGTACTGCTAGAATGACCGATTGGCATGAAATGTGGGAGAATATATTAGCAGGGCTAACTGGCAAGCCAAGATGGTTTGTAGATGCAATGCACATGGCCTCTGGACAAAGTGACGAAAGTGATTACGCAAAGTATAATTGTGTAACCTGGGCTGGAGCTACGTTTAACCCTAACCAACCAATTATTGGATTAAATTTAAATAGGGCTTGGAGCTATCCACCATTAAAAAAATGGTTTTCAGAAGTTACTGAAAACGAAGTTGAAGTGGAAGGCAACGAAGGTTCTTATTTTACCGAAGATAACCCCTCTAGTGTTATATCAACATCTAACTTATTTGATCAAAACGAAAATTGGTTTTACTACGATGATAGTGAGGATGTTAGTGGTGATATTATTGGTAACGTTGGGTTACAAATAGATGGTTGGGTTGGTGTTTCACAAAATGTTAGAAGAGTAAATTACCCCCAAACTAGTAGTGGTAACCTAACAAAAGCCGAGAATCATATCAATGGTTTAGAGGGTTTAGTAACAACCAATGAGTATCATGTTACTGGCCCTAGAAGGTGGGTGAGTGGTATGAATGGCACTGAGTTTGGTAACGGTGAGGACACTAAAACATACTCTAGTACTGGTGAAGAAATTGACAAGCATTTCATGCACTTATCTTTCTTTGCGCCTGGTAAGGATTTACACGACAATAATTGGCATTTTGATGAGCCAACACTGTATGGTAAAGACACGTGGATGGACAACCTTCAAGGCATATGGGGTGGTGGTGTTTTTACGGGTACATCTATAGGCCAAAAGTTTGGTAGCGATGGTGATGATGTAAATAAGCACTTTCATTTAGCTATGGAAGGAAACTATGCAGCTGGAGACACTAACGATCATCAGGTGTATAGCACGCCGCCTGGACCTGGCTCTGGCTTTGGTTATAACTTAGATTATAGAGAATTACACGAAAGGCAATGGGATCCTACTTTTAACTCCGAAAATGATCCGGAAAATAGAATACGGGATTTTATAAGAAACTTGTTCCCAGGATCAAAATTTAGATTTAATCACAAAGCGTCAGGAGCAACGCTCACGACAGCTGAGCTTGATGATGCTGTTTATACTATCAAAAAGGTTCACATAAAAAAACTTTATAATCACACTTCTTGGAGAACTCCTCACAATCAATTTATAACAGCTCTTGATGGTTACGTGTGGAATGACCCGAGCGCAGCACATGACGCTTATAATAGCGTTGAAGACATGGCTTTAATTTGGTTGAATGGCGTTGATGCAGACGGAGACCACACAACCACCATGGTTGATACCGCGGCTACTACTTACGGAAATACTCAGCAAGAAAATTTTAAAAAGAAAATTGTAGATTTTGGATCTGCCCACAACAGAAGAGTTTGCTATGTAATTGAATTAGATAAAAACCCAGTCAGCAGTAATTCTATTATGGGTAATCCGCTAAACTCTACCACGAATAGCGCTGATGGTATGTCCGCGGATTTAGACTCTGATAATTTTACGCAAATAGAGTTCTTAGACCCTGTGCAAGATATTGTGTTAAAAGATTTAAGTAAATTTCCAGCGATATGGGAATTATCACCTAAAAAACAAGATGTTGATTTAGATATATATTACGAGGCTAGTAACAATATACCTGTTAGAATAAACAGACATACAAATGAATTATTTGCTCCAAAAGGCTGTTTAGTAGAAATGATAAACCCTCCATACAACCAGGATTATAATGATGTTCGTTTAGTGGAGTGGAATGGTAATACTGCTCTTTTAGAGCCAGGTTTTGATAGAGGTGGTGGTGGTGAGGAAATTGATTATTCCAACGTTAAGTTTAAATTTATTAGAAGAGACGGTAGTTATACCGTTGCTAATGCTGGTTTACAGCAACTAACCACTACTATAAATGGTTATAAAACAGACTTTGTCTTTAAACAAAATATAAGTGAAAAAATACAAGTTGGCTTGGCTTGGTATAATTGTTTTTCTTTTGGAAACGGTTTAGAGTCAAATAGAATAAAAGATGGCTTTAACAACATGTTTATAGTAAACGGCGTTAAGGCTTCCACAACAGTTCAAGAAACATATGAAGAAGAGCATCGTAAGCATGGCTTGATATACTCTGGCTTATATAATTCTAACTCTGGTATAAACGATTTAAATCAGTTTATAATGGCGGAGAAAATAACTAAAGATTTAAACCCTACCTATGGCGGTATACAAAAACTATTTAGTAGAGATACTGATTTAATTGCTTTTTGTGAAGATAAAGTACTTAGAATATTAGCAAATAAAGATGCGGTATTTAACGCTGATGGAAATGCGCAATTAACATCTAATCAAAACTTTTTAGGGCAAGCAGTTCCATTTCAAGGTGAATATGGTATATCAAAAAACCCAGAATCGTTTGCGTCTGAATCTTATAGAGCTTATTTTACAGACAAGCAAAGAGGTGCTATTCTTAGATTATCTAAAGATGGTTTAACACCTATCTCTAAAGCCGGTATGCATGATTGGTTTAGAGATAATTTATCTAAGCACACTTCTTTAATAGGTACTTATGATAGTTATAAAGAAAACTATAATATAACACTATCTAACACCTATACTGAAAACATAATATTTAACACATATTTTAATCTAGGCGCTGAAAGTGAAGCTATAGATGCTTCGGTTTTAAGCTCCGTAGCTGGCGGTGATCCTATATCGGGTAGCGCATACTTACACTCTTGGGAAAGCGCTAGTATTGAAACAAGTGATGCATACAATTTTAACGACTCAATCAACTCTTATTACGATGCTGTGGCTCCAACGTTCAAGCATAGTGTAACAGTTACGAATCACCCAGAAATACCTGTGGGTCATTTTCAAACAGCATTAACTCCATCCACGCCAACACCATCACCTAACATAGCTACTTTCGTATTTTCTGAACAAGTTGGGTATCAGGCAGGACAGGCTTTCATTCAAGAGCAAGCATTTGTTGCTGGGACTGCAGGGGTTAATTTTGCACAGGCTGTTTACGATTTCACCCCAGGAAATGATGATGGTTGGTGGTACGATCCAGATTTTGAAGCTTGGAGCAGTAATATTTGGACCAGTGGATCCACTTCCCCAAACGATTATTTTGATGGTCAGGTAGTGAGTAGAGTTTATAGAGAAATAAACGGAGCAAATTTAAGCGGGGCTTTAGTATGCCCATTTGGATCTTGGGGTTCAGACCTTAATCCAACGGTTTCAAAGGAAATATTTTATGGTCTTTCACCAAGTGGCCTTAACAGTTATACATCGTCGTTGATTCCTAAAATTTCCCAATGTGTAACTAAAGCAAAATCTGGTGGCCAAGGAAGCTATACTAATAAAGCAATAACTTTTGACAGGCCAAACCCCTCAAATTCTTATGTTGAGTTTTTAGGAGTTGGTGGTACAAGTAACAATCCATCAGCTGGTATAAATGGAACATACGCTACTAATGCGAATATATTTTCCCCTCACCAGCAAGGACTTTATCACAGTTCTTTCTTTAATGGCGATGAGGTGTTTATACAGGTTGAGTTAACCGCATTTATAACCTTAGACGGATACTCTTTTACTAGTGGTGGTCAAAATAGAGAAGCTTGGGGATACAACTATATAAAACCAAGAATAGAACTATATGATGGTTCATCCCCACTCAACTCAAATGTGCTTGTAATCACTACAACATTCCAAGCTTTGCAAGGAACTCAAAATGATTACGAATACATACAAGGATACGCGGGAGGCACTACATATGGTAACTTAGGTGGGGATTTTGTAGGAGAAAATGCTAGCTTCCAATACACGAGTAATGCAACTAATTTACCTAGTGACGTAAGTTGGTCTCAAGTGAAGGCAATGCCAAGTAATAGTTACCGCTCTACGTTTCTTGATACAAGCGTAGGCTCTAATTTTGCCGGTGCAACTTCCTCTCCTTTACAACATAATCAGACGTCACAGGCTGGAGCCGTGAAAATTATAATCGGAATGTGCGTTAAATTTAGAGACCCCAACCAGCAAAATTCTTCAGGCGCATACACGGGTAGCGGTGATGGTATTGAAGAGGTACAAGTCGTAGATGATCTTAGAATAAGAATAAGCAATGCTAAAAGTGCTGCATCATCTGGTTATACGCAGTCGGGAGCCTCTTACATGAACATTGAAGAGTTTAACAATAGTAGCAACATGATTTACCCTCTTAGACAGCAGTTATGGCAGGTAAATAATTTAAAAATTAAAAAAGCCTTTGGTGTAGTGGCTCCACACACAGATTTTGTACAGGAAGTAGCAGAAACGCCATATCAGGCAGGGCAAGAATTTATTGCATATAATCCCGGTATAGCCACTGCATATTATGATGATCCTTTAACAACTGGTGTTGTTGAGAATTTAACTGAAGCCCAGATAACAAACGCTGGTGGAGCAGAAAATGCTCAAGGAGAGTGGGTTTTAAACCAAAATGCTATTGATGCTTGGAACAACACTTATCCTGGTGGGGTGATATACCCTCAAGATAATATACCTGATTATCACGTCGATGCCTTTGTTGAAGTTTTGCACTCTGGGTTTAACTGGCAAGATGGAGTTTCTTTTGGTACGCATGAAAATATTTACAATACGCAGACAGCCGCTTACTTTGGTAACAATAGAGCAGCTATTGCTGATTCTGCTTTTAGAATGGATCCTAGTACTGGTATTTTAACAAACACTGAGGTGACTTGGTTTAAAAAAGGATCTGCTCCTGCCGACCAAACTCCTCAAGAAGGTAATCATGGTAACGCTGGTAGTTATTTTAGTAAAGACTTAAATGATGCTAACGGAGACACATATTATGCTCCACTTGCCCCTGCAACTCCATCACCAAACGCTAACAGCACAACGCCAACAACCCAAACACACACTGACTTTGTGGCTGACTACTGGGAAACTTTAACAACCTCAGCTCCTGGGGTAAATACCGCTAGCCAACAAATATTCCAACTGAGTGCTGGTGATGAGCTTCAAGTTGGCAAATGGTACATGGTAGATGTTGAGTTGAATGATGATTTCCACAATACCTCAAACGCTGTTTATAATTATAACGGTGGAACACCACCATCAATAATGACTGGAGCTGGTACTATTCAGGTTAGAGGTGTTGGAACCGATACTTTAGCTGCTAATATTAATTATAGCGAAATTGGAGGTGTAGGATATAACTGGGGAAGTGGAACTGATCGTCATGCCGGTTGCGTGCCAACGTTTAGAACTAGATATGGTGATGATAAATGGGTTTTTAGAACCGTATTTAAACTAGAATCTGATAGCAAGGCGGTTACAAGTTCTTACCTTGATAGAATTCAATTAAGGTTTTATGGTTGGAGAAACGATGAACTACGCATAAACAAAGTTATTTGTAAGAAAGTTTCATACGTAAATAATACTGGCGGCTCGACAGATTGGAATAGATACCTTACGTCTTCAAATCCTAGTAAACACTTGCAAATAAACGCGTTTTCAGAATCAAAATTATATTTTAGAGACCAAATGCTTTGTTATGATGAGTGTAAGCCAGCAGACAACTATTTAAACGGTACTTCGGGTACTGAGGAGGGTTGGTGGAATCAAGTATTTGCACCTGGTAAAGAAATAACAAACGTTGGTAGTGGTTGGGTACTTAAGTTTAAAGTAAATAAAAACCCAAAAACTAACTTTTTTAGTGGCAAGCTTGGCGTTAAGGTTACGGGTACTTATGGAGATGTAACAAACACTAATTTAGCATACAACGAATTTACCGGTTTATTAGCACATATAGAGCACGAGGGAAGCTACAAGATCAACTTTGACATGACTGGAGCAAAAAACAATAATTGGAGTATAGAAAAAGATTCTAGCACTTATGCCTCTACATTTTTTGACGAGTATGGTGCT
>TARA_R110002096_G_scaffold2346_11_pt1 | contig 11270 bp, 7 predicted proteins | sample TARA_R110002096 | Tara Oceans TARA_R110002096 (sample SAMEA4397295) | marine metagenome | biome: Polar Biome; feature: [DCM] deep chlorophyll maximum layer (ENVO:01000326); material: water (ENVO:00002006), including particulate matter (ENVO:01000060) such as... | depth 35 m
ACCAGATCCACGGCGATATAACACACCACGCCGCCGATAAGTCCCAGTAACACACCTGCCATCGGACCGACAAATCCGGAAGCCGGCGTGACGGTGGCCAGCCCGGCGATCGTGCCTGTCACCATACCGACCAGAGATGGTTTGCCGAACCGGATCCATTCAATGACGATCCAGACCAGTGATGCCGTTGCCGCCGACATATGCGTCACCAGCAAGGCCATGCCGGCATCGACATTTGCACCCAGCGCACTGCCTGCGTTGAAGCCGTACCAGCCAACCCATAACAGGGCTGCTCCAACCATCACCATCCACGGTGCATGAGGAGGCTGGACGGTTTTCGGAAAGCCGCCGCGCGCACCCAGAATAACGGCAATCACCGCCGCCGATGATCCGGCTGTAACATGGACGACAATGCCGCCGGCAAAATCCATGACACCCCGGTCAGCCAGCCAGCCGCCACCCCACACCCAGTGCACAACTGGCGCGTAGACAATCAGCAACCATGCGCCACTGATCAGCAATACGGCGGAAAACTTGATGCGCTCGACAAAGGCTCCGACCATCAGCGCTGGCGTGATCACCGCAAAGGTCATCTGAAAACTGAAGAATACAGTTTCCGGCAGTCCGGTTCCGGGAAAGAGAGTATCGCGGCCAACCCCGGCGAGAAACGCCTTCTGCAGCCCCCCAAGCCAGATGGAACCCTCAGCAAAGGCCAGGGAATAGGCCACGACCAGCCACAATACAGAGGCAAGGCAGGCAATCGCCATACATTGCATCAGCACCGATAGAATGTTTCTGGACTGAACCAGGCCACCGTAAAACAGCGCCAGGCCCGGCAATGTCATGAGCAGGACCAGCGCCGTGCTCGTTAGAATCCAGGCTGTATCTGCAGCGTTCATAATTCCCCCCGAAATTGCTCAGACAATTGCATGTTGCATATTGCGCCCCGGCAACGCAGTCAATCTGCGCTGCGGGGATGCACCGTCAAAGTATGAAGTTCAACGGCTTGACCTGCTGGACATTCTCCAGCGCATTGATCGTGGCCATAGCCGCCTTGCTGACTTCCTGATCGATCGCAACAAGCGCAATCGCATTGCCGCCCTCTGTATCCCGGCCGAATTGCATATGGGCAATATTGACGCCCGCCTCGCCAAGCACGGTTCCGATTTTGCCGATGAAGCCGGGCTTGTCATTATTGGTGACATACAACATGCGCGGCTTCAGTTCAGCCTCCATGTTGATGCCTTTGATCTGGATGATCCGCGGCTTGCCATCGGCAAACACCGTACCGGCCACAGACCGTTCCTGACGCTCGGTAATCACCGTCAGGCGGATATAGTTTTCGTAAACGCCTTCCTGCGAGCGGCGCACTTCTTCCACCCGGATGCCGCGTTCCTTGGCGATCGCAGGCGCCGAAACCATATTGACCGTCTGCAATTGCGGCTGCAATATCCCGGTCAGAGCCGCCGCAGTCAGCGCCCGCACATTCATCTCCGCCACATCGCCTTCATATTCCAGGCGAATGCCTGAAATTCCGGTTTCGGTAAGTTGTCCGGCAAACGAGCCCAGCAGTTCCGCCAGTTTGACGAAAGGCGTCAGACGCGGCGCTTCTTCCGCAGAAATCGAGGGCATGTTCAGGGCATTTGTGACAGCACCCTTGAGCAGATAATCCGACATTTGTTCCGCCACCTGAATGGCAACATTTTCCTGGGCTTCGGTCGTTGAAGCGCCCAGATGCGGTGTGCAGACCACATTCGGCAGATCAAACAGCACACTGTCCTTGGCTGGTTCGGTGGCGAACACATCGATGCCCGCACCGCCGACTTGTCCCGATTTCAAACCCTCTGCCAAAGCGTCTTCGTCAATCAATCCGCCGCGGGCGCAATTGATGATGCGCACACCCTTTTTCATTTTTGCAATGGCATCTGCATTGATGATGTTGCGGGTCTTGTCGGTCAGCGGCGTGTGCAATGTGATGAAGTCAGCTCGTTTCAGCAATTCTTCCAGTTCAACCTTTTCCACGCCCAGTTCCATGGCGCGTTCCGGCGACAGGAACGGATCATATGCGATAACCCGCATTTTCAACCCGATGCCGCGTTCCGCAGCAATTGAACCGATATTTCCGCAACCAATGACGCCAAGGGTTTTTGCTGTCAGTTCAACACCCATGAATTTCGATTTTTCCCACTTGCCGGCCTGGGTCGAGGCATTGGCTTCAGGCAATTGCCGGGCCACGGCAAACATCATCGCGATGGCATGTTCAGCGGTGGTGATGGAATTGCCGAACGGCGTATTCATCACAATGATACCCTTTTGCGTCGCGGCAGCGATATCGACATTGTCGACGCCGATACCAGCGCGGCCGATGACTTTCAGATTGTCGGCAGCAGCGATGATCTTTTCGGTCACCTTGGTTGCAGAGCGGATCGCAAGCCCTTCATAATTGCCGATGATCGCGGCAAGCTTGTCCTTGTCCTTGCCAAGGTCGGGTTGGAAATCGACATCAAGCCCCCGATCCTTGAAAATCTGGACAGCGGTGGCCGACAGTTTGTCGGAAATCAGAACGCGTGGCATTGTCTTGGTCATATTCGTCTCCAGAAGGCGTCAACGGTGTGCGTCAGCGGTCACCGGGCCATAAAAAAAGAAAAGTGTTGGTTCAGGTGGCTTGTGACAGTTCGGTCTTGCCGGTAGCAAAAGCCCAGTCCAGCCACGGCAGAAGCGCCGCTATGTCGGAATGCTCAACCGTCGCACCGGCCCAGATCCGCAGTCCCGGAGGTGCATCGCGATACGCGCCAATATCAAACGCCACGCCTTGCTTTTCCAAAGCCGACACCATGGCTTTGGCAAACGCCGCCTGCTCGCTGTCGGACAAGACTGTGACAGAAGGATCGGTGATTTTCAGGCACACCGATGTGTTGGAGCGTGTCGCCGGATCGAGCGCCAGAAAATCAACCCAGGGCGTGGCGGCCACCCATTCGGCGATAGAACCGGCATTCGCATCCGCCCGGTCCTTCAGACCGGCCAGTCCGCCAACGGACTGAGCCCATGTCAGCGCGTCCAGATAGTCTTCGACACACAGCATCGAGGGGGTGTTGATGGTCGCCCCGTCAAAAATATCACGTATCAGCTTGCCGCCCTTGGTCAGACGGAAAATCTTCGGCAGCGGCCAGGATGGTGTATAGCTCTCCAGCCGTTCCACGGCGCGGGGCGACAGGATCAACATGCCGTGGGCCGCTTCCCCGCCCAGCACTTTCTGCCAGGAATAGGTCACCACATCCAGCTTGTCCCAGGCCAGATCCTGGGCAAAGGCAGCAGAGGTTGCATCGCACAGCGTCAACCCTTCGCGGTCGGAGGCAATCCATGCACCATCAGGCACCCGGACACCCGACGTTGTACCGTTCCAGGTGAACACCACATCATTGGCGAAATTGACCGAAGCCAGGTCCGGAAGCGCGCCATAATCCGCGGTCAGTGTGCGCTGATTGTCGAGTTTCAGCTGTTTCACCGCATCCGTCACCCAGCCCGAGCCGAAGCTTTCCCAGGCCAGCAGATCAACCCCGCGCGCGCCCAGCAGCGACCACATCGCCATTTCAAAGGCGCCGGTGTCGGAGGCCGGCACAATGCCGATGAGATAGTCATCAGGCACCTGCAGCACCTCGCGGGTCAGATCGATTGCCTGTTTCAGCTTGGCTTTGCCGACTTTCGCCCGGTGCGAGCGCCCCAGCGCGGCATCGGACAACACGTTCAGCGACCAGTCAGGTCGTTTCGCGCAAGGTCCGGAGGAAAAATGGGGATTTTGTGGACGCACGTCAGGTGTGCGCAACCCGGCCGCATGGCCAGTATTTGCATGTGTCATGCTACCCTCTCAGATAGATTGCCTCTCGGTGGGGAGAGGTGGCCCACCTGCGGCATTAATGGAAAGCGCGGAATTCTGCAAGCTGAAATCGTTCACATTCGCACCGCAAATGCAAAAAACCCGCAGCAAAACCAATTCGGCTTTGCTGCGGGTTTCGGCAATCAGATCGGCTTAAACTGAAGCCAGGTGCGATGTCCGGCGGGACCGATCAGTAGAAGGTGTAGCGTCCGCCAAGACGAAATTCGTGCAGGTCCATATCGTTATACGTGAGCGTTCCGGTCAGGCCCGGTGTGTTCGATTCGCCGCTTTCCACATCTCCAACCCAGAGATAGCGGTAATTGGCATCAATCGAGAAATTCTGTGTCACATCAAAGGTTACCCCGGCCGTCGCCGCGGCAGCAAAATTCCAGTTGCCGTTGCCGTCAAAGCCGGAATAGGACCCGCTGACATTTCGTGCAAAATGCTTGCCCAGATTAACGTAGGCAACGCCCAGTCCACCGCCGATATAGGGCGTGAAGGAAGAGCTGTTATCCCAATCGAGATAAATATTGGCCAGCAAGGCGGTCATCGAAGCTGAGCCGAATTCCTCATTATAGGTCGTCGGACAGGTTCCGATACACTCCGTGTTGGCCTCGAACTCCCAGTTTGCGCGATAATCCAGTGTCAGATCGGCCCGGAAGAAGCTGTTGAACTTGTAACCGATACCAACACCAATCAGCCAGGTGTCGTCGAAATCCTCATTGAGGAATTCCTGTTCTCCGGCCGATCCGCTATAGGTGACTTCGTAATCATTGGTCACGACATAGCCGATGTCGCCCCGCAGATACCAGGCACCGGCTTTGTCATAGACCGGTTCTTCATAAAAATATTCCTGCGGATCCGCCGCAAGGGCCGGCCCTGCCAGAATGGTCGTAACCGCCGCTATCGCGGCGAATGTTTTAACAACCTTGTTGCCCGTGGTAATCATGTCAATACTCACTCCAGAAAGCTTGCCCGATGAAATCGTTACGTTAGAATTGAAACGATACTCCCTCGTTAAGGTTAAGAAGTATTTAATTAACCGATTTTATGTATTAACTTTACGTTTACTTAAGGTTAATAATAAGTAAATGCAGGAATGCAATATGCGCACACCGCCTGTCGTTGCTCTGACGGCCCGAACGCCAAGGCACTGGTACATTCTGGCAACGCTGGTCGTCCTGTGGGGCACCTCGTTCGCATCGAGTAAAATTGCAGTTGAAACCATCTCGCCGCTCTGGGTGGTTGCATTGCGAATCAGCATCGGCGCGGTGCTGATGCTCGCCTATCTGGCCTATCGCCGGGATCGGCTGAGCCGCACGTTTCAACACTGGCTGTGGTTTCTCTGGCTCGCTGTTTTGGGCACGGTGCTGCCCTTTACCCTGATTTCCTGGGGCGTCAGGCATATCCCGTCCGGTGTCGCCGGGATTTTGATGGCAGCGGTTCCGCTGGGAGTTATCGTTCTGGCGCATTTCCTGCTCGCCGATGAGCAATTGACCCGGCGCAAGGCAGCCGGATTTCTGGTCGGGTTTTTTGGCGTGTCGATTCTGGTCGGCGTCGGCGGCAGCCTGGCGCTCGACAACGGCCCGCTTCAACTCTGGGCGTTGTTAGGGGTGACCGGCGCTGCGATGTGCTACGCGCTCAACGGCACCACGGCCCGGTTGATGCCTGACATGACGAATGCTTCAAAATCCGCCGGGGTTTTACTGGTTGGTACGGTCATAGCCCTGCCGCTGGCAATCATCCTGTCGCCAGAAGGGCTGGACCAGGCCAGTCCAGCCAGTCTTGGTGCTGTTCTGACCCTTGGGATTTTTCCAACAGCACTGGCGACAATCCTGCTGTTTGTCCTGCTGAAAGAAGCCGGGGCCTCATTTCTGGCACTGTCGAATTATCTCGTGCCGGTGTTTGCAGTGCTTGTCGGCGTGGTGCTTCTCGGCGAATCGCTGCAATGGAGCGATTGGCTTGGACTGGCGCTGGTTCTGGGCGGCATATTCATCACTGAACGCCGCACCAGACCGGTTGTACAGCCCAAGCCCTAAACCATCTCGGAGTGTTTCAGGCTGCTGGATGCGAAATCAATTCAACCAGTTGATCGACAACTTTGGTCACCTGGCTTGAATCATCCGATTCTGCCATCACCCGGATCACCGGTTCAGTTCCCGAAGGTCTGATCAGCAGCCGTCCGCTGTTGCCGAGCATGGCTTCCGCATCCAGAATCGCACCTTTAACGTCTGACCGGTCGAGCGGCGACTGTCCGGAAAAACGCACGCTTTTCAGCACTTGCGGCACCGGGTCAAACCGATGGCAGACTTCGCTGACCGGCTGTCCCTTCTGCTGCACCACCGCCAGAATCTGCAACGCCGCAATCAGCCCATCGCCGGTTGTCGAATAATCCGACAACACCATGTGACCGGATTGCTCGCCACCGACATTGTAGCCATGGGCACGCATATGTTCGACCACATAGCGGTCGCCTACATTGGTGCGCGCCAGCGTCAGATCCTGTGACGCCAGATAACGCTCCAGGCCAAGATTTGACATGACGGTGGCAACGATACCGGGCTCAGACAGGCGATTTTGTTCTTTCCAGGATTCCGCGACCACTGCCATCAGCTGGTCACCATCGACAACGGCGCCCTTTTCATCGACAATCAGCACGCGGTCAGCATCGCCATCCAGGGCAATTCCCACATCGGCACGCACTTCACGAACCTTGTCGATCAGCAACTGCGGCGCGGTAGACCCACAGCCGCGATTGATATTGAAACCGTCCGGTTCGACACCAATGCGCACCACCTCTGCGCCCAGTTCCCACAAGGCTTCGGGGGCCGCTTTATAGGCCGCACCATTGGCCCCATCAACCACAATCCGCAGACCCTCAAGCGTCATGCTGCGCGGCAGCGTTCGCTTGGCAGTTTCGATATAGCGGTCCAGCACCCCGTCCACCCGTTTGGCGCGGCCCAATTCATCCGGCATCGCCAGACTCCCGGACAGATCGGCATCTAGAAGGGCTTCAATTTCCTGCTCTTTTTCGTCGGACAGCTTGTAGCCATCAGGGCCGAACAGCTTGATGCCATTATCGTAATAAGGATTGTGGCTGGCGGAAATCATCACTCCAATATCCGCACGCAGCGACCGTGTCAGCAATGCGACCGCCGGAGTTGGCACCGGACCGGTCAGGAATACATCCATGCCGACAGAGGTAAAACCGGCCACCAGCGCGGTTTCGAGCATGTAGCCGGATAATCTTGTATCCTTGCCGATCACCACCCGGTGGCGATGGTCGCCGCGCATGAAGGTCAGGCCGGCAGCCATTCCAACCTTCATGGCAATATCCGGGGTCATCGGAAAACTGTTGGATTTGCCCCGAATGCCATCCGTACCAAAATAACGACCGCCCATGCGTTTATCCTCAAATTCAGTTTAAGTCCGTGCTCTAGAGCCAATGCCTCAAGAAAGGCTGAACAGCTCTGCTCAATGTGTCATTCAATCTACATAATAAAGGTCAATAAAAAGATCATCGCGGACACGATTCATTACAAACAAACACTCTGCTTGATTGTGCAAACCCTGCGCCACGATTGACGGCCGGCGTGGCAGCACGACGGCGATGGCGTCTCACTTAACCCGGTCCAGCGTCCGTCCGCCCATTTTCCGTCACCTTACAGCCGGGAAATCCGCTCCAGCAGCAAGCGGTAAAATGCATCATCATCAAGACTGCGCACATAGCTGACATTCGGCGGCCTGGTGGACACCCGCCACCAGTCTGCAACCGTCATCCCCAGGGTGAGCTCCGACTGGGTTTCCACGGTGACATTGATGAAGCGGGAGGAATAGATTTCCGGTTGCAGCAGATAGGCAATGACATTGGGATCATGCAGCGGACCGCCATCCGTGCCGTATTTATCTTCATCGAAACGTTCAAAGAACTCCATCCAGCCGGCACAGGCATCACCGACCTTCGTCCCCAGGGATCGAAACGCTTCAATTCGCTTGGCGCTGGTCAGTGCCTGATGGGTGCAGTCAAGCGGGATCATTGTGGTGGCAATCCCGCTCTCCAGCACAATCTCTGCAGCCTCCGGATCGACAAAAATATTGAATTCCGCTGCCGCAGTGATGTTGCCGCCTTCAAAAAAGCCGCCCCCCATCATCACAAGACCTTGCAGCCGCGCGGCGATACGCGGTTCTGTCTGCAGCGCCAAGGCGACATTCGTCAAAGGCCCCAGTGTGCACAATGTGACGCTGCGCTCAGGCTGCTTCATGATCGTCTCGACAATGAAATCCACGCCATGTTGGCGCTGCAGTGCCATAGTCGGCTCGGGAAGCTCGACACCGTCAAGGCCGGTCTTGCCATGGACATGTTCCGCCGTCACCAGCGCGCGCGTCAGAGGCCGGTCAGCACCGCCATAGACCGGCACGTCCTGGCGTCCCGCCAGCTCGCAGACCACACGGATATTACGGGTGGTGAGCGCAAGCGGCACATTGCCGGCAACTGCAACAATGCCAAGCACATTCAATTCCGGACTTGCCAGCGCCAGCAGAATCGCCAGGGCGTCATCCTGTCCGGGGTCCGTATCGATGATGATGGAACGCATGTCTGACACAGCAAATCCCCCTTGCTAATTTGTGTTGCCGGTAGCACGACCTGTCTGTCGTAACCAGATGAGCATGAACCGGAAACTCAAATGGCCATCACAAACCACAATCCCATGCAATAAAAAACCCGGCACAAGGCCGGGTTCTTCAAAGTACATATCTTTTCGAAAGCGGCGCAAAGTTGCCTATTCGAAAAAACGCCGTGTCACATTAACCGCCAAATTTGACCTTCAGCACAGCGTCAATGCTGTGATTACCGAACGAATCAACAGAAACAGGATCGCCATCCGTATCTTTGTAATCAGTTGAGCCCACGCGCTGATAGCGATATCTGGCACCCAATGACACCATTTCGGTCACATCGAAGTCAAGTCCGGCGAAAGCCTGGCCGGCAAAAGCCCAATCGTTGTCATCAATACCCAGAGAAGAGCCGGTAAAGTCTATATCAAGCGCAACATGGCCTGCACCTGCGCCAACGCCGACATAGGGCCGCCAACGACCATATTGCTGTCCGACAATGACGTTACCCATAAGCGTCAGAATGCTGGCATCGCCGCCTGTCTGAATCGTTACCGGTAAGGAAGAAACATAAATTGAATCAACATCCGCTTGGGAAAAGCTGACTTCGGCTTCAAGACCGATCATGCTGTTAAAATCATAACCGACAGACCCGCCAACACGATAACCGTCTTCGACATCGACGTCACCGGTCCTTGTACTACCACCAAAAATAAACTCCGCCTCGCCATCTTCCGGCATCACATAGCCAGCATGCAGGCTGGCGTAAAATCCGGCAGGCGGAAGCGGCGCGGGCTCAAATGGCTCGCTGTATACGGGCTGGGCTAAATCCGCGCCTAGCGCCAGACCGCTTGAAAATATCAGCGCTGTTCCCGCAAAACATATTTTCTTGAAAAGCATTCTCGTTATTCCCTCTGTAAAAGTTACATTTTTCGAACGTCGCATTTCACTCAATCAAAAAGGCCCATTTTTGAAATTCATGTCTGAAATTCATGTCTGATTAGGTGCAACCGACAGCCACCATTCATTTTACAACCCTCAAATTTAAAGTTGCATGAACGCCCGCCAACTATCAAATGCAATAATGCCCTGAAATTAAAAAGATTTAGAATGTGATCAAAATGCCACAACTGATGCCAGCCAGCACAATTTTTCATCTGTTAAGCGGACAATTTGGCGATGGTCCTGCATTTTGGAATGCAGGAAAGCTGGGTCACTGAATTCGGTAAACAGACCCGGATTTGCCGCGTCCGACCAAGCGACTACATGCCCTGTTATGTTTGCGTAGCGTTCCAGCGAAATCCCGTTAGAAAAAGCAAAACGCGCAAAAGTTTCGGGTCTTTGCGGCAATCTCAGGCAAAATAAAACCCGGCACAAGGGCCGGGTTTCAATTCATTTACCGGATATCACGACGGCTGTGGTTCCATGCCGGGATCCGGAGCGGAAGGTTTTGATTTGGGAGCACCGGCGCTGGGAACGGCAGAGCCGCGTGGTGTCGAGGGTGTATCATCATCCTCACGTACCGGCGGATTGCCCTTCAGCAATTCCTTGATTTCCTCACCGCTGAGAGTTTCATATTCCAGCAGCGCCTGAGCCAGGGATTCAAGATCGTTTTTCTTGTCGGTGAGGATTTTCTCGGCCTCGTCGAAGCCCTCTTCGACAATCCGGCGCACTTCCGCATCGATGATCTGCGCAGTGTCCTCCGACACATTCTGCGTCCGAGCCACCGAATGGCCCAGGAAAACCTCTTCCTGATTGTCGCCATAGGCTACCTTGCCAAGCTTGTCGGAAAAGCCCCAGCGTGTCACCATGGCACGGGCCAGACGTGTGGCCTGCTCGATATCGGAAGAGGCACCGGAGGTGACATTTTCCGGACCAAAGGTCTGCTCTTCCGCAACCCGGCCACCCATCATGATCGCCAGACGGCTCGTCATCTCGGTCAGGCTCATGGAAATCTGGTCGCGCTCAGGCAATTGCATAACCATGCCCAGCGCCCGTCCGCGCGGAATGATGGTTGCCTTGTGAACGGGATCAGTCTTCGCCACATTCATCGCCACGATGGCATGGCCCGCTTCATGATAGGCCGTCAGCTTTTTCTCGTCTTCTGTCATCACCAGAGTGCGCCTTTCCGCGCCCATCATCACCTTGTCCTTGGCATCTTCAAACTCGTTCATGGTGACGATGCGCTTGGAGCGACGCGCCGCCAGCAAGGCGGCCTCATTGACAAGGTTCATCAGATCCGCCCCGGAAAAGCCCGGTGTTCCACGCGCAACCGTTTTCAAATTGACATCCGGTGCCAGCGGTACATTGCGAGCGTGCACCTTGAGGATTTTCTCACGGCCGGTCACATCGGGATTCGGCACCACCACTTCGCGGTCAAAACGGCCCGGGCGCAGCAGCGCAGGGTCAAGCACGTCAGGCCGGTTGGTAGCAGCAATGATGATCACGCCTTCATTGGCTTCAAAGCCGTCCATTTCCACCAGCAGCTGGTTAAGTGTCTGCTCGCGCTCGTCATTGCCGCCGCCAAGACCGGCACCGCGGTGCCGCCCGACAGCGTCGATCTCATCAATGAAGATGATGCAGGGCGCGCTTTTCTTGGCCTGTTCGAACATGTCGCGCACGCGGCTTGCACCCACGCCGACAAACATTTCCACAAAATCCGATCCGGAAATCGTGAAGAACGGCACATTGGCTTCTCCGGCAACGGACCGCGCCAGCAGGGTTTTACCGGTACCTGGAGGTCCGACCAGCAACACACCGCGCGGGATGCGGCCGCCGAGCC
>TARA_R110002096_G_scaffold16106_30_pt1 | contig 11268 bp, 8 predicted proteins | sample TARA_R110002096 | Tara Oceans TARA_R110002096 (sample SAMEA4397295) | marine metagenome | biome: Polar Biome; feature: [DCM] deep chlorophyll maximum layer (ENVO:01000326); material: water (ENVO:00002006), including particulate matter (ENVO:01000060) such as... | depth 35 m
CGCGGAGTTCGCGAGGTTGTTCGGAAAGCACTTCTCCCAGTCGAATCGCATACGTCGGCGTGCAGCAGAGGACGTCCGCGCCATATCTCGCCATCGTCTGGATTCGGGCCTCACTGCTCAACCCGCCACCGGGAATGGAGAGATTTCCACGTCGCGTCGCCGCATCAAAGGCCGTCCAAAAACCCAGGAACGGGCCAAATGAAAACGCGAAAAAGATGGATTGGTCCGTTGTCACGCCGGAATGCTCGTAAACCTGATCCCAGACGTCGAGCAGGCTGCCCCAGCTTTCGGGGGTATCGAGGGAGGGAAGGGGGCCGGCCGTCGTCCCGCTACTTTGGCAGAATCGGGTGTATTGCCCGAGCGGGTAGGTCAAATTCGACCCAAAAGGTGGATGATCTCGGCAATCCTGCACGATCTCGTTCTTCGTGGTAAAGCCCACTTTTTGGCGAAAGTCCTCCAAATCCTCAATCGATCGGGGAAGCCGATCGCGATAAAAGGGGTTCGAGCTGAGTTCGTTGAGAAGGAATTGGAGTTTCTCCAGCAGTTCCATCGTTGAAGCTATCTTGAACCCGGTCCCGGGTCCACCGGCTTCTGATCTGCGGTTCAAGGTTTGAATCCCCAACAGATGCAGATAAACTCGACCCCATGCAGCTGTTCACCATTTCGATCTTTGCGCTGATGCTCGTTGGGATTTCGAGCGCAAGCCCGCTTCTTCACGTTCCCGAGCCGCGCGAAGGTCTGTTTCAGGATCCGGAGGAGTTTGCCAGGATCGGCAGCGATGCGGAGGTTTCCGTGGGGCCGCGAACGTTCTCCGAGCACTTCAATACCGTTCAGCAGCATTATTTGGCGATCGAAGGCAAGCATCCGCCGGTTTACTATTTTTTTTGCACGGTGTATTACACTCCGCGGGAATCGGGTTTCACTGCGGAACGAGGATTTGATGTCACTCCGGAAGGCCGAAGCAGTCTGGGAAGCCGGAAGTTCCCGAAATCCTTCATTCGCGCCACGATCATGGAAGGTTTCGGTCGGATGGAAACGCCGACGAGTCGCGGAAGCAACTACCTGAAATACGATGGGAGATGGGGCTACGGAACGCGCCCGCTGGGCAATCGCAACAATACGTTGATTGATCGCAAATCAGCGGCGGTTCATCGCAGCAGCCGGATTTTCAAAAAGGGGATTCCCCTGAAAGTGCTCGATCCTCAGATTTACAATTGCTTTGGAGGCAGCGAATTCGAGACGGCGGACACCGGGGGCGGTCTGTTTCAAAGCCAGATCGATCTGTATTGGGGCGAAGACGATCCCCTCGGACCCAACAACCTGTTTGAGCCGCTGAGTAGCAACGTGGCGGTCCGTTGGGTGGTGCCGGTAATCGTGGGGCGCTAACCTCGCGTATTGAGCATCCCGCGGTAGGCGCCCGGCCAGGAATCGGGAATCCGGATGGCGCCCAAAAATCGTTCGTAGTAGTCCTCGGCTTTGGTGGCGCCAATGATGCCGTAGGCGAAGCCTTCCTCACGCATCGCCTCGAGCGCCCGAATCGTGAGCGCGGTGCCAATTCCACGTCCGCGGGCAGAGTCCGCGACTCCGACCGGTCCAAAAAATCCCTGGAACGTTGTATTGAAGCAGGAAAATCCCAACAAATTGCCGTTCTCGATCGCGAATAGGCATCGGACGGGTTGCCCGGCGAACGCCGACGCAACCTCCTGCGCCCAACCCGGTGTGAAATGCTCCTCCACCCAAGTCATTGCCACACCCCTTTCCGGCGTCAGCGCACGACGGATTTCGCAGTTTTCCACCTCTGGCGCGGCGGGGAGATCGTAGAGTTTGACGAGTAAGTCGGTCATTGCAGGCTCGACTATCGGGTATCAATCAACGAGGATCGAGAAACTTTCTAAGACGGCCCTGTTTCATGCGTTTTCCCCCCGAAGAGCGATCGATGTCGACGTCAGCCCTCAATTTGGCGGTGGAAAGCTTTCCTCAGCCCTCAGCAGATGCCCAGCCGTCCAACCCGGACGTGTTGCGCGATGCCATGGCTGAGTATGAGAAGCCGCTTTTGGGATACGCCCACAGCCTGCTCTCCGATTGGGACCTGGCTCGCGATGTGGTTCAGGAAACCTTCGTCAAGCTGCATCGGGAGCTCAAATCGAATCAGCCCGAGAACCTGAAGGCATGGCTCTTCACCGTTTGTCGGAATCGCTCGCTGGATATTCTTCGCAAGAACAAGCGAATGACGGTGACCGATACCGAGATTTTGGAAACCTACCGCGACGATGCGCAACCCAATCCCTCCAAGCTGGTCGAACGCCAGGACTCCCATAGCCGAGCGTTGGAGTTCCTCGATCGCCTTCCCGCCAATCAGCGGGAAGTCATTCGCCTCAAGTTTCAGGCTGACCTCAGCTACAAGGAAATCAGCGAACTAACCAAGCTCACGGTCGGAAACGTGGGTTATTTGCTCCATCACGGTCTCAAAAGGCTGCGTGAATTGATGACCGAATCCTAACTTTCTCTCCATTGAACGATGAAACTCGATAGAAACGATCCTCGCCTGACTGCTTTCGCTCTCGAAGAGCTGAGTGGAGATGAGCGTGCCAATGTCGAACAGGAATTGGAACAGCTTCCCGATGGCGGTGAGGCGGTTTCGGAAATTCTGGAGACGGTCGGCGCTTTGCGCGTCGGATTTGCCGCGGAAGAAGCCGCGATGAGGGATCTCCCTTTTACCCCGAAAGTGATTCGGCCGACGTTTTGGCAGAGAAGCATTGTTCGCGCAGGAATGGTTGCGGCTGCCTGTGTCGCCGCTTGTGTTGCTGTGGTGTTTGTCTCAATCCGGAACTCCGAAAAGCAATTGGCAGCTGCGCCGAAACCCATTGAGGAAGAACTGGAGGAAGTGACGATAGGCGAATTTCGCATTACGATTCAGACTCAAGACCAACCAAAGGTCGTCGCCAAGAACACCGATTCGGTCGCGGTGCCGCGGGCTGGAATCGTGGAACCCAAAATCTCGCCGAAGGGCAAATTGGTCCCGACTCCGGTTTCGATTCCGGTGCCGAGCGTTCAGTTGGCTCATTTCATCGATCCACTTCCGGATCACCTGCGGAGTCTTCGGTTCATTGATCCGCTCGATCGAAAAATTGCTTCCTTCCCGATGGAAGTGGATGTGACGAGCTTTGACTTGGTGAAACGCGAATTGAAGGAAGGGCGTCTTCCTGATTCTGAAAACGTGCACATTGAGCAGTGGGTCAACGCGTTTGATTATGACTACCCGCTTCCGGAGTCCGGATCACAGCGCTTTCGGCTGGATCTTGAAGTTGCCGCCTGCCCTTGGCAGCCCCAGCACCGCCTGGTTCGGATTGGGGTGAAATCAGCCGTTTCAGCGGATGGCGGTCCTGTTGCGCTCAATCCCGCGATTGGTGTCGATTTTAATCCGCTTCGCGTTTCCGGCTACCGGTTCATCGGAGATCTCAAACCCGCTTCTGAACCGGATGGACCAGCTTTGGATCAGCTCACCAAATCCGGACACACCATGACGGCCCTCTACGAGATCGTTCTTGTGGAAGATGACCAGAGCAAAAATGGGGGTCCACAGATTCCGAAGGATGGCAATCGGATGGCGAGTTTGCCTCCCGGGAAGCTGTTTCCAATCGATCCTGAAATGCTGACCGTTGAACTGGTTTATCAGGAGCCAAAGGGGGGCAGTTCCCGCGTCTTGAGGACGGAACTGGTGGACGGTGGGGCGAAATTTTCCGAAGCCAGCGACGATTTTCGATTTGCCGCAGCTATCGCGACCCTTGGCGAGCAGCTTCAAACTGGCGAAGTTGCGTTCGATGAGGTGGCGAATCTTGCGGAAGCTGCGCTCGGCGATGACGAGAGCGGAAAGCGCCGTGAGTTTGTCGATTTGTTGCGGAAAGCGGGTGAAATGCAGTGAGCGGCATGCTACCTCGGCGTAGCCCCAATGAATCGATTTTTCGCCACCCTCGCCGTTGCTTGTTTCGCTTTCCCCTTCGCTTACGCGGAGGAGGAATCCAAAGCCGAAGATTCCCCGAAACCCGAAAAGGAAGCGCCGGGAAAAGGGACCAAACCCGAGCCGGTCACGAAGACCAATCAGGTGACGATCGATGGCGTCGTCGTCGAATACGAGGTTACGGCTGCCTCCATTTCCTTGCCCGACTCCAAAGATCCGGCAGCAGACCGGGCGGAAATTTTCTACACCTCCTACACCGTCGTTCCTGGGGACGAAGCGGAAGATCGTCCGATCGCCTTCTGCTTCAATGGGGGACCGGGTTCCTCTTCCGTTTGGCTTCATCTGGGCGGGCTCGGACCTCGTCGGGTCAAGCTGGATGAAGCTGGGACCGGAACGACATTGCCGGCGCCTCCGTATGGAGTCGTCGATAACGAGTTTTCGATTCTGGATGTGGTCGATCTCGTGTTTATCGATCCCGTCAGCACGGGGTTCAGCCGAGCGGAGGAAGAGGAGAAGAAAGGCAGTTTTCATGGTTTGGAAGGGGATATTGAGTCCGTCGGAGCCTTCATTCACCAGTATTGCTCCGAGCATGGGCGCTGGGATTCTCCCAAGTTCCTGATTGGGGAAAGTTACGGCGGAATCCGTGCCGCCGGATTGTCTGAGCATCTGCAGGGACGATATGGGATGTATTTGAACGGAATTGTTCTCGTTTCAGCATTGCTGGATTTTTCGACGATCCTTTTTCATCAGGGGAACGACCTGCCTTACCTCTTCTTCCTGCCGAGTTATGCGGCTACGGCCTCCTATCACGACGAGAACAACGCGACCTCCCCGAAGGAGGCTTACGAAGCCGCTCATCAGTTTGCCTTTGGCGATTACGCCGATGCCTTGTTGAAGGGAAATACCCTCGACAGCGAAACCCGAACGGCGATCGTCGATAAATTGGTTGAGTTCACGGGTTTGGACGCCGCTGAAATCGAAAGAGCCGATCTTCGGCCCGATGCCTTTTACTTTCGGAAGTTGCTGTTGCGGGAACAAGGGAAGTCCGTCGGTCGATTCGACGCTCGGGTGATCGGGATTGATCCTGACAAGGCCGGAAATTATCCGGACTACGACGCCTCGGGTGCGGCGGTCATGGGGCCCTTCTCGAGTGCCATGAATCACTATTTGCGCGATGAAATCGGGTTCAAGAGCGAAGCGGTTTATGAGTTTTTGACCGGCTCAGTTCATCCCTGGGATTACAAGCCGTTTACGAATCGCTATGTGAATGTCGGGAGCCGGTTGACGGATGCGATGACGAAGAATCCGCACCTCAAGGTCTTTGTCGCAGCCGGATATTACGATCTGGCAACCCCTCCGGCAGCGATTGAGTATTCGCTGAATCACCTTTCCATTGATCCCAGTCTGCGTGAAAACATTGAAACCTTTTACTACGACGGGGGTCACATGATGTACACGAATCTGGAAGCTCTGGCGAAGTTCAAAGCAGACTTGGCTGCCTTCTTGGAGTGACGGTTTCGCTCATTTTGAGGACCGAGGGAGATTCAGATTGTGCCTTTTTCCAGAATCAGCGATCCTAACCCCATGCGCATTGCCTCCAATTTGGCGCGTCAAGCTTGCTCAAGACTCATTCCGTTGTTCCTGATCGGACTCACCACAATATCGGTCGTTCGGGCTGATGATTGGGAGGTCGCGACCTATCGCGGACGGCCTTACTTATCGCTGGAAAGCATCCAGAAAAGCTACGGGTTTAAAACGGCCAAAACCCTGGAATCGACGTTTGAACTACGGGGATCAGGGGCGGTAATCAAGGGGGAGGTGGACGATAAAATGCTCCACATCAATGGTCTCACTTACGCGCTGAGCTATGCGCCGACCATGATCGAAAAACGACCGCACATCTCTGCGTTTGATGTGGCAAACCTGTTGGATTTGATTTTGCGTCCTACGGAGCACATTAAGCCTCAGCCCATCAAAACCGTTTACGTTGAGGCGGTTGAAGACAAATGGTCAACCCGGCCTGATGCCAATGACATTACTCTCGAGCTTCAACACGCGCTTGCCGGTTTCGGGGTAACTGTGGAACTTGTTCCGACCAACTCGGGAGTGATTTCAGCGGAGGCCAATTCGGGCGCGGGTATTCTGTGGCTTCGCTTCCAGGGCAACGGCAAACTTTCGCATTATGAGTATCGCTGCTCCGTCCTCGCGGCTCCGGGATCACCGGAACGCGCGATGATGGCCAACTCTGCGGAGGAAGTCCGTCACGTTTATCCGGGGAACCGGTTCGCGGCCGAAAGTCTCGCTTTGGCGACCCTGATTCAGAGTGGATTGGCATTTGGGCCGGGAGCAAAGAATGGAAATGCGATTGATGCCGGGATTCACCAAATGCCATCCCACCCATTTCAGAGTTCAACCGGGGCTGCCGTTCACGTTGAATGGGGCGAAGAGGTCGATCCCGTTCATCTGTTGAAGTCGGTTGCGGCGGGAATTCTGCGCTATTCCGGGTTTATCGACGGATTGATCGAGGGAGAGAATTAGGATCTCGTCGGGGGATCGGGCACGGATTTTTAAATTTTATCGGGCCGGGTAAAATTTTGCGTTACAAGGGAGACGATTTGCGCCAAACTCGCCAACCCGAACAAATATCCGTTTTATTCCCAACTTGCTCACGTCTTATCGTTGTTAAGTTTTTAAAATTCTTAATGGAACCTCGTTCTCAACTGCGATCGCTTTTCGTAATCGCCCTACTTACCGCAATGGCGTGGCCCGTGGCCGGCCAGGAGGTAAGTCCGGTGACCGAAGCGGCGCGCAAAGCGTCCATTCGTCGTCAGGAAGATCTTTCCAACGTTCAACGCCTGATGTTGGAAGGAGATCGCAGACTGGCTGATGAGGATCGTGCTGGTGCCTATGAGACCTATCGCCGGGCATTCCAAGAGGCTCCGGTTCATGCCGCCGGCCGGCAAATTCGGATGCTCGCCTTCAGTAAGTATCAGGAAGCTCTTCGACAATACGCGGACGAAATGGCGAGACAGGGGCGAATGAATGAAGCCCACGACCTTGTTCAGGAATTTTATCGGGACGCTCAACGGAGCATGGTTCCGCCCAGTGCGATCGATCGCAAAACCGCGCTCCTCTTTGAGGATTTGAAGGGAAGTGGAGTTTATGAACCCGCGCAAAGTCCCAAGAACCTGGAGCGGGTTGAGAGGGTTCAGGAGTTGTTCATTTTGGCAGATTCCGCAGCCCAACTGGGCCGCTATGATGAGGCGACGATGCACTACGCCGAGATTTTGAACTACGACCCCTACAACAAGGCGGCGCGGCGAGGGATGGAAAACGTGGACAAGTTGATCAACGCCTACAATCAGGCGGCCTATGATTCAACCCGTGCGACGATGCTGACGGACGTCAGCGCCATGTGGGAGAATCCCGTTCCGCGAATGGGGTTGAGTGCTCTTGCTGATACGTCGTTCCGGGAACTCAATCCGACTGAGGCGAATTCAATTCGGTCAAAGCTGACTTCGATTGTGCTTCCCGATGTGGAGTTTGTTGGGACGCCACTTCGCGACGCCCTCTTCTTCTTGTCCCAGCGCAGCAAGCAGATCGACCCAACCGGCGCAGGGGTTGATATCATCTTATCGAATGCTCAGGGTAACGCGAGTAACGCTCCAATAACCTTGCGGTTGAAGGATGTGCCGTTGGGAACGGTTCTCGACTACACAACCCAGTTGGCGCGGATGAAATATCGCGTGGATCAGTATGCGATCACGGTCGTTCCGCTGACCGCGCCAGATGACGAGCAGCTGATTACAAAACGCTATCGGGTTCCTCCTGATTTTATTTCAGGTGGCGCGCTTGGTGGTGGGGATGATCCATTTGGTGGTAATGCCGATCCCTTTGCTGATCTGGGTGGTGGCGGAGGAGGGGGCGGCGCCTTGCAACCCAAATTAACGGCCAAGGAGTTTCTCACCAACAACGGTATTCAGTTCGCTGAAGGCGGAACTGCCACGTTTTTCCCGGAAACGAGTACGCTGCTGGTTCGCAACACCCTCACTCAACTCGATCTCATCGAGACGTTGATTGATGCCTCTTACGGAAACGTTGCCCAGCTTTTGAAATTCGATGTCAAGGTTTTGGAGGTGACAGAGACACGATTGGCCGAGATTGGGTTCGATTGGTTGTTGGGGCAATTCAACGTTGGTGACTCCAACCGCGTCTTTGCCGGAGGAGGAACGGAGGGGAACGCATCCTCGGGAGGCACGACTTCGAACGATTTCCCCTTTAGCGCCCCCGGGGCAACGACTCCGGTTGGTGAGAATCCCCTTACCGCCGGCAACCGAAGCGGAGGGGCGCTCCCCAATACGCTGGACAATCTTTTGGCAAATGGATCGACCGCGAGTAACGCCTCTTCCACGGGGAAAGCGCCGGGAACACTTGCTTTGGCCGGTGTCTTTACGGATCCTCAATTTCAGGTCGTCCTACGGAGTCTCAATCAGGCAAGGGGAGTCGATATTGCGTCCAATATGTCCGTGTTAACCCGAGCCGGACAAATTGCATCGGCCAAGGCGGTCAGGGAATTCATCTACCCCACCGAATATGATCCTCCTGAGATTCCTGACGATGTCTTTGCTTCGGTCTCGATTGGTGGTATCGGCGGATCGGGTCAATCCCCTGTTCCGGTTACTCCGGCGACTCCCACCGCGTTCGAGATGCGTGAATTGGGTTCCATTGTTGAGGTGGAGGGGGCGATTGGGCCTGACGGAGAGACGATTTCGGTGACGCTCAATCCGGAGGTCATTGAGTTTCAAGGGTTCATCAATTATGGATCTCCCTATCAACAGGTCGGCATTGGTGGAGAAACGACCGTTGCAACGACCAATGAAATTCTGATGCCTATTTTCCGGACGCTTCGGAACACAACGTCGGTCGAAGTTTATGACGGACACACCATTGCGATTGGTGGATTGCGGCAAGAGCGCCGCGCGATGATTCAGGATCGTGTTCCGATTTTGGGAGATGTGCCGGTTCTTGGAAAATTGTTCTCATCCAATATTGAAGAGAATGAGAGACAAGCGGTGATTTTCTTTGTCACGGTTAGCGTTGTAGATCCTTCCGGGACCCCGATCAAAGAGGCGATCCAGGCATCTTTGTAAGGAACATTCATCGCATCAGCATCTTTTTACGTCTATCTTTTGACGATGCGAGAAACGCCGCTCAGAGGCCGCGAAATTTCGGCTGGGGAGAAGCCTCGAAAGACAGGTTTGATCTGGACTGGCGTTGTGCTGTTCCTTTTGCTCCTGGTCACGTGCACCGGCGCTTTGATTTTCTCGGCACGGAAGTGTGAAAGCCCGGAATTCAGGGCGGCGATTACGCGGCAGTTGAGCGAGCAATTGGAGGCTGATGTTTATATTTCGCCGCTCAATTCTCACAGCTTGGTTTTTCTGAACACGTCTGACGTCTGGATTGCTTCCAAAGCAGGAAAATGGGCCGTTCATCTGGAAAATCTGGCGTTGGAACTCGATTTACGCTCGTTGCTGAGCCCCACCTGGAAACTCAGAAGCAGCCAGGTCAGGAATTTGAATGTTTGGCTGGGCAATGCGCCACGGCAGGCGCGGGAAGAGGCGGCTGCATCCTATTTCAGCCCCGATGTATTGCAGAATATCGCGGAATCGAGAGTGATCCCGTTCACGATTTCCATTCCCTCGATTCGGGCCGCAAATCTCATGGTGGAGGGGCCATCGTATGGGAACAGGGCTCCCAGTTTTTCAGTCGATACCAAAGCAAAGGGGAGTTTTTCCGACGGGGTCTTGAATTGGGAGATTCAGAATGGGGAACTGAAGTTGGGTGGCGGCGAGCCATGGCATCTCGACGAATTGGTGGGGGCTGTTAGTGAGGTGGGATGGAAACTTGAGAACGGAAAAGTTTCCCGGAAAGATGGCTCGGAGATTCTGATTCGGCCCGTTGCAACCGATGGAGCAAGTCACGAGTTGACGGCTGAAGTGGAAGCACGCGGAATCAAACTTGGACTTCAGTCAGGAATCAAAACGACGACCAATCCGGTGAAACAGGTCGCAATTGATGCGAAGGGCAAATTTGTGGCGCGGTTTCCGGAGCTTCACCGATTTCGCTTCCTGGGGGGATTTCAGCTCACGGGACTTGAGATGAGCGACTGGCGCATGTTTAAGCTCATTTCCAGCCAGACCGGTGACGGGCGTCTGGCCAATCTCGAGTCGGATTGGGCCAATGGGGAAATCGAATGGACGCCAGGCTTGGTGCGATTGAATCAAATCGTCTTCGAAGAGACGGAATTGGTGCGAATGCAGGGGCGAGTATCGATTGTGGGGAGCGAGTTGGCTGGAGTCGTTGACTTGGCGCTCCCTGCTCCCGTGGTCGGTCGATTTCCGGGAGGAAAGCCGGGCGGGTTCAGTTATCCCGCTGCGGGCTGGAGTTGGGCGCAGATTCGGCTTACTGGAACGCTTGATGATTGGCGCGAAGATCTCACGCAACGTCTACTGGAAGAGATCGATCCCAACGTAGCTGTGGAGACGACGCTGACACCGGTGAACGCGGATGCGGCCAAGTGGGATGCGACCGAATTGTCGGAGAGTCAGGCGGATCTCTTGGAAAAAATCTTTCACAAGCTGCTCGACCATTAGCCTGGATCCTGGTGCTTATCCCTTGATGTCGTAGCACAGAATCTCATCCTGATCGCGAAGGTAAAGTTTGCCGTCCTGAATCACGGGATGCGGCCAGCTCTCCTTGTTGGAAGATGCGATCTTGAAGGTCCCCTTCAATTTCAGTTCGTTGGGATTGGCTTCAAAGAGTGCCATGGTGTGGTCTTGGTAGCGGAAGTAGAGATGGCCATCGGCGTAGACGATTGCGGCGGAACCGGATCCCGGACCCCGGTCAATCTCCCAAAGCGCTTCTCCGCTCTCGAGTTCGATACAGGCAGGAAAGCCGTTGTTGTGCCCGTGACCCAGATAGAGGTGCTCGCCAAGCAGGATCATTCCACCATGGTGATTTTGCAGCTCGCGGTTGCTCTTGTAGTATCTCTCGTTGGCAGAGACGCCGGAATTCCCGCGCTTGCGAAGCTCCAGAAGCGCGCTTCCTCCATCATTGTAACCCGTTGAGCCGAACACCAGGTCACCTGATACAATGGGCGTTGGCACGTTTGCCGTGCCATTGGCGATGCGATTGTAGTTCCAGAGCAAGCGACCGTCCTCCGCGGAGACGCCAACCAAGCCGCGACCAACCAACTGGACGTAGTGCTTGATACCTGCCCCATTCGAAATCACGATCGAACCATATCCCGC
>TARA_R110002096_G_scaffold155130_12_pt1 | contig 11262 bp, 10 predicted proteins | sample TARA_R110002096 | Tara Oceans TARA_R110002096 (sample SAMEA4397295) | marine metagenome | biome: Polar Biome; feature: [DCM] deep chlorophyll maximum layer (ENVO:01000326); material: water (ENVO:00002006), including particulate matter (ENVO:01000060) such as... | depth 35 m
GATGCCCGAAAAGATGCCGCCAAGGATGATGACCGGCATCAGCAGGGCCCAGATCGCTTCCTTGAACGAGCGCCAGACATGGCACAGATCGAAGCTTTCCGCGCGGGGCAGGTCGTAGCGGACCGCCAGTGCGTAGGTGACCACCATCAGCAAGAACCCACCAAGGACGCCCGGCACGATACCGGCCACGAACAGTTTCAGCACCGAAACTTCGGCAATGGCGCCATAGAGGATCATCGGGATCGAGGGCGGAATGATGATGGCCAATGAGGCCGATGACGAGGTAATCGCGGCGGCAAGCGTGCGGGAATAGCCGCGCCGCTTCATCTCGGGGATCAGCACCGTGCCGGTGGCCGCGACATCCGCAACGGCCGATCCAGATATCTCGGCGAAGACCATCGACACGCCGATGTTGACCATGCCAAGGCCACCACGCACAAACCCGATCAGCGACGCAACGAAGTTGATCAGCCGCACGGAGATGCCCGAGGTGTTCATCAGGTTGCCCGCCAGAATGAACAGCGGAATGGCGATCAACGGAAACGACGTGGCGCCCGAGTAGAGCGCGATCGCCATGTCGTAGAGCGTCGCGCCGCCCGGCGTCAGGACAAGACCGCCCAGGGCGACGATACCAATAGCGACGGCAATCGGCACGTTGATCAGTATCAGCCCGATCAAGGCAACCGTGGTGAGAAGGAGGATCATTTGGACGCATCCTTTCGGGAGATATCCGCGCTCTCACGTTCTGCCTCGGCGATGGCCTGTTCGATATCGGCGTGCTCCATGTCGATCCCTGCTGCCGCATTCGCCAGGGCGCGCGGCATGGTCAGCAATGTGCCGATGATCATCAGCACGGCAGATATCGGGATGACCGACTGGACGATATCGAGTGTCATCCAACGGATGCTGAGAAGTGAGTCCCACTTGGCGACGGCCAGCACGGCGTTCCCGTACCACGCGACGATGGCGAAGAAGCCAATCACCAGGAGTTCGGACAAAAGGGCAAGCGCCACCGCGGCGCGTTTCGGCAACGCCGTGACGATGCCGCCAAAGCTCATGTGCTGGCGCAAGAACAGGGCGTAGGTGGCACCGAAGTAGGTCAGCCAGGCCAGCAACACACTTGCGATTTCATCGTACCAGGACGGCGATGAGCCCAGGTAGCGCATCGTGGTCGAATAGATGACTGACAGCGCCAAGGCGACCAGAAGCGCCAGGCAAACGGTCTCTATGACCCACAAAAGGGTTTTCTCGAACTTCTCGACCATTTGGGAGGTTCCTTGCGATGCGATTGCGACCGGCCGGACAACCCGGCCGGCGCGATATCGGCAACTTACTTGGCCAGAGCCTGTGCGCGGCTGACCAGCGCGTCACCGCCTTCGACCTGGTCGGCAAATGCCTTGTAGATCGGCGCGGATGCGTCGATGAAGGCCTGCTTGTCGGCCACGTTCACTTCCATGCCGGCGGCCTTGACCTTGGCGACCAGCTCGGCATCCGCGGTCTCGCCTTCCGCCAGCGCCCAGTCCTGGACGGATGCAGCAACCGCGCTGACGGCGGATTGCACCTCCTCGGGCAGGTTGTTCCAGGTCTCCAGACCCGTGGTCAGATAGGACGGCGAATAGACGTGCCCGGTGAGGCTCAGGTATTTCTGAACTTCCTGAAAATTGGCGCCGGTGATGTTGGTCAGCGGGTTTTCCTGCCCGTCCATCGTTCCGGTCTGCAGGGCCACAAAGACTTCGGAGAAGGACATCGGCGTCGGGTTGGCACCCCATTCCTTGAACATCGCGACCCGCCATTCAGAAGAAGGCGTGCGGATCTTGAGGCCCTGAAGGTCTGCTGGCGTATTGATCGGGCGCGTGTTGTTGGTGATCTGACGGAACCCGTTCTCCCAGGTCGACAGCACTTTCAGGCCGGATTTTTCGGCCTTCGGCGCCAGTTCGCTCTGGACGATCTCGGCATCGATCGCCTTGAGATGGGCGCGATCCTTGACAAGGAAAGGCATGTCGAAAAGTGCGAATTCAGGCGCCACGTTGGTCATGATCGACGAAATCAGCGTGAACTGCACTGTGCCAAGCCGAAGCTTCTGCATCAATTCTTTTTCGTCGCCAAGCTGGGCATCGGCATAGAATTGCACCGTATCGGCATCCCCGAGCTCGGCTTGTAGGTCTTTGGCGAATTTCGCCGCGCTGCGCCCCTGAAGGCTGTTCGATGGGGCACCGACCGCGACGATGTAGGTTTCGGCGGCAACCGGCGCAGCGGATAGTGACACGGCAAAAACCATCAAGCTGGCGGATACGCCATTGCGAAGCGATTTCATTGGGTGGTCTCCTCTCCTTGCGGCATGCGAACTTGCATTTCCGCTACATGTATTTTGTATACATGCTTGAAGTATGGACCGGCAAGCTGAATATGGATACAGTATTCAAGCGCACTCATGTCTGAAATAAACCATAATATGTAGAGAGTTAACCATGGTTTCATCCATTGCCATCACGAACCGGTCTCTCCACGATCAGGTTGCGAATCGTGTTCGCGACCTGATCATCGATGGTACGCTGGAGCCGGGAAGCCGAATCGATGAGGCTCACCTCATCGAGAATTTGGGCGTGTCTCGCACGCCGTTTCGCGAGGCGCTCCGCACTCTCGCGGCCGAAGGGCTTGTGATTGTACGCCCATCAAAAGGCAGCATCGTTCGGAAACTTACCCCAGAGGATGTGTTTTCCATGCTTGAGGTGTTGGGCCAACTTGAGAGGCTTGCCGGGGAGTTGGCCTGCGTGAGAGCGCGCGACGAAGAGATCGAGGTTCTCGTTGAGTTGCACGAGCGCATGATGAACTTCTACGGTAAACGCGACAGGATGCCTTACTACAAGTTGAACCAAGAGTTTCATTCGCGTCTGGCGGAGCTTTCAAAGAATGAAACGCTGAAAGAAATGCAGTCGAACATTCAAGCACGGCTGAAACGTATCCGATATATCGGGAGTCAGAATCTTGACTCGTGGGAGGGTGCGGTGGCGGATCACGAGGAAATGGTACTTGCGCTGAAAGGCCGGGATGGAGAGCGCCTTGGTGAAGCCATGGCAAGTCATCTCCTGAAAACTTGGGACCGCGTGAAGGACAGCATTTAACAGGGTGCTGAAATAGTCCCTTCCGGACAATGATTTGAGAACATGATTCCTCCTTCGCAGGAGAGCGGTGGGGGTCAAGATGCGCGGGACAGATGAAACGAGCGGGTCGCTGTTCAGCTACCCCCGGCGTCTTTCGAAGGGTAAAGCCTGCAAAACAGAGGTATTCGCCTCAGGACTATTTGCCAGCGAACTATCTGGACCCGGCTAAGACGAAGTTGGGCTTAAGAAAAGGAAGCTGAAGTTTGCGACCCCCTCGCAATTGTCGAAATAGCCTGTCGCTCGATGTCGCCAAGACCTCACACAAATAAGTGCCGCCAGTCACGAAAATGGCTTTGCCAGGCCCTCGACCAATGGTTGCACCGCGCGGTCTGGGTGCCGCAGCCCACCCGAACTGAAAAGGCAGCCTCAATCAGGGAGTCGCGGAGCCGGTCATCTCGTAGCTGCCTTCAAGTTGAAACTCACCCACATTAAGGAGCGAGGTCAGACAAGCAGTTCCGGCCAGCCTGAACACATCGGTGGGAAAATCGGTGGGAAAGATCGCCAACCCACACGGTTTCATAAGGTATATCAATACATTATGAAATTGTAGTGGTAGGCCCGGAGGGACTCGAACCCCCAACCAAGGCGTTATGAGCGCCCTGCTCTGACCAATTGAGCTACAGGCCCGAAGCTGCCGCACCTGGCGACGGTGCATCTGGTGTGTGTTGCCTATGCGGATCGGCGCAGGCGGTCAAGCACGGGATTTGTCGATCACGGCACTTTCCCGCATTGTTTCCGGCAAAATCTCCGCTGCGCTTAATGAAATGAAAAGGAAACTCTGCCAAATTCGGAATCCAGCGGTATCGGGGGTGGTTTTGGAAACGGGCGGGATCAGAAAAAAGCTGGGCGCGGCGCGCCGAACCGACGAAATCAGCGCAAGGCAGGGTGCGGCGGCGGCATGGAAGCTGGCCCTGGCCCGGGCCGCCCGCGATGCGATCGGGCTGGAGTTGACAGTGTCCAGCCAACGCGCCAGCCGAAATTCGCTGGGCGAGTTGTTGGAAATGCTGCCCGAACGCGCCATGATCACCATTCTCGAAGGCCCCTCCGAAGGGCTTGGCTTGCTGATCTTTTCGCCCGAAGTACTGTCGGCCCTGATCGAGATGCAGACCGTCGGACATGTTGTCAAGGCAGCGCCGGTTCCGCGTCGCCCCACCAAGACGGACGCCGCCATGGTCGCGGGCCTGATCGATGTGGCACTGTCCGGGTTCGAAGCGATGCTGGCCGGTGACGACGATCTGGATTGGGCCGGGCAATTCCGCTATGGCACCTTTCTCGAGGATGCCCGCCCTCTCGGTCTTCTGCTGGAAGATATATCCTATCGCGTGATGCAATCGGGGGTTTCGCTGGCGGCGGGCGTCAAGACGGGCTCGGTTCTGCTGGCGCTGCCAGCCAGCGGCAAAGTGGCAAAACCCCGGGCCGAAGCCCCGAACAACGCGGCCGCGACGATGGTTTTCAAGGCCGCGTTGTCCGAACAGGTTCTGGCGTCCGACGCCTCGCTCAATGGCGTGCTGGCACGCGTCACATTGCCGTTGCAGGCCATATTGGACTTCCGGCCCGGCGATCCGATCGCGCTTGGCCAGTCGGCGCTGGACCGGATTGATCTCGAAGGTGTCGATGGTTGCCGCGTGGCAGGTGGCAAACTTGGGCAGAACCGGGGCATGCGGGCGATCCGCCTTGTGGCCGAGGCGGCCCCGGCGGCCCGGATCAAGGGAACGAACCGGACACCGGGGGACACAACCGCCCCTGCCGCCAAAGCGGTGGCAACGCGGGCCGCCGGGTAGATGCGGGCCGGATCGGAAAGGCATGCCCCGTGCGGCGCACACCCCTTGGTCTTCAACCCATCGTGGGCGGTTTCAGGCGTTGACGTCGACGACGACGCGGCCCTGCACCTTGCCTTTCAGAATGTCGGCCCCCAACCGCGGCAGATCCGCGAGGGTCGCCGGTTGCACCATCGCTTCCAGCTTCGCCATCGGCAGATCCCGGGCGATCCTGGCCCAGGCGCGGGTGCGGTCATCATAGGGCCGCATGACCGAATCGATCCCCAGCAGATTGACGCCGCGCAGCAGGAAGGGAATCACCGTGGCCGGAAGCGCCGCCCCGCCGGCAAGGCCGACCGCCGCGACCGACGCGCCGTATTTCATCTGCCCCAGCACGCGCGCCAGCATTGCCCCGCCCACGGCATCGACACAGCCCGCCCAGGTTTCTCCCTCCAGCGGGCGCTTCACGGTTTCCGCCAGGTCTTCGCGCGCGACAATCTGCGTCGCGCCCAGACCCTTCAGATAGTCTGCGGTTTCGGGGCGCCCCGTAACCCCCGCAACTTCATGGCCCAGCGCCGACAGGATCGCCGTCGCGACCGAACCGACCCCCCCGGCAGCCCCGGTCACCAGCACCGGCCCATGCCCCGGCGTCATCCCGTGATCCTCCAGCGCCATCACGGCAAGCATGGCGGTAAAGCCGGCGGTGCCCACCGCCATTGCCTGACGGGTCGAAAGCCCGGCGGGCAGCGGCACCAGCCAGTCCGCCCTGACCCGCGCTTTCTGGGTGTAGCCGCCCCAATGCGCCTCGCCAACGCGCCAGCCGGTCAGCACCACCTTGTCGCCCGGTTGATAGCGCGCGTCGGACGATTCCTCGACCGTCCCGGCAAAATCAATCCCCGGAACATGCGGATATTTCCGCACCAAGCCGCCCCCCGGCCCGATGCACAGCCCGTCCTTGTAGTTCACGGTCGAATATTCGACCGCAACCGTCACCTCGCCGGCCGGCAGATCATCGAGGCCGATCTGCGTGACGGCGGCATTGGTTTTGCCTTCAGCGTCCTTCGAGACAACCAGAGCGTTGAACATTTTGCTTTCCTTCACTTTTTTTCGTTTGCGCGGGCCATCCCGCCCTCATTTTCACAGCCCGGGAGCGGCCGCCAGCCTACGCCCAGAACCTTGCCTGCACCTCTGCCGGGCGCATCCCCAGCGGCGTCTCCACCTCAAGCTTCGTGCCGGCATCCCAATGGGTCATGCGTATCATGCCGATGGCGACGGTGGTCCGAAAATCCGGCGACCACGCGGCAGAGCTGACGCGCCCCACTGTTTTTCCCCCCGCCAGAACCGGCCAGAACCGGTCGCATCCCGGCAGCCTGTCGCCCGGAATACTGATCGGCCGTATCTGCTGGATCGGGCCTTCCTTGGCCACCCGCAGCAGCGCGTCGCGGCCGATGCAGCCAATCGCGGTCTGCGTGTCGCAGAACCTCCCCAGCCCACATTCATGCGGCGTGTTGTCGTCGGTCATGTCATTGCCGTATGACAGCAAACCACTCTCGACCCGCTCGATGCCGTTGGGGCAACCGGCGCGGACATCCAGGTCTTCACCGGCTTTCATCAGCGCATCCCACAGCGGCATGCCGATATCACCGCCTTCGACATAAATCTCGAACCCGCCCTGTTTTGAGTAGCCAGAGCGTGCGATTACCATATCGCGGCCTTCAAAGTCGAAATGGCCAAAGCGGAAAAAGCGGATCTTGCGCACGTCCTCGCCGAAAACCCGCGCCATCAGTTCGTCCGCCTTCGGGCCCTGAATGGCGAGGGGCGAGACGTCGGGCTCATCCACCAGCACATCAAGGCGGTAGCCATAGGCAATGCCCTTGACCCAATAGAGCAGGTCGCTGTCGGCGATCGAGATCCAGTAGCGGTCTTCCGACAGCTTCACCGCCACCGGATCGTTCAGCATGCCGCCGGTTTCATCGACAATCGGCATGTAGTAGCATTGCCCCGGCAACATGGCGCGCAGATCGCGCGGTGTCAGCATCTGCATCAGGCGCCCGGCATCGGGGCCGCGCAACTCCACCTGGCGCTCGCAGGCGACATCCCAGACCTGAACATGTTTTTTCAGGTGGTGGTAATCGGCCTCGACGCTTTCAAAGACCGTGGGCAGCAGCATGTGGTTGTAGACCGTGTAGCCGCTGACGCCTGCCGCCTCGTTCCCTGGCGAAAAGGGGGTACGGCGAAGGCGGCGGGAAGGTGACAGAAAAGCCATGGGTCCCCTCGTTCAGGTGGGTTGCGTCATTCAGGTGGCTGGCGGCGCAGGCGCCGGACAGGTTGCGGCCCCGGAGGTTCCCGGGCCGGTTCGCGGTTGGTCAGCGCGGGCCGTGCCAGTCGATCTGGCAGATCTCGGCCGAGCGGCCATCGAAATCCCACACCCGGCCAAAGGCACGCACCCGGCCCTTGTCAGCCTGGGCTATGGTGATGTCGGGGCCCATCCAGTATTCGGTGTTTTTCACCATCACTTCCTGCCCCGGCTCCTTGCCACCGATCGGGGTGACCGCGCCGTTGATCTTCTTGCCGACGACCAGGCGGCGGGTGCTGCCTTCGGTTTCATACGACACCGGCGAACGTTCCGCCCCTAGGAATTCCGACACCATCACCGCAAACAGCCCGGTGGTGCCGCGCGCCTTGCCCGAAAAGATGCTGATCAAGCCGTCATAGGCGGCGTCGGTGGCGCGCTCGTCGATATAGGCGGCGGCCTTCCAGTTGCCGCGCCCCATGTTGCCGGGAATATCCATGATCAGGCCGACATTCAGCCCGCCGATGTCTTCACCGTCATAATGCCCCTCGTCGATGCGCACACCCACCCAGGCCTGGCAGTACCCTTCGGTCGGCGGGTGCTTGCCGAGGCTGACAACGCAGGGGCAGAACACCGTGCAGTTGCAGTTCAGGATCAACTCGCCTTTCAGCGTCCATTCCGGCAGGGTCGCGTTCATAGTATCGTCCTTTCACAACAGGTTGGTGGCGCGGAGCAGCATGATTGCCCCCGCCAGGATCAGGCCGTACCCCAGAGGGCGCGTCAGCCAGCGCCCGAGGTCGGGCAGTTTTTCGAGGGTCATGAACAGGGTCGCGGCCCCCATCCAGATCAGGTTCATGGCGCCGCCGACAAAGCCAAGCGCCATCAGCGCCCAGCAGCAGCCAAGGCACAACACCCCCAGATCAAACCCCATGCGCAGGGCGTGGCCGGTGCCGGGCTTCCAGCGTTCCATGAAAAACGCAAGCGGCATCCGGCATTTCGCAAGGCATGCCTTTTTCAGCGTGGTAAACTGATACGCACCCGCCGCCAGCAACAGCACCGCCGTCAGCCCGTCCGAAACGCTGGCCCCCAGCGGCGACAGCAGCCCCGCGCGGGACAGCCCCGTCTGCGCCCCCGCCCCGATGATCGAGGCCAGCAACCAGACCACCAGATAGCCCGCCACCAGCGCCACCGCTGCCCAGCCGTCAGACGCGCCCGCCGCCGACATGTCGCGAAAGGTCCGCAACGTCGGCACGAAGGTCGGCAGCATCATCGCCAGCGCCATCAGCGCCCACATCGCCAGCAGCGCGGGAAACGACGCATGGCCCGCGGAAAGGACGGACGACTGCGACGGCAAGGTCGCAGCCATATCGGAATGAACAACGCCGGGGGCCGCAAGCGACAACACGTAAACCCCGGACCATGCCAGCAGGATCACGGCGTAAAACCCGATCCAGGCCACAGCCTCGCGATTCCAGCGGGGCGATCTGCGCGCGTTTTCCGCCGATACCGACATTTCGTTCCCCTTTTCGCGCAAGTGCTTCGGCCCCTGTCCTGCGTGCGCCAACTGAGGTCTGGACGCAGCCGCGCTTGCTGCGTAGGTTTCATCCACCCGCTTCAAATGTCAAACAATTAATTGTATGACAATTAAAACGTGAAGGAAACGCGCGTGTCCGAATCCTATCCAATGGCCAGTGAGGGCGAACTACCGCTGCGGATTTCGGCGGCATTGCGCGACGCGATTGTCGAAGGGCGGTTGCTCGTCGATCAAAGACTACCATCGGAACAAGAGCTTGCAGAACAGTTCGGCGTGTCGCGCCCGACGGTGCGCGAGGCGCTCAAACGTCTGGCAGCACAGAACCTGATCCGCACCCAGCGCGGCGCGACCGGTGGCGCCTTTGTCAACCGCATCAGCTTTCTTGAAGCCTATGACCAGCAGATCACCACCTCGACGCTGCTTTTGTCGATGAATTCGATCGACTTCGAGACCGCCTGCGAAGCGCGCTATGCGATGGAGCGCGCCTGTGTGCCGCTGGCCGCCCGGCGCCGCCTGCCCGACCACCTCGCCACCATGCGCGCCGAGATCCACCGCCAGAACCAGCCCGGCTTGAGCGACCAGAGCTTTTGCGCCTCGGACGTGGCCTTTCACCGCGCCCTGGTCGATGGCGCGGGCAATCCGGTGCTGTCCTACCAACTGGCCGGCGCGGTCGAGGCGATGCAGCCGCTGATGAACATGATCACCTTTTCCGCCCGCTCGCGCGCTCGCATCGTGGCGCTGCACGCGAGGATCGCAGACGCGCTGGAGGCCCGCGATGCCGGGGCCGCCGAAACCGCGCTCGCCAGTCTCGAGGCCTATACGATAGAGCTTGCCGACGACGTTCGCAGACAGCGCGCCGAGGCGAAGGCCTGAGCGGTTCGCCGGCCTCGCAAAAAACGCCTGCCCGCGCCGCCCGCGCAGGGTCTCAAACCACCGGGCGCGGGTCTCCGGCAGCGGTATCGCGCACGATCCGCCCGTCTTCCAGCGTCACGATGCGGTCCGCCAGGTCCAGGATCCGGTTGTCGTGCGTCACCATCACCGTTGTCGTGCCGCGCACCTGCCCCAGCTTTTTCAGCATCGCAACCACCGTGTGCCCCGAAACATGGTCCAGCGCCGCCGTCGGCTCATCGGCAAAAACCACATCGGGATTCGAGACCAGCGCCCGCGCGATCGCCACCCGCTGCTTTTGCCCGCCCGACAGCTTTTCGGGCAGGTAGTCGACATGGTCGCCAAGGCCCAGCAAGCCCAGAATATGCTCGACCGCCTTGTTTTGCAGCATTGGATCGCCGCGCCCGTGAACCTGGAGCCCGAGCAGGACATTGCGCCGCGCGCTCAGGCTGTTGTGCAGATTGTGCCCCTGAAAGATGAAGCCGAGGCGACGGCGCAGCGCCTCCTGAGCCTCGTGCCCGGCACCTTTCAACTCGGTTCCCAGCAGCCGGACGGAGCCGTCCTCGACCTCGCGAAGACACCCCATCAGCGTCAGCATCGTGGTCTTGCCGGAACCCGACGGCCCCATCAGGATGGTCAGCGAGCCCTTGGTCACGCTTAGCGAGGCATCGAATATCGCCTGTTTGCGGGCCTCGCCGGTTCCGAACCAGTGATTGAGACGGGTCAGCACGATGGGCGCAGTTGGCGTTGATGTGGCCATCAGAACAGATCCGCCGGATCAGCCGCACGCAACCGGCGTGTCGCCAGCGCCCCCGACAGCGAACAGGCAACAACCGTGCCGACAAACACCATCGCGGCGCGTGCCAGCGTCATCGACACCGGCAATCCGGTTTTTTGCGCCAGCAGGGCATAGATCACCGTGGCCAGCGTGACCCCCGGCACGAACCCCAGCACCGCCAGCACAAGCGCCTCCTCGAACACGATGCCGAGGAAAAACCGGTGCGGATAGCCCATCGCCTTGAAGGTCGCGTATTCGCGCAGGTGGTCGGCGACATCGGTCGACAGCACCTGATAGACGATCACCAGCCCCACCAGGATGCCCATCGACACCCCGAAACCAAAGATCACCCCGGTCGGGCGCTGCGTCGTCTGATAGCTGAGGTCGGCGGCCTGGGCCACCTCCAGGCTGCGCACCAGCACCGGTTCCGCGCGCAGGGTGTCCGCCAGCCGCGCCACCAGCGCCGGCACATCGGCACCGCGGCCTGCATCGACCAGAATATGGCTCGGGGTGCCCGAACTGCGCGCCGGAAACAGTTTGACAAAACTCTGGTCCGACATGATCAGGCTGCCATCGGCGGAAAAACCGCCGCCAAGGGCATAGCTGCCGATAACCTCGATCGCATGGCCATTGGCCTCGAAGCGCAGCGGTGCCCCGGACGAGATCGCCTCCATCGCCTTGAAATCGGTGCCGCGGGTGCGGCTGTCGATCAGGCTGCGGTCCGGCAGCGCCAGCGCCGCCAGCCGCCCGCCCAGCACCGGCCCGGCAAAGCGCGTGGCCTCGGGCGGCAGGCCGTAGACCGTCATCGTCGCGACAGAGCCGTCGGCCCGTGTCCAGTTGGTCTTGCCGAG
>TARA_R110002096_G_scaffold19230_3_pt1 | contig 11261 bp, 21 predicted proteins | sample TARA_R110002096 | Tara Oceans TARA_R110002096 (sample SAMEA4397295) | marine metagenome | biome: Polar Biome; feature: [DCM] deep chlorophyll maximum layer (ENVO:01000326); material: water (ENVO:00002006), including particulate matter (ENVO:01000060) such as... | depth 35 m
GCTTCTGCGTGTTGGGATCAAGTAGTTTAAAGTTCTCGCACCAACGCTTGGCTGTGCCTTCAAAGTCGCCACCGTATGTGCCGCCAACGTGAATATTGATCTTGGCCCACGGCGTGGCGGGAAGTCCCATCAGGTCGAACACTTCTGAATGGGTATTTAGTTCTTTGATGGTCCTGGCGACAACATCAGTCCTGGGGGATCCTAGGACGTTGAACGGGCCGGGGTGGGTTGTAATACGCATACCGTGCTTCTTGGCGAAGTCACCACACTTCTTGAGTATCGCCCGGATCTCCTGATAGTCGGGCAAATCTTCCAAGCGATACTCGGACGACCACGGAAAGATATTTGAGGACAGGCGGTAAAACATAAATCCATTAGCCAAGTTCCATTCCAGAATCCTGTAAAGATCGTGACTGTTTAACAAACCTAGCTCGGAAGCGTAGGTGATACCTTTCTGCTTGAATGTTCGCTTAATCATACTTCTGTTAGTTGTGACTCGCTTTGATTTAGGCAAGCCAGATAAAGACATGTTAATACATGCGTAGCCATAGCTTACGTCGCTTACCTGATTGTTTTGTTCAGTCGGAAATGTGTTCATTAGAGTCCCCACCATCTAGTATAACCCATGCGCCACCGTTGACCCACCTTTCTCTGATGGCGTCAAGCTTGTGCTCAAGGACTATGTCTGTTAGTTTATCAATGTTAAATTTTGAGTGACCAGTAATAATTTTAACTGGCAGATTGTCAAAGTTGTCGGTGACAAACTTCTCGATCTTGAATAGTATATCATCACGGTCCACAGAATGCAAGTCTAAAATCTTCACTATTTACCTCGCCTCAATCATACCGATGTTAGGAAGGAAGATTTGACGATCACCATCAAATACAACAACGGCTGATGGGAACGGTGCCGCGTTCTTACTCCCCCCAAACTTTAATCTTCCCTTAATAAACATAATCGTCTTGGCCTTCATACAATACTTGTGCCAATACTTTGTATCTGTCCTTGATGGGATCAAAGCAACAACCACCGTGCCCTTCTTCTTGCCCTCTTCATAGGCTTTCTGAATCCAGTGCTTAATGTCCCTACCGTATGGAGGGTTCATAAAGACCGTATGGCCTCCCCAGTCCTTTGTGAGACCATCATCGGCTTCGGTGTAGTAAGTGTTGCACTTGGCTGTCTGGGCCGTGCAGCAGGGGTCCAGGGTAAACCCGAACTCCTTGTCGAGCATATCATAGAAACTCATCGGAGTCTCCCACTCGCTCGTCTTAGACGAGAACATCGTATTTTGTGTTGTCTTGTTCATGCTAATGCCTTCCAGGTTTTGTATGCTCGGCCTCGGGTTGAAAAGCCCCATTCCAAACTGTATTGTGGCCGAATCATATACGGCTTATTAAGTTGAATGTGGTCTCCCCCATTCAAGTCAACCCCCCAACAACGGATACGAATGCTGGCGGAGTTACTGTCGGTCACATCGACGACAAGGTAGTCTTTGCCGTTCTTGGTCTTCTTTCGAACGATCTTGCGGGGAACGACCCAAGTAATCTGTAGAGCAGGATCGAATTCGGAAATGGGCGGAATGCCCATCGTCGTCAGTTTATCCATAACCTCTTCTTGGACAACTCGATCAATCGGGAACTGGCCTGTAAGATCGACAAGGGATTGAATCTTCTCCTCCTCGGTGAAGTCTCCTTCAGGAGCATACAACTCGATGTTGGCCTCAAGGTTCTTGACCTTTCGAGGGCGATCAACAGCAACAGCAGACCAAAAGTGCTTCAAGCCTGTGAAGCGGTTGTCCATAAGCGGCGTCAAAGTTCCCGAACGGATAAGAACATCAAGCGACTTCTTGTTAAGTTTGGAATAACGCATCTCTTCGTTAAACAAGAAACTCTCAACCGAGTCGAAGGGGCGACCGATATAGACCTGGTCAATAGCCGCGTCTCCAAGGCCCTTAATCGATGTTAGGGGCTGGATGAGGCGCTTGCCGTCTTGGCTGATCTCCCAGACTCTGCCGGAAGTGTTAATATTCAGCGGCTCAATCTCAAAACCAAACTGCTTGGCAATCGCAATCGCTTTCTCTTTGCGAGTCTCTGGCTCTTTATCGAGGAATGCTGCCATCCAGCACTCGGGATAGTAGTTTAGAAGCCAAGCACATTGGAATGAGATCATCGAGTAAGACACGGCGTGAGACTTATTGAAACCGTAGCCGGAGAAGTATTCGAATGTGTCCCAAAGGCGCTGCGAATCCTTCTGTGTCATTCCGTGCAGTTCCAAGCAGCCTTGCATAAACTTATCATATAAAGCCATCTTGACCTTGGCTGCCTTACCGGTGCCCTTCTTGGTAAGCACCTTTCGAAGCATATTTGCCTCGTCCAGGGATAGATCCTTGCCCAGCCTGTGAGCCAGCATAGCAATCTGCTCTTGGAAAATAAGGAAACCGTTTGTCTCCTCGGTCACTTCGCGGTGGATATCATTGATATACCTGACCATACCGGGGCTCTTCCGTGTTTTGACGAAGTCTTTATCAACATTCGCTGACAAGGGGCCAGGACGGAAGATAGAGGTAATAGCCGAGATATCAATAATATTTGTTGGCCGCACCTGCTTACAAAGGTTCTGTGCTCCATTTTCTGTGAACTGGAAGGTTCCTGCCCATTTACCTGATTGGAATATGTTTTTATGGACTTCCGGGTTATCAAAATCAATAACATCTGGATGAAGCATTTGATTGTAATAATCCTTGACATCGGCGAAAGTCGGCTCTTCAATGCCTTTCTCGCGCTTAAGGATGTGCCGGATGGCACCATCAATCATACGCAGGGTAGAGAGGCCCAAGACATCATATTTGATAAAGCCCATAGGCTCTAGGTGCCGAACATTCTGCCCCTCGGACCACGGCGTTTGACGCACATCCTTCGAGGAGATAAGTGGCATATGATGGTCAAGGTTCTCGGCAATCACAACGCCACCAGCGTGACGAGAGCAAGAGCGAACCTGGCCGTATAGAGAATCAACGTGTGTTGCGACATTCGGATACTTAGCCAGGAAAGAGCGAAGAGTCGTTGAGAACTCCTTTACTTCCTCAAATGTCGGCACATACACACCAGCCTTGATGCCGTGCTTCTTCTTTGCGGCGGTTGTCGCCTCAAACATCATCTTTCCGGTGACGGCGTTGACCTCGTGGAAAGGAATATCATAAAGTTTAGAGATATCCTTGATAAGTGACTTCAACTGGAGAGTATTCCAGTTAGAGATTGGAGCAACCGTGTTGCTGCCCCACTTCTCTACAAGAAGTTCTTTCAACTTCATTGGCTCGGCGACATCATAGTCAATATCTGGATAGTCGGTAGCATCAGAGCGAAGGAACCGTGCGAACTGAAGCCCATACTTGAGTGGATCCACCTGGGTAATATCCAGGGCGTATGCCACCAGGGAGCCTGCCGCAGAGCCACGGCCTGGACCGGTAAGCATCACCTCATTGGCGACCTTCGTAATCTCGTTCATTGTCAAGAAATACTTGGAGAAACCTCGATCAGAGATAACTGATAGTTCGTGCTCCAAACGCGAAGTATATTCTTCGTTCTCAAGCAGATTCTTAGCCCGCAACCCCTCAAAGCAGAACTTGCGAAGAGCAGAGTCGGCCGTCTCGCCCACTGGAATAACAAAGTCTGGAAGCCGGACAGTGTTGTCGGGCAAGAACTTTTCAATTCGCTCGTGAGCAATACGGTGTGTAGCGGTTATGGAGTTATGAACCAACTGGTCATCATACTCTGTCTCCGCCAGGGCCGAATACTTCTTGTAAGATTCCCACATCTGTTCGCCGTTCTTGGGATACAGTTCATATCCGATCTCATCGACATCAATAGGAAGTTCCCCACCTTCTGCCCACGAGGGTCGGCCACGACCAAGCCACCCAAGGCGCTTGTAAAGTTCTCTATCCTTCCAGGCGTTGGGGTTCGGATAGTGGCTGTCAGCCGTCGAGATCATCTCAACACCAAACTCCTCACATACCTGGATGATATACTTGTTAAGCTCGTGTTGTTCTGGAATGTTGTTCCACTGTAGCTCACCATACCAGCGATCACCAAAGACTTCCTGCATTCGCCGTGTGGTATCACGCATAGCCTCCAGAACGGCTTCAGGGCCCTCCTCGCGGTTCTCCCAGAAGCAACCAGCGTATACCCCGCCCAAGCAAGCCGAGGCCGCGATGACCCCTTCAGAGTGTTTAGCGAGCAGATCATAGTCAAGGCGAGGGAACCGATAAAAGTTCTCGGGCTCATAACTCAACGAGATTAATTTGAACAGGTTGTTCAAGCCAGTCTGATTCTGGGCCAACAGCACAAGGTGCCTCCGGCGATTAAGGATGTTTCTCGCGGCTTTTTTAGACTCGCCCTCATCCTCGACTGTTGTGCCCTTGGTCTCTGCCTTCTTGGCAGCCCGTGCAGCCTTCTTGTCCTGCATCACGCGATCATAGTCTTCACGCCACCCCGCGATGGAAGGCACAAAGTAAGCCTCCACCCCGAAGATAGGCTTAAAGTCCTTGCCTTCGGCCTGCATCTTCTTGGCGTGCAGAACCTGCCAAGCCAAGCCGTTCATATTACCGTGATCCGTGAGGGCGAGTGCGTCAGCACCGTTCTCATAGGCAAAGTTCATATGCTCTTGTGGATAGCCTAGGCCATCAAAGATAGAGCCCGCAACGCTATGTGCGTGCAGACCTACAAACGGAATATTTTTGTCACTCATCATTTTCCCCCACTGGATTGAATTCTCGATAAGATATAATTAGTTTGCCGGGATGTCGCATCTCGGCTTTCTCGTCAGACGCGAGAAATGTACAGTATGGAGCCCACCCGTCAATCGGGTGAAACCATGGCGCCTCTAGCTGTTCATGATTAGATAATACAACAGAACCGAACACTTTGTCAAGTGAAAGATTTTTTTCATAATATTCTTTCTCATTCTCTAGTTCTTCTCCCCATAATAAGCTCTTGTCGGTTTCCTTAAAGATGTTAAGCCCTTTGTTCATTTGCTCAATATTAAAAGTAAAGCCCAAATAGTCGTTGGTTGCAAAAGATTTGTCATGGTATGTCACCGCAAAGTTAATATCTTTCGATATCTCCCTTCTCACGGGCCTTAATATCTTTGGATTGTAAATGCCGTGACAAAAAGAAACATAGAACCTCGATGGAGCCACCCATTTACTTAATCCGGCTCCTATATCGTAGGCTGTTTTGGCCCCTTGTAGTATTGTCCAAGATATACAATGCTCTTTGTTGTCGTCAATTGTCGGCATTGGAACATAGAAAATAGGGATAGGTCGTCTGCTCTCGGATGGGAACTTGTTCTTTCTTCCAATCCATACCGGGTCTTGTATATAGTCTCCAAGTCGGTGTCGAACTAGTGGGGAAGTGTCGTCGTTGGCGATAATCCATATGGTTTCACAACCGGCGTAGGCACATTCAAGGACGGCCCTTTCGATTGCGTAAAAATTTGGCGCCAAGGGCATTAAACAATCGTGCCAATCCATCTGAAAATCCAACGGCTTGCTCACGACCGGGACGATGCCGGACAAATGAAAACTCAAAACGCCTCGCACAACTTTCGTAAATACCCACTGGGCGGGGAGGCGTTGGCGATCAACTCCACGATGCTGTCGTAGCGAAACTCAAATCGCTCGTCGGGCTCGTAGTGCCTGACATTGCGCGATATAACTTCCCTTTCTGCCGGCTCCACCTTGATGGCGTAATATTTGTACTTGTCGGGGCGCTTTTGGTCTCTGCCGTTGCGGGCTCCGCGAATGCCGGCTTGCTTCATCATATCTTTGATCTTAAACTTTGCCATAGTGTCCGAATAATCAAAATCTCTTAACTGCTCATTGGTCAAATATGATATTGCCGCCAGGTCTTTAAAGTTCTTATTGTCGGAACGGTCAGAGGGGTAAAAGAGTATCTCTCTTACAAAATCGCTTCCATCGTCTTCCAAACGATCAAAATCATGACGGCATCCACTGCGTACATTAACCCAATCAATAACTCTATTTGTCTTTTCTTTTTCTTCTGTGATTCTCGGTAGTCCCTTGATCTGCCTGTCATCGAATATCACCAATTTCCTAAAGTTAAACTTAATCTGTCTAGGCTGTGCGGTCAACACAAGTATGTTGTCGGCGACTCTCAGCGTATTGGGGCCAGGGGGCGAAATGACTAGGCCGGCAACGCCGAGAATAAACATTAGTCGCTCCCATACTTCCCTACTGGTTGTCTCGGGTTTAACCTTAAACCCCAGTGACGAAAGATCATCACCGGGGAAGACATCAAAGCGGAAAGGAGGACTTGGGCTGGTAAATACTACCGGCAACTCATTCAAACCAGCATAAATCAGCGACCGGAGACATCCCCCGACCACTATCTTATCTCTGGCGAACTCTAGTTCTTTCTTTCCTACAGGACCATTAGAAGGCATCCCACACCATTATTCGCCATATGTGCGACAGTTGAAGGTCCAATGCCACCGGTCCTATACCGCAGCCACCCCACAAAGAAACTAAAAGGCAAGAGCCCAAGTACATGTAGAGGCTCCATATGGATAGAAGCAAAGAGAATAGAAATCGTAATCCAAGTATAGTAGGGAGAGATCTTCCACTCACACAACTTCCATAGCCAGCCACGGAAAAAAAGTTCTTCCATAGCCGGAACAACAAAGACAATCAACATAAAAAAGATGATCTGGATCGGGCCTATGCCATTGGCCATAAACTCCGATACAATCTCTAGTTCCTCTGGCTTGAGACTTGGAAATGCCTTTGCCAGGAACGAAACGGCCCAAGCTGGTACTATCCCAATCGTCAAACCTCCTAGAAGCGCCTTAAGGTATGGGCGCTTCAGGGTCACTTACCCTGACCTCGGTATTTCTTTCGGTAGCCCTTTGGAGTTGTCCCGCCAGAGCCCTTTGTCTTAAACTTGGTATTCTTACCATTTCCGATGCGTGTTTTCTTAGCCTTCCTAACTGGGGCCCATGCACTACTAGCCATTATATACTCCTTCTAAGTCTTATGACTTCACTTCTTAAAATGCTGATTTCTTCACGGAGAACATTGATTTTGAAATCGGACGATTTGCTTTTTTCAATAAGGTCGTCACAGCCGCCAATGAACTCAGTTCCTAAATAAACAGCAGGCACTGTTCGGTGCCCTGTCTCTTTAATAATTAGTTCGTGGATCTCAGGTTCTTCCGAAACATTAACAGTATGAAGGCTGCTATTTAAATCATTTAAGACGATATCCCTCGCCTGGTCACAATAAGGACAACCATCCTTAACATACATTCTAAACACGGTTCTATCAAGCAACATAATCTTCTCCTAGTTTATGTTTTACCATATTGGCCATAATTCTCAGGGCTCGGATATTTTCGAACCCGATTGACGGGATCATCATCTCGTGAAACTTTGCGTGCAACATTTCTAACTCGTTGTCTGTTAGTTTGTTGAGCCACACCAAGTATGACGAAAAATACTCTATTGTTATCGCGACCTTTTCAGATTCAGTTCTGGACTTTGGCATAACTCGTTCTGACTTTGGTATAATCATCTGGTGCTCCTCTGCCTGTTCCTCGGGGGATGGAAAATCAAGATATGATTTCATCGTTCTCACTCTTATCTAATAATAACACGATGCCTCTTCTGTGTCAACAACTATTTTCACTCTTCTCTCTCCAATCAATGTTCTTCAGTTGTGAGCGCGGAACACCAGTCCTTCCCGTCTTTGATTCCACAAGGAACCAGTGTTCTCCGTGCCTTTCGCCTAAATATTCTACTATTTTAACTGGTATGTCATATTCTTTACTACTCCAAGTGGCTTTCGCTATCATTCTTCGCTCTCTATTTTCTTTTTTTCGTGTAATGTCCAGTATCTTCCCGAGTCAGGTCTTGCGTGCCTATACCACCAAAGGTATTTGCCCTCGTTTACTGTAATAATACGAACCAAGTACCATCCCTGTGGATAAGCATACACAACTTGCCCAAGCTCAGGCCATGTGCCATCGGGGCGTTGTGTCAGGGGCCCGCCTCGTGTAAGATAATCGCCCTTTTTGAATTTACGATTAGGCTCTTTTGGTTCAAGAAATTGATCAGTTTCCACCCAGTATTTACATTTTTCAAACCACCAGACCAAATATTTTCCCGGTTCTATAACATCAGCAATAAAACCATCAACGTGATCTCCTATCAGTGTGCATGGTTGCTTAAGATAGACTAGATCGTGGACTTTAAACTTGCTCATTCTTCGCTCTCCACGCTTATAAGTTCAAACTCTTCATATCTGTAAACAATCGGGTGTTCGCCGCTTCGGTCAATGACCAAATCTTTCTTCCCGGTTGATTGCATTTTCCACTTTGTATTTAAGCGACGAGTATTAGGGTTTTCGTCAGAGACTTCTACTTTTATTTCTGGTAGGTCTTTCATTCTTCGCTCTCCTTGAGAAATCCTTTCGGTATCTTAAGCGCTTCAAAAAGAATCTTTTTGAAATAAGCAATGTCTTCTTTATATTCTTCTTGCGAGAACCCACGAGGTTTATCTTTTCTCGGCGTAATGTAATAATCTTCGTCAATAGAAAGTGGATTGTACTTTTCTAACTTGTCTGGGCTGTATGACCCAACAAAACCGTCACCAAACTCCACATACACCTGTGGTGGGGTAAGAGGTTGACCACAAAGCTCTTCCATAATCTCTGTAACAGTTCCGCATTGCCCTATGTAGTCTTCGCTTCTGGTCTCATTGTTCCAGCGAGCACGAAGCTTCACCTCGTAAGGAAGAACTATTGCTAAATCACCGACTTTCACTTAACACCTCAATGGAATCAGAAAAAGCAATCCTATCGCCTATAGTTGGGCGGAAAGACCAAACCCAAAACACGACGCTACCATCACCTTCTTCGTCGGCTCGAATAACCTCAGTAATAATACCAAAATGCTCCTCCTGACCGGGACGGTTTTTTGGATCTTCCTTTATACGGATCAGGTCACCGACTTTCACTCTTCGATCTCCACTATCATACGGCACTGCGCAAATCCGCACTTCCAATCGTCATAAAACAACTCACCGTACAAGGCGTATCCAGCGATGATTGGTAGTGCTGACAATATCACAAGCGTTGCAAGCCACATCTCTAGTGTATGAGGCGCGATGCGCCGAAAAAGTTCGTTTATCATTCTTCGTTCTCCTCACATATTTTGCCCGTGATCATTCCTGTATGGACTTGCCATAGGCCACCATCTTCTCTTTGAGCACAGTAGTAATAACGGCTAGCCCAAGGCTGATGGTAGTCTTTAGGCTGCCGATGCGTGCCCAGATCCTCTACTAGGGTGACGGGCTGACCCCATATATTCACTTTATCGCCCACTTTAAAAGGATTGGGGATACTCCCTTGCTCGATCCTGATCCACTCAAGGACCGACTCTTTCAATCCCTCCCAAGGGTACCTAACCTCGTTGCCCTCTGTGTCGGTGAAGAGAACATGCATTACAATGCTTGATGTTCCGTCATCTTCTACCTTAACACAGGAGCCGATCATTTCCATTGATGCTTTATAACTCATTCTTCGCTTTCCTTATACAAACAACAGTTAGCATCTCGAAAAAGGCACCAACCAACAAAAAGTCCAAGGTTGAAAAATATAACGGCTGTTTCGGTCATTCTTCACACTCTTCGATCAAGAGAACTTGGAAAAGGCGCCACGACATGGTAACCGTCTCGCCGCTAAGATATCCCTGGGGATCAGAGGATGACGTTCTTCCACGGGTTCGAAAAGCAACCTGGGTTTCTGTCAAAAATTGAATATGATTTTTAAACTGCACTCTACCATATATCTCTAGTTCGTGTTCCGAACCGGACGGGAAGTTAACGTGTATATACCTTTCCAGTTGGTAGTGGGCTTCGACGCGAGCAAGATCGATCTTGTGTTCGTAATGCCAAAAGCTAAACACTATGGCAACTATTCCTACCAACACAGTGCTTATAACTATCGCTTCTATACTTGTCATTCTTCGCTCTCTTTTCTTTTCTTGAAATCTTGTAGTGCTTTTATTGCGCTATCATAAGCATACTCAGAGTCTATGTCGCTGCCGTCAAACCAATACCAGACAAATGGTGTTCGCCTATTTCCTGTGTGGAACTCATAGAAGACATAATATTTGCCCGAGTGAGTTTCAAACTCTGGGGTGGTTTTCTCTTCTCCAAGATAAATGGCAATACCGCTGGCGGTGGTGACTCGGTATCCGTGCTTCTCTTCAAGGTCTCTGACAAAGCCGCCGCCGCCAACTCTACATAAATCACCCGGCTTCACTCTTCGCTCTCCACAAGTTCCAGGCACAAATTGGGGGCTCGTGCATTAAGTGATTTTTCAAACCAATGCACTCTGCTGGTGGAGTCATCGAGCAGACCTATAATGATGCCCAATTCGCCGCTGAAGGGCGGGGAAGGGCCTCCATAGACCAGACGATCAAGCACCGCGTGATCGATTTCGGCTTGGATTTGCCGTGCTTGATACTCTATTAGTGATTGTTCAGGATCCGGGACAACGCCCATAAGCGGATTGAGTTGGTCGGGGGATTGGGGGCTTGAGGCCATAGACTTAAATCGTACTAGATCACCGACTTTCATTCTTCGTTCTCCTTAAATATTTTGTAAGAAGGGGATGTTGTCTGTGGCGGGGTACTTGTAGCAATCATTCTTTCATTTTCTCGTACCCAAGTGCCTTTTACCTCTTTTACTAAATCTTCCCACTCGTAATATGGCTCTGCGTCAGCGCCCCACTCACAAGACCACGAACAATACTGCACTGATATGATCTCGGCGACTGTCAAAGGTTTTTTCTTCCAAGGCCAATCTCTATGGACCTTGACGCCAATGAAATCATATGGCGGGTAGAAGTAGCCCCAGATTCCCGAACGAATTAAAATCTTACGAAGCAATTTCATTCTTCACTCTCCGTGGGTACTTTCTATTTCAGCAGCAGAGATTAACAGGAGCGACCCCAACCCAAAGCTGTATATGGGACCATCCCACCATCCTTCATTGTAGCCAAAATAGCGATGTTCTAGCTTTGGGAACAAATGTATATTAACACACATTCTAAAAATATCAAAATGAATATAGTATTTACCTGCCGTCATTCTTCAATCTCTTTTTCTTCTAGACCAGATAAAAGTCGTTCCACTCGTTTACTTGATTCTGTTTTTGTGATCTTTTTTCTAAATCTTGTAGAGAA
>TARA_R110002096_G_scaffold126215_2_pt1 | contig 11258 bp, 17 predicted proteins | sample TARA_R110002096 | Tara Oceans TARA_R110002096 (sample SAMEA4397295) | marine metagenome | biome: Polar Biome; feature: [DCM] deep chlorophyll maximum layer (ENVO:01000326); material: water (ENVO:00002006), including particulate matter (ENVO:01000060) such as... | depth 35 m
TAAAAACTGGTGTGTGTACTTGCTTGGTTGGCGTTCTGAATGATTATTCCTACTCTTTCCTCAGCTTGCTCTGATTCGTCTTCGCCTTCTTCTGTTTCATCGTAAAGATCGTCGTGGGGGAAGGTTGAATACTCAAAGTTATCTTTTGCCGCCTGTTCCCACTCGGTGTCTCCAAACATAAGTGTTAGTTGTTCCTCAACTTCGGTGTCCAAGTAGTCGCCGCCCAGAAGAATCCAATGCGCGTCGTTAACAAAGTCCTCTTTCATCTTGCCATCTTTGCCTTTCCACATATCTTCCTGCGTGTCCCTCGCCCACTTGCGAACTGTGGGGAGGAAGTCGGGGACGTTGACACCATATACTCGGTCTTCAACCGTGGCGAACTCCTCGCCGGTGTCGGGATTAAACAACTTACGAATGCGAACTCGACCGACTGGCGTGGGGTTGTCATCGAAACGCCGGTAGTCGGAGTCTCCAAATATCTCGTCTTCACCGTCGTTAATGAACTTGGTTACAGTCTCGGCGTCTTCGCCCCTGACTAGATAGGCGACCATGCCGTGTCCCTTGGATTCGTTAATAGCACAATGAAAGTGGGAAGACCCTTCGGAATGGCAGGAGTGCGTCATACTGAAGTCGGACATTCTGGCAACGTCGATAGGGTGTCGAGAAATAATAATGATAGGGCGAGCTTCTCCAACTCCCTTGAAGTCATTCATCCAAGGTCTTAGAAAATATTCTTGAACATTGTGTTCTTCATTAAGATTACTCTGGTACTGTGCCCACCACTGCTTATCCTCGGGCGTTCCAATCTTACCGATAAGTTTACCCAAGGCAACCTTCTTTGTATTTGTGATTTTTTCGCCGGCGCGTGGACCTTTGGGGATAGTGCGAACCTCTTCTTTTGCCATCGTGAGGACAGAAACTTCTTTTTCTTCCTCATAATCTTCTACTGGGCGTGGGTCTGGATTCGTTTCGGGATTTGGGACTCCGAAGTCCGGGGGAAGATCTCCCACTCGGCGTTGGAGCTTCTGTTTTACCATCTTGTTCGTGAAGGCTGGCGCCCAACCCTGCTCTGTAATACGTTTGAATAGCTCGGTTCCCTTAACGCGGATCTCCCCTTCAAGCGGAATGATGAGGCGCATTGTCTCTTCATCGCCAAAGATGTGGTTGAACGAGTGTCTTGGCGTGTGCCGTCCGGGCGTGCCATCCTTTATATATCGTTTAACTTTTTCTCGGGCTGCGCCTGAAAGCTCTTCGAGTTCTTCCTTTCCTTCTTCAAGAATATGTCTCTTGAAGTTGGAAACCATCGTGGTAAAGTCCATATGTTAGTTCTCCGCATAGTAAATAGTTCTGAATTAAAAGAAAGGCACCGCCGTTTAGAGGGTGCCTTGGAAAAAATTGGCGCGATAAAACTACACTTTCTTAAGTCTTCTATAACATAAGCACCTATTTTGCAACGTCAAGTCTATTATAGTCGTCCTCTATTCTAACCACGTCATCAAGTTCTGGGGTGCTCGCCTCCAACAGGACAACCGGGTCGCCGTCGGCCGGAGCCTCAAACCGGTGAATAGTATTAGGGTGGATTCTTACGCTCATGCCAGCAGACAAGGTGTGCTCTATTTGAAATTCGTTCATATAGAGTAATAAAACTCCAGATAAGACGTGGATAGTTTCATCCTTTACCTCGTGGTATTGCAAAGACAACCGATGGCCGGGGTTGATATGAAGTATCTTCCCCACATAGTTATCTGAGTACGCCCAGAGTTTTTCCCAGCCCCAAGGTTTTAAAATAGTTTCGGCATTTGTGATCCTGCCTTCATATAATGACGATTTCTTCATTTCACCTCCACATCTGCACGCCGAGAATACAACATGCTAAACAAAAACAAGTAATGGTTCTCCAAGTAAATGGCGACTCATTCATAAAATACCAAGTCAAAAGCGGAAAAGGAATCCAAGAGCCACAAAATGCCAAGAATCTCGGCATCCATAGCTCTCCGCTCTCCGTTGCGGCCATCGTCCAGCCGAATAAAAACATAAAGCCGGCTGGAATCCCAAACACCAAAACGGCTAGATACTCCTTACCTCTCCACCAATCAAACACCATGTGACTGTTCAATTGAAACCACGACAAGGCGTGACCGGTCATAAAGAAGGCCATGGCCTTCCAGTAAATTAAATTCATTGTTTGTTCCCCCGAACTAAGGCTTACCAATATCGGCGCCGTAAATAGTAGGATTGTGTGCCCACTTCACATATTCAAATAAGTGTTTCTTGAAAAAGTTGTGCCACAATTTGTGGTCTAGTTTTATGCCAAGTCTCATGGCTAGTTTCTCGCCTTCGTCCCATGCAGCCACTTCTTCTCTGACTACATCAACTCTGCGTGAGATGGTTTTGCTTTTTGTCTCTTTGCCATAAGGATATAAAGTATCATATCTCTCTTTGGCTCGTATAATCGCGTGGCCCGCTTCGTGTAACAAAGAATAGAGTTGCAATCTCTTTCTCTGGTTTGTGGCTATGGATACGCACGCATGGCCATTCGGCTGCCAATATGCATTTGGTTCATCATCACCAAATATAACGTTAATGTCAAGTTCTTCAACTAAGAATATTTCTACGATGTCAATATCTTGTTGGTGCTGTAGGTCATCCAAAGCCTACCCTTTTAGAAGTTCTTTTTGGTGTATGCCAAGTTTGCGACTGACAATGCTGGCTTCACCGACGACAGTTAAGTCGATGCCGCTTTGACCGCGGTCCAGATAAAGTTTAGTGAAGCCCTGCCTCTTGTCTATATCTTCTGGTAGATAGCCTTCGTTTAACATCTTCTTCATTCTGTCGTCTGGCCGTACTGCGACGACGTGCTTGGGGTTTACAAATATTTCCCTCAGATTAAATTTTAAATTATTGGGGCCGCGCTCCTGACAAACTTCAACTAGTTGAATCATCTTTCGCCTCCGGAGATTCGTCTAGGGTGTCGGTAGGTGGCTGACTGGTTATTCCAAGATACCCTCTCAAAATTAACTGACAATCAGACAGGCGTTGATCAAATCCATACATTAATTTGCGAAGACCATCGATCATTTCCATCGCATTGATCATTTTGCCCTCGTAAATCAGCTCCTCAATGACTGCTACTTCGGGAGTCAAATCAACCTGTGCCGGCAACAATTTAATTACCTCTTTTGGTACTTCTTCAAGCTCAACAGCATATTGTACTTTAACCCTCATTTTTTCCCTCAATTATTGCGTGACCGGTTGTGATAAGAGTACCTGCGGCTGAAACTGCATTTTGTAGGGCAGTAATTGTAACCTTGGCTGGGTCAATAATTCCCTGCTCTATCATATGGCATGGTTCCATCGTTCGGAAATTAAACCCGTGGCCGGGTTCCATTGCGGCAAGGGCGTTCTCTAGTAGGTCAGGGCTTTCGCCGGCATTGATTGCCATTTGTCGAAATGGTTCGCGAACTGCGTCGATAACACACTGCACACCAATATGCTGGTCTTCATTTTCGACCTCTAATTCGATCTTTTCAATCGAGCGCAACAGAGCCACTCCGCCACCGGGTACGATGCCTGAGTCTCTCGCCGCCTTGACAGCTTCCAGAGCGTCTTCGAGGCGATGTTTCTTTTCCACCATTTCCACTTCTGTCATGGCGCCAACTTTAATAATTGCAACACCAGAGCCCAATCGTGTGATTCTTTGTTGAAGTCGTTCGCACTCATGCATATCCTCCGTGTTGTTGATTTCCGCTTTTACTGCCTCGATATGATTATCAACTTCCTCCTGCTGTCCTGCGCCGTCAACAATTGTTGTCACGTTTTTGAGAATCTCAACCTTTTTGCAAGAGCCGAGGTTTTCCAGTTTAACATCGGCTAGTTTAAGTGTGCCAGAATTTGTAACATAGGCTGCGCCCGTGGTCGCGCACAAATCCTTCATAATGTTTCTACGCTGCTCACCGTAATAAGGGGCCTTAACAGCAACAATCTTCATTGTTCCTCGTACAGTATTCATGATGAGTGCAGCAAGGGCTTGTCCCTCAATCTCAGAAGCGACGATAATTAATGGTCGCTGCTCCCTAGCCACATCCTTGAGAACGTGCAAGATTTGCTCCACCTTGTCAATTTTACAATCAGCAACCAAAATTAAACAATCTTCATAAGTAACCATCCCTCGGCGCTCGTCGGTTACAAAGGCGCTAGCGGCGTAGCCGGAATTAAAGCGGAAACCTTCCACCAAATCTAGCGAAGTTTCAACAGAACGAGCCTCCTCAATTGTAATTGAGCCATCTTTACCAACACTGCTTACAGCCTTGGCGATTAGGTTCCCGATAGTTTCGTCATTGTTTGCAGAAATCGTTGCTATGTGGGCAATATCTTCTTCACTCTGGATTGGGCGTGCGAGTTCTTCGATGTTCTTACAAATAGCTGCGGACCCCTTTTCCAAGCCCTTTTTAAGTTCTGTGGGGCTCACACCAGAGGTCAAATATCTTCGGCTAGAATTCAGAATTGCTCTTGCCAGAACCGTGGCCGTTGTTGTTCCATCGCCTGCTGCGTTATTTGTTTCGCGGGCAGCTTGCTTAATAATCTGAACGCCCGCGTTCATGACTGGATCTTCTAGATCCACAAATTCTGCCACAGAAACGCCGTCCTTTGTAATAATCGGACGTTTACCCCTCTCTTGCAGGATTACGTTTCTTCCCCTTGGGCCTAACGTCGAAGCAACGTTATCGGCCAAGATGTTGACGCCCTCTATGATTCTCTTGTCAAGGGACGTACCACTATCATATATTTTCAACTAGCACCTCATGCTTATACTATATTATAACCGCTTCTGGTGTGGATGTCAAGAGATTATTTAAACTTATTATTCAGCAGAGTCAGGGCTGGCAGGGTCCGCGACCAAACTAGAAATAATCTGGCCACCTTGAGCGATAGCTTGATTCTTATTTTGTACGGCGACACTGCGATCATCAGCGCTGAAGTATCTGCCGATGTTGTCCGCGAAGTTCTTTGTATTTTCTAATAGAGCCATTAAATCTGCCCCTATCTTTTCAACATAAATCTTTGTCAGTGCGTCTATGTTGCCTTGGCCCAAATTAATCGTCCCGTAAAACTGAGTGTTTGCAACAGGTTCGATTTTGGACATGTCGCCCCTACTGATACTAAATTGGCTCTTAGCGTCTCCGGCTCCCTTTGCTTCGGACAGGAGTTCTTCTTGTAAGTGTCTTTTCTCATCCTCATGAAAAGAGCCAAAATAGGATTCAGTTACAATTTCATCGGACTGCTCTGCTTTGGCTACAGCCTGTTGGTAACCCCTTCTAAAAGAATTTTCAATGTCACTAAGAGCTTTAGTTCTCTTTGCACCTGCGGCGCCGCTTTTAAGTTTTGGTGGTAATGCATCCAAGTCAAGTTCTTCCATCCACTCTTCGAAAGAGGTTCCGTTCTCGGCAGCTAGGGCGCCTTCTCTTTTCGCAAGACCCTTTAACTTATTTAACTCTCCAGCTTTCAACATGAGGTTAAATTGGTTTCGCTTTATATTTGGATCGGGCACTGCATCAGCGCGGATCTCAAATTCTCCACCATCGGTAACATTTTTGAAAAACATTCCCCTTTTATTATTGTAGCCGGGAGCGTGCTGGAGCAATTCGGCCATGCGGAGCTTCCATTCTGGGGTATCGGCAAATGACTGCATATGCTGTTTCAATTTTTCGGCAACTGGGCCTAGGCGACCTCCGTTGTTGGACAGGAGCATTATATCAACAACATTGTCCCTGTTGATCTCGAAATCCCACAAAGCCAGTTCGGCCACGGTATCCTCCTCGGAATTCTTGAAAGCGATCAAGTACTTGATTGATGGTACACCTGTTTCTCCCCGAATAAACAAATAATCAATAAGGTTAGTAAAACTACCATGAATAGGTGTATTTGGGCTCAAAAGCTTCAAACTGACGTTTTCATTGTCACCAGTAATAAAGTCTTCGATTGGGAGCGTACCACCGACTCGACCAGCTTCCTGCCTACCGCCTGTTAGTGCAGCCATAAAACCTTCAAAAACAAAGCCAGCAGAGGATTCATTATAATCATTAAGGGATGCTTGCAGGGCCTCGATAATTTGCAGCATGTTTAATACTGTGTTAACCTTACCGCCGGGCGCCTTTTTGACGGCCTGTTCGGGATCCAAAAAAGAATTAACATGGTCAATTCTTGCTTTTATGCTAGGCTGTCTCGTGATAGAAGCGAAGATCCTGTTAATATCTTTTCTCGATTGGCTGCTCGGGTCGCCCCATGCTTCAGTTGGCACCAAGCGTGGAATAGGAATACTAAAACTAAATCGTTTTCCCGATTCGACAGACTCTTCAGTCAAGGGCTGTGCAGGCTGTGCTTCACCAAGTACCTCTCGGACTGATTCCATGAGAAAATCTAAAGTTAGTTTTTCTTCTCTTCCCTCATCATAATGTTCTGTAATTAACTTATCCCAATCTGTACTCATGCCAAAGGCTCCTATAATATATAAATAGTATTTTATACCGGTAAAGTTAGAACACCGACGGAAAATCCTCTGAGCCCTGCGTTACCTTCCCAAGTGCCCTTGTTTATTCTGTAACCTTTAGCAATACTGCTCTGAATGATGGTAACGCCGTTGCCTTCTTCCTCGGCATATGCCAGATAGGTGTGGCCGTAGGATCCGTTTTTCACCTGATCATCCTCCATGCCGGTGTCGCCCAGATCCAGACGGCGCCACCGCTGGATGACATGCCACCTTCCGGGGGCCAGAGAGGGCGCTATATCGTCCACATCAGCCACATACTCTATATCACCCCCAAGCATACCCTGAATCGCGTCCAAGGCGCTCCACGGCTTCTCAGCGTCATACACATTAGCAGCTTTCCACCAGCCAATATCGGTAGCGGCATATCGAGAGACGCTGCTCTCATAAACATCTTGAAACACGTCGAGGCTCCACATTGCACAGAGCGTGCAGCAAGGTAGGTTTTCCCTGTGCGCTATCTTATGTAGGGGCGTCCCATCGTCTAATACAAGCCAGCCTTTCTCTCTGATGTTCATTCATAGTTCCTCTTAAAAAATCTCATCGGCGATTCCTAGCTTAACCGCTTCCTCTGCCGATAAATAAACATTTGTCTTCTGCTTCAAATACTTCTTAATTTGCTGCGTGGTCATATTCGTCTCGTCTGCTAGACAATTGATATATGACTCTTGAATCTTCTTGATTTCTTTAAACTCATTTGTGATCTCATGCATTGGGCCAATAGACCCACCGCTTACGGCGTGAATCATCACGCGACAGTTTCGGCCAACGCGTCTTTGGCCCTTCGTTCCGGCTGCAAGAAGCAAAGTCCCTGCTGACATTACCCTTCCAATGCCGGTTGTCTCAATATCAACTGTTTCGCGAATCAGACGCATCATATCATAAACCGACATCATATCGTCTGCATTGCCGCCACCAGTAGATATTACCATTTCAAAGGGTCTTACTGTGGTCTTAATTTCTGATTCCGGGTCTTCCGGGTCTTCCAGTTCTTGGGTCTCTGCGGTATCAGCTAGAAGAATCATTGTCGCAATGAGGTCTTTCGCCTGCTGTTCATTGATATCTCCGTATAACATACATTTTCTTATCTTAGGATCATCAGGACCACCGCTAGGGCTGTCCAAAAATATAATCTTTGATTCTTCCTTACTATCTTCCTCGGTCTCTTCTTCTTCTAAGCGTGACATATCGCCTCCATTATAATTAATGTATCAGTATACCAAAGGTTTGTCAAGTACGTTTTCTTTTATATATGCTGTCTAGCAGTTTAAGTGCTCCTTCCCAATCGCTGTAAGACGGATCAATGTATTTTGGATAATTAGCCCTCATATTAGTAACAACCGATGCTTTCCACAATTCAAAGTTTTGTTTTTCAATGTTTTGGGTTACTTTGATTGTTTTATCTGATATCCCAAGGTCGGTCATATAGGTGTACTTAACTTGCTGTATATAAGCAATTGACTCTGTTGCGGCAGCGAGCAGCATAATACAATGTTTTTCTATCTCTTTAAAAAACCTTGCTGCATAGCCGATGCCCAAAATATTAATAAACATTCGATAGGTTATCATCCCGGCCAAAAAGCCAACTCCAATCGAAAAATAATCCACTTTATACCTCTTAAAAAAAAACAAGCCACGGCCTGATGGAGCCGTGGCTTGCAATCCATTACAATTTATTTATTCACTTCTTGTTCTTTTTCGCAAGACGAGCATAAATCTTTTTAGTTAAAGACTCAAGTAGTTGCTCCTCTTTCTTCATATTGCGAAGACGATTCTTTACGCGGCGGAAAGTTTCGTTAACAACTGACTCCTCGTCAATCATATCGAAACCTTCTAGGACCTCCTCTTCGTCACCTTCGGGCGCTGGTAATTCCTCACCTCCTTCTGCGTCCTCTGGTGCGACATCACCCATTTCAGGTGCTGCCTCCTCGTCGCCGGCTACGTCCACGGCTACGCCAGTATGTGATTCGATTGCATCTGCGATAGCTGCTACCAAACCTTCAATCTCTTCCTCTCCTAGACCGGCTTCCGCTGGACCTTCGTCGGCGGGAAGTTCGTCAACAGGCAATTCGTCGCCCAAGGCACCAGCATCTTCGTGCTCGGCCTCGGCATGTAGATCCTCGTCGTACAGGCCTTCTTCAACGATCTCTTCGTCTTCCTCAACGTCCTCTTCTTTAACCAAGCCGGGACCTTGGGCTGGTAGGCCAGTACCAGTCTTCTTATTTTTGTGGGGGCCCGGGTCTGCTTTGCTAGCAGCAGGGTGCTTATTTGCTCCCTGATCGGCAAGTCCTGCTCCGGCCTCATTTATAAAACCGTCAGCCAGTAACTCAATATTGGCCAACCTCATAAACTTACGAATCGTGGATTCGTTTAAAAGTTTGTCACTCATCAGAAAATCTCCTTTGTAATGGATTTCAATAATAAATAGTTATTAAATCAACAAAAGGCTATAAATCTGGGCTTTCATTTTCGATAAGATCAAAGATACTGTTTTTCTCATCTTCATCCAAACTCAAGTCAGAAATAAGCTCTTTGCCTCTTGTAATTAGTTCCCTGCTTTCTTTAATGCTCTTTTTGGTTTGGGTGCGCTGCTTAAGTCTATCTACTAGATCCAATACGGTCTCGTCTTGCTCAATATACCCGGTCACAATACCACGAAAAAATTGCGCTTGAGACAGCTTGTCGTGAGCCAATCTAACTTTTAGATCGGCATACCTCTTATCTGTATCATAGAAGATGACCTTTTTGCGCTTCTTTCCATATGGAGGCTCATTCATCGCCGCTTTCTAGCTTCTCGCCAATATCGTACATAACTTCCTCAACAAGTTTCACTGCCTGTTCCCAGCAAGAGGGGCAATATAATCTAACCTGTTCCTTTTTATCGTGAACAACAACGCTCCAATCCTGAACCATCTCTTTGTTGTTCTTGTCGAAGTCGTCCTCGCAGACCATGCAATGATCTGGCAATTTACCAAATAGAGTAATCTTTTCTTCAAGCTCTACATCTCCGTCTTTCTTGGCCTGCTTTGCGGCGGACCTTCTTTGTTCTCTATTCATTGTTATTCTCCTGTAGATCCGAGAGCACCATCGCCCCGGCTAGAAATAGTAATAGGGTGCCAGTCATATAAATTATCATTCTTCGTCTCCAAAAACCTTACAGGTACAACGGGAATAACGACAGCTTGTGCGATCTTATCCCCAGCATTAATAATTTGTACCTTTTTCCCAATATTGTGAAGGTTTACAAAAACCTCCCCATCATACCCAGAGTCTACAACACAAGCACCAACCATAAGTTTCCTCTTGGCTGCGTTACCGCTGCGATTCATAATCTGAATCATATATCCGTGCGGAACTCCAAACTTTAGACCAGTACCCAAAATCATACTCTGGCCGGGATCAATCTTAGTTGGCCAATCTTCTTCCGGGTTGTAGCACAAGTCCAAGCCAGCGTCCGAGGGATTAGCTCGGACGGGCTTGTGTCTACACCAAGGAAGCGAGTGATATTCTAAAATCACGCGCCACCTCTGGCCGCATTAGAGAGTGACTCAAAGACGGATACGAACTGGTCAATATCTACATCCTTCTTCATCATTCGATAAGCCTTGACGGTCATCGAAATCTCGTCTCCTGTGAGCCAGCCTTGGTCCTTGAAATCCTTGCGAAGCTCTCGCTTCTGCTCAGCATAGGGTTCAATAGCATCCTCAATCGCCTTTAGGCTCTTGACATACTCAATCATCTTTTCCGTCTTTTCATCACGGACTTCTGCTACAATAGCACTTTCATTACCAAACATTATAACCTCCACGTTATGTTATTATTATAACTTATATTGCCCTGTTTGTCAAGCACAAAGTTTTTTAAGTTGTTGTAAGGATTGCATTCCAACGGCTTTGGCCTTGGTCCTGCCATCCTCCAAATATACAAAACACGGAATACCTCTGATTCCGAATTCTTCCGCCAAGCTTCTCTCAATATCCACATTAATTTTAATTAGCGGGACTCCTGAAGTATCTTTAAATTGCTCTAATACCGGGGTCATGGCCCTGCAAGGCCCACACCAGTCAGCATAAAAGTCTAGCAGCACTTTTCCTTCGTTTGGAATAATCATTCTTTCTCCTTATTTAATTTCTTCAATTCTGCTTGAAACACTCTACGTCGAAGGTCGGCTGATGACCAGCCGTGGTTCCGACTATTAAAAAATACATTATGGCCCAAATCATGGCCTGTATATTCCTTATCCTTCCAGTCTGCTCCCAAAATACGAACATCTGGGACCAGAAGGGACAAGGTATTGTATAACTCTTCCTCGGTGGAATAAGTCCTAACTTCATCCACCCATTTAATCCCGCGTAAAACGGTAACCCTCTCTTCTAAAGATTGTACTGGTCTGTTCTTGTCGGGCCTGTCTAGAGTTGGGTCGATTTGAACGGCCACTATCAAGTGGTCGCATTCTCTCTTAGCCTCTTCTAACATTAGGACGTGACCCGCATGAAGGAGATCAAAGCTCCCACAAGTAAAGCCTATCTTACATGGCATCCTACTCATTTATGCTGCTCTCCTACTTATCATTTCTCGTAGGGCAAACACACCCAACTCTTTGTGCTTGCACTCACACATAACGTATAGTGCGTGACCATAAAGGTTAGGATAATCCCAGTAGGAATCTGAGTGTGCTTGTGGGCGAATCTTCGGGTCGTTGTGCTCTTCGGCA
>TARA_R110002096_G_scaffold169222_5_pt1 | contig 11256 bp, 4 predicted proteins | sample TARA_R110002096 | Tara Oceans TARA_R110002096 (sample SAMEA4397295) | marine metagenome | biome: Polar Biome; feature: [DCM] deep chlorophyll maximum layer (ENVO:01000326); material: water (ENVO:00002006), including particulate matter (ENVO:01000060) such as... | depth 35 m
CTGCCAATTCCGCATCTAATTCCTCGGTTGATTTTTCCCGCCAAACCTCCGCGACCGCATCCAGCTTGTCCGGATTGTCGCTCACGTCCTTATCCGCATCGAAAATCTGCAAATTCGCCTGCTTGCCGATCACGACTCCGGCCAGAGAATCCGCAAACGATCCGTCCGTGATCTGCACGATTGCCGACCCGACGACCTTCACCGTGAAAAGCCGAGCCTGATCGAACTTTCGATCTGCGGTGTGCGAATCAACATAGATTACCTCAACTTCGTCGCCGCCTTTGATTTCGAGCTGATGATTACCGGGTATCGGACGGCCGAGCGCGGTGGGGATCGAGCCCAACACGACCCGCACCTGCCGCCCAATCGGGTGACAAATGACTTGTTCTTCATCCCCGCTCTTGGCCCTGCAAACCACGGTAACCGTTTCGCCCGGCTCAAGAATCGCAAGATCTTGGTCGTCAATCTTCACAAAAAGCCGCTGCCCGGCCTCGACCTTTTCAATCTGCTTGTCTTCTTCGGAAAGCGCGGTGCCAACCTTTTCGAGCGCTTCGATGGCCCGGCTGTAGTGGCCGAGTTTGAAGTGACCCAACCCAATGTAGTAATACGCCTCGTTGACGTGGGCCGAGGTGGAGAAATCCTCAATCACCGAACGCAGAATCTTGAAACACTGCCCGTAAAATCGCCCCTCGTAGAAACAAATTCCGGTTTTAAGCGTCGCTTCGGCGCGTTGCTCCTCGTCCACATTCGTCTCGGCCGATGCGGCTTCAAAATGGCCTCGCGCTTCGTCAAACGCCCGCTTCTTCTCCAGCAGATAGTCCCCCAATCGCATATGCGCGTCATAGCGGACCTTGCTTCGCGGATAGCGCTCAATGACCGAGCGCCAAATTTCCAGCGCCTTCTCGGTTTCATCAGCCTCGATACGGGTATCGCCAGCTTCAAGAAGCTTGCGAGCCGCGCGGTCTTCCATCAGCGAGCCGCGTTCCTGCGCCCAAGCGCCGGAGGTGATCACGATAAAGCTGGCCAGGAGCGCCAGAAAGCGTCGCATCATGTTGTTCCCGGTTTGTGGGGGTTGAGTTCGGTGGAGGAGGATTGCGTGACGGGGCATATCTCGACAGAAAGGGCGTGCGAACCGTGCGGCCCGCACGCCCCCCGGGAGGAAATCGTGCAATTAGGCGAACAGCTCGCCAATCGGATTGGAGCCTTTGCGCACCAGCGTCATTGGGCGCCCATCCGGCGTCGTGAGCGGTTTGGCATAGTCGATCCCCATGGCGTGAAGAATGGAAGCGTGAATGTCCGGCACATGAACCGGGCGGTCTTCCGGCAGCATGCCGTCCATATCGGACGAACCTACGACGTTCCCGCCTTTGACGCCACCTCCAGCCATGAACATGGAGAAAACCTTGGCGTAGTGGTCACGACCGGCATTCTGGTTGACCCGCGGAGTTCTACCAAACTCGGAAAGCATCACCACCAGGGTGGTGTCGAGCTTGCCGCTGGCAGCCAGGTCTTCGATCAAACTCGCCAACGCGGGGTCCATCACTTCACCATGGGTCCGCATCGCCGGGAAAATCTCCTCGTGATTGTCAAATCCACCTCGGTTCACTTGAACGAAGCGAACGCCGGTTTCGACGAGTTTGCGCGCGAGAAGAGCTGCACGGCCGAAGTCGGTTTCCCCATAACGAGCCAAGGTCTGGGGGGATTCCTTCTCCAGGTCGAATACTGAAAGCTGAGGGCTGCGCATCAGATCGATGGCATCGTTCAACGCGGTTTCGGCCGCCTTCATCTCTTGAGCACCGAATTTCTGCGAGGAACGGAGATTCATCTTGGCCAGAATATCGAGGCGTTTGTTGCCTTGAACCTGGTTGATGCCTTCAGGGAACGCCAGGTATGGATCGCGTTCGCCGGGACGACCAATGTAGTAGGCCTCGCAGCTTTGACCGAGATAACCGGCGCGGGGAGCACGGCCCCCGATACTGACGAACGCAGGCAGATCGCTCTGCGCGTTGCGTTGACTAACCACCACCGAACCAATACCAGGATGGATCGTCGTGTTACTGGTCTGTTGGAAACTGGACTGCAATTCATAGGTCGCACGACCATGGTCACCGTTTGTTCCTGCGATGGAGCGGATCAGCGAGGCGTGATGCATCTGCTTCGCGACCTTTGGGAAAATCTCGCTGATTTCAATTCCGTCGACCGAAGTCTTGATGGGCGAGAATTCACCAGCGGTTGGGCGCCCCGGTTTCGGATCCCAGGTGTCGATATGGCTCATCCCACCACCGTTCCAGAACAGGATGACCTGCTCGGCTCTCGGGGCGACAGACGGATTTGCGACGAGGCTGCGTACGGGCATGCCCAGAAACGTAGCAGCGCCAGTGATGCCAGCTCCTTGGAGCATTCGGCGGCGAGTCATGTGGTAGTCTTTACAACCAGTCATTGGAGTGTGGGTTTTGGTAGTGGGTTTTTGTGGTGCGAGTGGCAGAACACCGCAGGGGAAACTCGGTTAAGGAAGAAAACGAAATTCATGGCAATTCAGGAGCGCCCAACGCAGATCGGACATCCCGGATACAGCCTCCTCTCCTGCGTTACCGACAATCGCCTTGGCATCGGCAAACTCCTCAGCGGTCGGTTCACGGGTCAGGCATTCCAGATAAACGTGGTTGATCGCGGCATCGATATTGGCGTTAGGGCCGGTGACCATGTTGTGAAGCGGCTCCAACGTGCCAACGCGGGCAGCTTCGTGAGTCGCCTTGCCATTCAGCATCATAAGCTGCTGGCGGAGCGAAGCATTCTGCTCGCGGAACTCGCCCAGTGCAGCCCGGCTCGGTTGGCCAAACACGCGCACAAAGTGATCGGCCGGTGCCGGTGAAGCCATCCGCATGGTGCTGGAGAAACTGGGATTGTCATCCTTCTCCTCCTGGATGGTTTTGAGCTGATAACGCTGGGGACGACGCCGGTTCTGCTCGGCCATCATCCGCATCCGCTCCTGCTCGGCTAGCATTGCGTCAGCCTGTGCCTTCATCGAATCCAATTCGGATTCGGTCTTCGCGGCATCCGAGAGCACTTTTTTGAAGTCGATCTCAATCCCGGACTCCAGATCATAGCCCGCTCCAGCCGATTGCATGTTGTTCATCATGTTGGCGGTCATCCCCATGCTTGCCGAATCATTTGCCGCCACCTCGAGTGGATCTTCGCTCGTCTCACCGCTGATCGGAATGCGGATTTGTGTCGTCACCAAACGAACGTTCTCGCCCTGACGCCACTTGCGCTCAGCCACATGGCCCGCTTGGACCACCGAATCGTAGATGGACTCGCCAATCATTCGGCGAACGGGGCTGGCGGTGAAGTTCTTCGACGCGATCTCAATCATCGCTGGAGTGGCTTCAGGACCAAGATGACCGCGGCTGTAGGTCTCCGTCAGCATGATCATTTTGATCAAGGTTTTGAGATCGAAGCCCGAAGCAATGAACTCGCGGCTGATGTATTCGATCGTTTGCGGGTGCTTCAGCGCTTGGAACTCCGAGAAGTTGTCGAGCGGCTCGACAAAACCCTGCCCGTTCAATTCCGCCCAGATCCGATTCACAAACGACCGGGAGAAATAGGTGTTGCGCGGACTGGTGACCATCCGAGCAACTTCCTGTCGCAGATCGCTCTCTTTGTGAAGGTCCTTGTAAACGTTCAGGTCTTCGCTCGCCTTTTTCGCCTCGGAAAGGACGTCAAACCCTCCAATTCCCTTGCTGGTCGTATCCAGATCCAGGAGCGTGTCCAGAGCATCGCCCTCGTCTTTCTTCGCCTCAATTTCGGCCTCAGCCTGGCGAATCGCGTTGAAACGGTTGATGAAATGGGGCGGCGTCTGGTAGCTCACCAACTCAAACGGGAAACGCGGTTTGACCGGCTCACGACTCGAAGGCTGCTCGCGCTCTGGTGGCCATTGAACTCGCTGCGTTTCTTCCTCGTCCACTTTGGTGTAAAGAAGACGATCGCGAATCCGGACGTCACGCTGGACGGACTTTCCGAAGAAACTTGCCATCTCGTAAAATTCCATCTGGTTCCAGTCATCGAATGGATGGTCGTGACACTGCGCACAGGCCAGGCGAACCCCGAGGAAGATCTGGCTGGTCGCCGCCGCCATGTTCATGGGATCCGCTCCGTCTCCCAACAGGAAACCGACGGCCGGGTTCTGGGTCGTCCGGCCACTCGCCGAAATCAGCTCGTAGGCCATCTTGTCCCAAGCCACGTTTTCACTCACACATTGATGAATCCAGGCCTGCAATTCGCGTCCGCCCCGGGCATTGGAGCGCACCCGAAGCATGTCGGAGTAGAAAACCATCCAGCGATCCGCAAAGCGCTCATCGTTGAGCAATTTGTCGATCTGTTTCTCACGCCGCTCCGCAGCAGGCCAAGACTGATATTCCCTGATGTCGTCTATCGTTGGGATGATACCGACGAGATCCACCGTCGCCCGGCGCAAAAACGCCATGTCGTCAATTTGCTCGCCTTTCAACGCTCCGCGCCGCTCATTTTCGTGCTCCAGAACCCTGTCGATGGTCTGCGCGACCTCGTGAAGATTCTTTGGAGCCTGATCCGGAAAGACCAGTTCATTCTTCGTCAGCTTTTGTTTGGCCGCCTTGAGCCGAATTCCTTCAGGCCAGGGCGCACCCGCAGCGACCCAACGCTTCAGAACATCGATTTGTTCCTGCGGCAAGACTTCGTCCGTCTCTTGCGGCATCACTTCATCGTCAGAAATCGGTAACACAATGCGCTCGATCAAGAGACTGTGTTCGGGATCGCCTTCGACCACGGCCGTATCCGTATCGCCTCCTTTCATCATCGCTTCGCGGGAGTGAAGTTGCAGTCCTCCCTTCTCCTTGCCGGTGCCGTGACATCGTAAACAGGCGGATTCCAGAATGGGTTTCACCTCTTTTTCAAAGTCCGGGCCGGAGGCGGCAGAAGCCAGGTCGAGAGGGAACAGTGCAACAGTAAAAGCGGCGAACAAAAGTCGTGCGATGCGGTCCATGGGGTTTTGGAGTTGAATGAAGCCAAAACGTTCGGAAAAAACATTTGTTAGCGGAGTAAATCCCCAACGCACTTTGGCCTTCATGATCTTGCGTCCGGAAATTCGTAGCGTCAATCTTGAAGTCGATACCTTTCACGAGAATGATTTCCTGCCCAAGTTCCGGTTCCAAAGCCTTCCGGACAATTGAACATCAACCTGATCGGCAAAAATCCAGATCGCCATACACCGTATCTTCAAACCTACCGGGATAACTCTGATCGATTTCTATATCCTAAACCTGAGTGACGGTCTTAAGGCCTGAGTTCCTGAATGAAGGATCGGGATTCCTCATCCCAAATTCGCAGATTCCCCGCAAAATCCCCGGTGATGACCTGTTTGCCATCCCAACCAAATACCGCCTGAATCGGAAGCGCTTCCAGTTCGCGGATCGGGCCGACCGCATTCCCATCCGTCTTCCACAAACGAAGCGTCCGATCGCGGCCAACGGTGAGGAAGCGGCCGTCACGGGCGAACGCGAGATCGAGAATCCCGGTTTGGCGCGTGTAACGTGAGGGCTCCTGCTTGACGGCGTGGGGACTGGCGGTTCGTGTCGGCCAACCGTCTTTCATATCCCAGAGGACGAATTTGCCGTCTTCACCGGCCGACGCCAGCAGCTGCCCGTCCGCGCGCCAACTCAGGCTCGTGATCCTGACCTTGTGTTCGTCCAACGAGTAGAGAATGCCCGCGGATTCACTCTCCCAGATGTGAATCCCGCCGTTGCGGTCACCGGTTGCCAGCATCTTGCCGTCCGGGCTGAACCGAACGGCGCTAACCCAGTCAGTGTGCTTGTCGATCGTGTGCAACTGCTGTCCATTTTCTGCGGAGAAAATCTTCACCTTTTTCGCAGGCGTGCCGATCGCGACGAAGCGGTGATCAGAACTGACGTCGGCAGAAAGCACAATATCCTGCTCGTCACCGATCGTGGCTTTTCGCTGGCCGGTTCGCACGTCGAAGACGGCTACCTTTCCAGAATGAGCGCCCTCGCCGCCCGCGGCGACCAGCAAATCGCCATTCCGCGAAAAGCGCAGGTCATGAACGTCTCCTTCGGGAAACGGCAGAATGCCCAAAAGCGCCCATTCTTCGTTTTCTGCCGGTCTACCATAAAGGAGAATCTGCTTGTGTCCGTTCACCGCGATCAGATTCGCCCACGGGCTGCTCGCAAGAGCGAGGATCGGCGGCGCGACCCGAGTTTTGGCCAGCGGAACTTTGGGCAGATTGGTGGGCATTGCAGGGTTCTCCGGCCGTTCCATCGAACCTGTCGCAAGATCAAACCGAACGTTGCGCAGCTTCGACTTTCCGCCTTCCGCTTCAAGTAAGCCGCCCCCAATCCACTTGTGAATCAGCGCAATCTGCGCCTCGCCGATCTTCGGTTTCTTTGGCGGCATCGCTTCGACATCTTCGGCGTGGATGATCGATTCGTAGAGCCAGCTTGTATCCGGAACACCTGCCTTGACGACCTCGCCTCCGGAACTGCCTTTGACCACACCTGAGTAGCTCGTGAGATCGAGATCGGCCTTCCGTTTGTCAGGATTATGGCAGCCGTTGCAGTGCTGTTTGAAGATCGGGAGGACGTGATCTTCGAAATTCGGCGGCTCGGCCGCGCCAGCAGCTGCGGCAAGAATCAGGATGAGAAAAAAAATGCGACTCATCACGGCTCAATGGTTAAACATGAATTCACTCGAGTTGAGAAGCCCCCAGAGGACGTTGTCGAACGCTTTGTGTCGCGCCTGCCGATCGGCGGATTCCGGAAGCATCTCAAGAATTCCGTTCAACTCCGTTTCGGTCGGCTTGCGGGAAAGCGCGCGAATGTAGAGCGTTTCGATGATCGGCTCGTTCGTGTCGAATTGGTCCAACAAATTGGGAATCAGCTTGGGATTTCGCTGAAGGGCGTGGTCGATGGTTTGGCCGTTGATGAGGTGGAGCGCCTGCGAAAGGTTGGCCTCGGTTTTGTCCTCACATGCACACACACTCTCGCGCCGCGCTTGTCCGAACGTCGTGAAAAAGTACGCATTGAAGTTGTCGCGGCGGCCGCCTTCGAACATCACCAGCGCACGGTCGGCGGAGGATCGGCGGAATCGATGTTTGTAGTCGAGCGCGGCGCAGAGGCAGTCAAAGAACACGTCGGCGCGCATTCGGCGAAGTTGTGCGTGAGAGAAAAGCGCGTCGTCCTGAGCATTGCTTTGATTGGTGGTGGCTGAGAGTTGATAAGTTCGCGAAAGGCAGATATCTCGAATCAGCTTTCGTTGATCATAACCATATTCTTCTCCGAGCTTACGTCCCAGCTCATCGAGTAACGCGGCGTTGCTCGGCGGATTGCTGATGCGGAAATCATCGACCGGCTCCACGATGCCGCGCCCGAAGAAATGTGCCCAGATCCGGTTGGCGATGTTTTCACGGAAGAGTCGGTTTTCCGGAGAAGTCAGCCACGCGGCCAACACCTTCCGCGCGTCTTTGTCGGCGACGTCCGCGTACTCGCCTCCGAGGAATTTGTGGGCCATCGGCTGGCCGTCAACCGGGTGAAGTGCAGGCTCAGCATCGACGTCAACGAATGTGAAATACTCTCTGGCTTCCGAGCCGTGCTTGCGGCGAACGCCCATGAAAAACGATTGGAACGCGTAATAATCTTCGATCGTCCAGCGATCGAATGGGTGGTTGTGGCACTGCGCGCACTGCGTGCGAATGCCCATGAATATCTGCGCCGTGTCCTCGCTCAAGCGGACCGGATCGACTTTGCCCTGCGGAATCATCGTATAATAGTTCGAAGGCGGGCTGGTTAAATTGGAGCCGTTGCCGCTCAGCAGTTGCTGGGCGAACTCGTCGATCGGCGTGTTCTCGACCATGTTTTCTCGAACCCACTGGTAGTAATTCCAGCCGGCCTGCATTGCGGTCCCGCGTTCCGGATTCGTGTCCGTGAAAATCCGCAACCACTCGCCCCAGCGGGCCGCCCAGACTTCCCCAAACGCGTCGCGCGACATGAGTTCATCAACGAGCTTTCTGCGCTTGTCAGGATCATCCGATGCAAGAAATCCCGTGTATTCTTCTGGCGTCGGCAACGTGCCAGTAAGATCGATCGTCGCACGCCGGAGGAATTGTTCGTCGCTGCACAGGTCCGAAGAAAGGATGCGCATGTCTTGAAGTTTCGCAAAGACGAGCGCATCGACGTAGTTGTTCTCTGGCGGATTTGGCCAGACGAATTCGCCCTCAGGCAACACGGTGATCTCCATCCCAACGGTAAATTTGTCGAACCGCGCGAAAACATGCGCGCCACCAGCTTTCTTCGCCTCAACCACGCCGTCCTCGTTGATCGGAGCGACGGATTCGTTGTTGCCCATGAACAGGCACCATCGAGTCACGTCGCGCTCCGAACCATCGGCGTAAATCGCCGTCACTTCAGCAGTCAGCGAACCGCCGGGCCGTTCGAATTTGTGCGTCTCAGCCTGAAAACGGATCCCCGTCGCGAGCGGTGTTTCTTCCAGATCACGCGGAGCGCCCTGGTTGAGCCAGTCGAGGATGATTTGGTAGGACTCCGAGTCTTTTGCAAAAAGTTCGCCGCCGGTGTGGGAGACAGCGCCGGTCGCTTTTTGAAGAAGAAGACTCCTTTCAGGCTCCACAAGATTCACCCGCCGCCCGGGATGTTCCTCCATCAATCGAAAGTAGTCACCTTCCGAATCGTAGCCAAAAAGCGATAGCGTAAACCCGTCCTGGCCGCGGCTCGAGCCATGGCAGTCGCCCGCGTTGCAGCCCGATTTCAGAAAGATCGGCATCACGTCGTTCTTGAAGCTGACAACCTCGGCTTCAGCAGCTGCTGCCACAAAAAGGAAAATGGAAATGAAGGATGTTTTCATGGTTCGTTTCGCTTCGGGTCAATCCTGAGAACCCCATTGCCCGTCTGCTGGTGGATCTCTTGCCCGGCGTCTGTGATCGCGATGTCGCAGGCAAGTTCTTTGTATTGCCCGGTCAGGGCGTCTTCGGCGATGTCCAGTTGGAACCGGACTTCCGTATCGCCGGGTTTGATCTTCAGTTCTTCGGCGAGGCTGACCCCGTTCGGAAGTCGCAGAAGACGCGCCGTCGCGACTCCGTTGAATTCCCGAAGCTGCCGAATCTCTCCGACAATTTCGCCGCGTTTTCCCTGCTCGATGGCGGCGCGTTGCAGTTCGATTTCAAGATACGGATCCGTCACTTCAACGGCAATGAATGGCGAAGCAATGTAGTGAAAACCAACGCCGGAGCGCGGGTCGCCGCCTTCGTTTTCGCGAGCGGTGATCGTCAGTCGATACTTGCCCGACTTGGCCTGACTCGTCGCGGAGATTTTGTAATCACCCACGTCTTCGCCCTCAGCGAGGATCATCGGCGGCTGCTTGGCGACTCCGGCAGGAAGCCAGTCCATTTCCAGGTAGATCGCGCCGGTGAAATCGTCCTTTCGCCTCACATGAACTTTAAGATCAAGCTCCGCGTTTTTGGCGAGACCGATTTCTGGCTCTTCGATCCAAACGTCGAACGGAGCTTCTTCCAAAACGGCGAACGCGAGCTTGCGCGTTTTGTTGAACACCGGCGAATAGTCTCCACGCTGAGCATTCGAGGCATGCGTCTGCGCGAAGGCTCCTGACAATTTTACATTCTCGTCAATCGGACGCGGCGTCAGCTCCAGAACCGCCGTCTGGAGATCGACGTCAACCGGCGCACGGAACGTCGTCATGATCACTGGATCGTTCTTCGTGAAAACCGGCCCTTCAAATTCGACGCCTTCCGGCAGACCGCTGATTTCCAAACGCATCGGCCCATCGAACTGCGATCCGAACCCGTTCAGAATCGCGAAATGCCGCGCCATCGTCGAACCTCGATGAATCGCGATCACGTCGCGAACGATCGTCGACTGCGACGGAGAATCTTGATAGTAAGCGAACAGACTATCGCGATGCGGCTGGAATTCGACGCGGTAAATGTAGTCCTCGCCAAACTCCCGGCGCGTGTCGGCAACGCCAATCAAGTAATCGCCGTCGGCGTCCGGCTCGAACATGAAAACTGGATCGAGTCGATCTTTGACCTGATGCCGATAGTGATGACCTTCCCAATCGTGTCCATCCCAGATTGAGTCATCTTCCTCGTAAACGCGCGTGCTCGAATTGCCTTCCGCGGGCTTGATCCAGACGAACGGATCGAGCTTTGATCCCAACGTCTGCGCGTAAACTCGGACGCGATAGCGCTCGCCCTTTTTTGCGGAGAATCGATACCAATCCTTCTCGCCTTCGGTCTTGATAATGCCATTCAGCGCAACCGGCAGCTGCTGGCCGATTGATTGCGGTTCCTCGCCTTCGATCTCCATCACGTTGGGAAACGGCGCGACTTGAATCCGATTCGGCGATGGGATTTCCGGAAGGTCCGCGACGGTGTTCAGTTCGACCATCGACTGCTCAAACGGCCCAACGGTTTTCGGTAGCTTCGCCTTCAAAATGCCGCGCGTGCCATCGAGATAGAACACGTCGAGATCGAGTTCCTCGCCAAGTTGACCGCCTAACGGATACGTAATCGCCGGACGCGCGAAGTCACCGATGTGAAGTCCATAATGAATCCGAGTCCGTTCGACATCCATCATCTGGCTCACGGACACAAGGTAGTCGCCGGTCTCCGGCGCGATGAATGAAACCACCGGATCGTGGGCGAACAGCGGCGACCGACCGTTGCGCGCGACGCGTTTTCCAGACGGCGAGGTCACTTCGATTTTCATGTCGGTCAGGTCGCCGTAGTGGACCGTGCCGAGCCTTGCGTTAAGGATCTGGCAGGTGCAGCACTGACCTTCGCTGAGTTTAACGCGGTAGATATCCCAGTCGTTGGCTCGCTCGTTCTGGACCTGATAACCGACGACCGTGGAATTCAGCGGAACCTCCTGCGCATACTCAGGCGAATCATTTCGGGTCTCGTCCTTGTCCCAAAATGGATGCGCTTCCTGAACGACCGGAAACGGCGTAACCCAAAAACTGAGCAACTCCGACAACTTCTTCCGCGTTCGCAAGCGCAGATAGTATTCGCCAAGTGCCGCGTCGGGAGCGATCTCGAGATCCAGTTCGATCGCCTTCCCTTCTTCGACATCCATCGGCGTGCCGAATTGAGGGTGCGGAACGGTCTCAAGCGGACGAATCGCTGTGCAGCGAATCCCCGGCTGATAGAAGAGAACCTCCTCCGCGGTCTGAAGCCGCCAG
>TARA_R110002096_G_scaffold410196_3_pt1 | contig 11231 bp, 5 predicted proteins | sample TARA_R110002096 | Tara Oceans TARA_R110002096 (sample SAMEA4397295) | marine metagenome | biome: Polar Biome; feature: [DCM] deep chlorophyll maximum layer (ENVO:01000326); material: water (ENVO:00002006), including particulate matter (ENVO:01000060) such as... | depth 35 m
GCAACAGTGACCCCAGCGGCAAAGTCGCCGGCACAGAATACCTTAGCTTTATGAAACTCAGCCCCGCCCATCAGAATGTCACCCTGATGGTGCAAATCCCCGCCAGTTTCAATAGTGAAAAGCCCTGCCTGATCACCGGTCCCTCTTCCGGGTCACGCGGCATCTACGGCGCGATCGGCACCACCGGCGAATGGGCTCTGAAGAAAGGCTGCGCCATTGCCTATACTGACAAGGGCACCGGCACCGGCTTTCATCATCTGACCGCCGGCAAGGTCTATGATCTGCAGGGACGCCTGATCGATGCCGTTACCGCCGGGGACCGGTCAAGTTTTACCGTCCCCCTGACCCCGGAGCTAAAGGCCTATAACGATGAATTTCCTCATCGCGTTGCGGTGCAACACGCCCATTCCGGCCTTAATGATGAAAAAAACTGGGGCCAGTATGTCCTCTCGTCAATCAAATTCGCCTTTTATGTTCTGAACAAGGAACGCGGCGACGGGGCCGTCTTGTTCACCCCGGAGAATACCCTGGTGATCAGTTCAAGCATTTCCCAAGGGGGCAACAGTTCCCTGATGGCTGCAGAGCAGGATACGGAAGGTCTGATTGATGCTGTTGCCGTGGCCGAGCCCAACCTGCCCATGCCCCAGGGCAGCGATTTTGCCATTCAGATGGGTGACCAGCCCCCTTTCCGCGGGCATAGTAAACACCTTTATGATTACAGTACGTTTCTCAACCTTTATCAGCCCTGCGCGGTGCTGACTGAAACAGCCCTGAACGCGCCGTTTGGCGCGGGCGCAAATCCGGCTGCCAAACAACTTCTTGAAGGTCATTGCGGCCTGCTCAAAGCCCGCGGCCTTCTCGACGCGGACAGCACAGAAGGGCAAATAGCAGAATCCGCCGCCAAAATCCGTGAAATGGGCGTGCTGGATGAAACTCTCGATCTTGGCCCGATCAATGTCGCCATCAAACTTTGGGCCTCAATTTCGGCAGATTATGGCAATGCGTATGGCCGTTTCTCCGCTCTGGACAATCTGTGTGGCCTGAGTTACGCCAAAATGTCACCAACAGGCCAGGCTGTGGCCGAAACCGAGGCCGAGATGGCGGCTCTCTTTGCCCAATCCGGCGGTATTGCCCCGGTAGCCTCCCTCACCTTCGCGCCGACAGAGCTGAAACTGCCGATAGATTATGGTCTGTGTTACAGAAATCTGGTAACCGGCAACAGCCCCGACGCACAACGCGTGCAAAAGGGCATGGCGGAAACGCACCATACCGCCAATCTGCAGGGCAAGCCGGCAATTATCGTCCATGGACAGGCGGATGCTCTCATCCACGTCAACCACAGTTCCCGCGCTTATCTGGGCCTTAACCACCTGGTGGAAGGAGCCGAAAGCCAATTGCGTTATTACGAAATTGCCAACGCGCATCATTTTGACGCCTTCAACGCCTTCCCCGGATTTAACAATCGTTATGTGCCCCTGCATCATTATTTCTCGGCAACGCTGGATCTGATGTATGACCATATGACCAAAGGTACACCGCTGCCGGACAGTCAGGTGATCTGGACCAAAAGGCGCGCCACGGACACCGCGGGCAAAGTTGAAGACCTCACGGAAGAACATCTGACCGGAATTTTGCAGACAGTGGACAAGTCCCGCATTAAGATCGAACAGGGAATCGTCAAGATCCCCGTTCAATAGTATAAGTAACATGAGCTGATATGCTGCAAACCTGGGTTATCATCACCGTCTCACTGGGCTATGTCGGACTGCTGTTCGCCATAGCCTACTGGGGGGACAAGCGGTCTCTCGAACGCCCCCATAACCGGTATCGCAGCGTGATTTACAGCCTGACGCTGGCGGTCTATTGCACATCATGGGCTTTTTACGGCACCTCGGGTCAAACCGCCGCCACCGGCTGGATCATGGCGCCAACCTATCTGGGGTCCATCATCGTTCTTGTGCTCGCCTGGCCGTTTTTGATCAAGATGATCACGGTGGCCAAGAAACAGAATATCACCTCGATCGCCGACTTTCTGTCTTCCCGTTATGGCAAGTCGCAACAACTGGCAATCTTGGTCACTCTCGTGGCGACCATGGGGGTCGTGCCCTACATCGCCCTGCAGTTAAAGGCCGTATCGACAAGTTTCAATGTACTCACCGGCCAGACGATCCTTGATCACAATACCGGCACTATATATTTGTTTGAAGACACCGCTATCTTCGTTGCAGGCCTTATGGCGCTGTTCACCATCCTGTTCGGCACCCGCCACATCAAATCCAACGAACATCACGAAGGCATGATGCTGGCCATCGCCTTTGAATCAATCGTCAAGCTCACCGCTTTCACCGGGGTCGGACTTTTTATCACCTACGGTTTGTTCGACGGTTTCGGGGATATTACCGCCCGCATTGCACAGAATGACTCTATTCAGGCGATCTTCACCGAGGGCAACCGCCACAACAGCTTCCTGACCTCCGTCGTACTCGGCATGACGGCGATTTTCTGCCTGCCGCGCCAGTTCCATGTGCTGGTGGTGGAAAATTCCGAACCGGGTGATATTCGCCTGACCCGCTGGCTGTTTCCCATTTACCTGATTGGCATGAGCCTGTTTATCTTTCCCATCGCCGCCGCCGGTCTGCTCACCCCGTCGGCGGGCAGTAATCAGGATCTCTACATCCTCACCCTGCCGCTTACCGTTGGCCGCACCGATCTCGCCTTGCTCGCCTTTATCGGCGGCCTGTCCGCCGCCACCAGCATGGTGATCGTCGGCGCCGTGGCGTTGAGCACCATGGTGTCCAACGATGTGGTCATGCCGATTATCCTGCGGTTGAAATGGTTGCGGCTTGACGAACGTAAGGACATCAGCTGGCTGTTGCTTACCATTCGCCGGATCACCATCGTCGCCATCATGTTTCTCGCTTATTTTTATTACCGCATGGTGGTCAGCTTTGACGCCCTTGCCTCCATAGGACTGCTGTCTATGGTTCTGGCGGCCCAATTCGCCCCGGCAATCGTCGGCGGGCTTTACTGGAAGGGGGCGACCCATCGCGGCGCCATGGGGGGCATTTGCATCGGCTTTGCACTCTGGTGCTTCACATTACTGGTGCCTCTCGTGGTCCGGGCCGGATGGATTTCCCCGGATATCCTTGACAATGGCCTGTTCGGCCTCAGCCTGCTCAGGCCGGAAAGCCTGTTTGGCGTACAAAATATGACCCCCGTCACCCACGGCCTGATCTGGAGCCTTGGCGCCAATGTTCTGGCGTTTGTTTTGCTGTCCCGATTGAGCCGTCACACTCTGATCGAACATATTCAGGCCGCCACCTACGTCGACAGCGGATCACAAATTGCCACAGAACCCGGGGTCGTCATCCGCTCTTCCGCCAAGGTGTCCGACCTGATGGCGCTTGGGGAACGTTTTGTTGGCGTTACCCAGGCGCGGCAGGCCTTTTCCAATTTCGCGGCTGAACGGGGGGAAGCTCTCTCGCCCAATCAACCGGCCCATGATGACCTGGTCTTGTTTACCGAACATCTGCTCGCTGGCGCCATCGGGTCCGCCACAGCCCGTGTGGTCATCAATACCGGCCTGCAGGGCCGCGAGATTCAACTGGATGATTTTGTTTCCATCGTTGACGAGGCTTCGGAAGTTTTTCAGGCCAACCGTACCCTGCTGCAAAAGTCCCTGGAAAATGTCAATGTCGGCATCAGCGTAGTGGACAAGGACCTGCATCTGGTAGCCTGGAACAAATGTTATCTTGATATGTTTGATTATCCGGAAGGCTTTATTTATGCCGGGCGATATATCGGCGATGTTCTGGCCCATAACGCCACCCAGGGCCTGTTTGGCACGGAACAGATTGATCTGCAGATTCAAAAACGCCTTGATCATTTAAGCCGTGGCACCAAATACAGTGTCGAGCGCACCCTGCCCAACGGTCGCGTGATTGAAATTCATGGACGCCCCCTGCCCGGTGGCGGATTCGTCACCAGCTATTCCGACATTACGACCCATAAACAGGCCGCCGATACCCTGTTGCGGGCCAATGAAATCCTTGAACAACGGGTCACGGCCCGCACTGGCGAACTTATGGCCGCCAAGGCCGAGGCGGAACAGGCCAATATCAGCAAGACCCGCTTCCTTGCCGCCGCCAGTCATGACCTTCTGCAACCACTGAATGCGGCCCGGCTGTTCACCTCGGCCCTGACAGAAAAGACAACCGATAACGACATACGGCCGTTGATCAATCATCTGGACAGCAGCCTGAATGCAGTCGAAGGTCTGCTTGACGGTCTGCTGGAAATTTCAAAGCTGGACGCCGGGGTTCTCCGGCCTGATCTTCGTGATTTCGCCCTGATGGATCTGCTGACCGACCTGGACCATGAATTTACCGCGATCGCCCGCGATCAGGGCATTGCATTCAAGATGCTGCCCACCAAGGCCATCGTCCATAGCGACCCGAAACTGTTGCGTCGGGTACTGCAGAATTTTATCAGCAATGCCATTCGGTATACAGATCAGGGCCGGGTTCTGGTGGGGTGCCGCATCAGCGGCCCTGACCGTATCACCCTGCAGGTGTATGATACGGGATGTGGGATATCCGAGCATAAGCTCGACGAAATATTCATAGAATTCAAGCAATTGAACCAGAAAAGTGAAGCCAATTCTAAGGAACAGGGCCTCGGCCTCGGCCTTGCCATTGTTGAACGCATATGCCGCTTACTTGATCATTCCCTGACGGTGAATTCGACCCCGGGGAAAGGGTCCGTATTCAGCATAGGCCTGCCGCTGTCGACAAAAAAGCACCTGCGGAAGAAATCAGCTATCGCGGCGAAAAAAAACCCCGCCAACCGACTGGTCTTCGCCGACCTGCATATTCTGTGCATTGACAATGACCCGGACATCCTCACCGGGATGCAGGCGTTACTGTCCAATTGGGGGTGCCGTGTCACCTGCTGCCGCGCCCTTGATGATGTGGCAGGAACATCGGCAAACGGCAAGCCGGATATCATATTGGCTGACTATCATCTGGATAAGGGAAAGAATGGCATAGACGCCCTGAACACCCTGCAAATCAGAATGGGGGGCGATATTCCCGGCATTGTCATTTCCGCCGATTATACCGAAGATGTCAAACGGCAGGCAGAGGAGCATGGCTACAAGTTTCTCAGGAAGCCGTTAAAGGCCGCCGCATTGCGCGCCCTGATTAACAGCCAGGTCATCTACCAGAGGCCCAAGGTCTAGGCCTCTTCCTCGGCATCAAGTTTCTGGGCGGCGATAATCAGATGACTGCGGCTATAAGCGCCAAATTTTTTCAGAATTCCCGTGACATGGGCTTTGACGGTTCCCTCCGCGACCCCCATTTCATAGGCGATTTGTTTGTTGAGCATGCCACCCGCCAGATAGCCGAATACCCGGAACTGCTGCGGGGTCAGGCTCGCCACGGTTTCCGCGATAGAGGTTTCCTCGTCTTCCACCTGATGCGGGGCCAACGTAATCCCCGGGGGCACCCATTCCGCCCCCTCATATACAGTTTTTATCGCCGCCGCGATATCCGGCAGATCTGTGGATTTGGGTATAAAGCCGGAAGCGCCATGACTAATGGCCTTGGCCGCCACCTTATCCGGGTCTTTACCCGACACCACAACAATAGGAATTTCCGGGTAATGGCCGCGCAGGTAAATCAGACCTGAAAATCCCTGCGCCCCGGGCATTTGCAGGTCGAGCAACAGCAGGTCATAAGGCGTTCCCTTTTCCAAAGCCTGTTGCACCTCATCAATAGAGCCGGCCTCTTTAATGGTCGCCTGCTCGAAAGCAAGACCGATCGCCTGGGTCAATGCCATGCGAAATAACGGATGATCGTCTGCAATCAATATCATGACGGGATCTGTCACATGCCTCTCCCTGGGATGATTTATATCTTTTTATATTGTGATGAAAATACACATCTGGTCGTCACTATACAAGGCAGAACATCCCTTACCCTGATGTTGCGTATCGTCTCAGCAAAAGACCACAGAAAAAAATCAACAATGCAAAAACAAGATAAAGCCCGAGAGCGCTGCCCCAGTCACCACCCGCACGATGAACGATCAGGGCATAGAGCGGCGGACCAACAAAATGGCCGGTTTGCGATCCCTGAATCAGCATGCCATTCAAGGTGCCCACATGATTTTCCGTCGGGGCGAATTGTGGCACACTGGATAAAGCCGCCGTCGGCAACATGCCCGTCAGGCCAATGGTGAGAATACAACAACCATAGCGGATAATATCCGGCAGATGCTCATTAAACAGACCGATACTGCCAAAGAAGATCAGGATACCGGATATGCAAATCAGCCGCCAATGCGGGATTCCCCGCGCCAGAAGAATTCCGCCCATCATCACTCCCCCGACATTGGACAGGATAATACCCGCTGTCAGAACACCGGCCATCATGGCGCTCAGCCCACGTTGTTCCATCAGAAAACTGGGCAACCAGGCGAGAATAGGCCCCTGCAGCGCTGTGAAGAACAGAAACGGCATGGTCAATAACCAGGGCACCGGTTTTGACAGAACATCGCCCAGCCGTCGAAACAGACCACTAACGGTTTTACTGTGGGTGGCGATCTTTGGCGTATGAAGAAAGAAATACATTATCCCCGCCATCAAAAATGCGATCCCGGCGGAAATCTGCCATAACGTCCGCCAGCCCATCTGATCCAGCAGATAGGGCGCCATCAGAAGTGTCAGGGCAGCTCCCATCGGCATATAGCTGCTCCACAGGCTAAGCGCGATATGGCGCTGATGCGGGGCGGTAATGGATGAAATCATCGCCGGAGCTGTAATCACCACCGCAAGAATGCTGACACCCTCGAAAAAGCGGAACAACAGAATAAATTCAACAGTATGGCTAAGGCTGCCAAACAACCCCGAGACGGCCAACCCCAGAAGCCCAAAGAGCAACGACCGCCGGAAGCCGACATGATCCGCCAGACTGCCCGCCCCCACCCCGATCAACGCCGGTGTCATGTTAATGATGGAAAACAGCAATCCCCCCGCCACCAGACTAAGATTGAGTTCGGATCTGAGGTAGGGTAAGGCCGGAGCCAGTTTAAAAATCTGCGCCGAGGCCACCATGCCGAGACAAAAGAGAAAACCGACAGCGGCCCAGTTGGTGTGTGCAGAAATTTTATTCATGGATTGGGCTTCATAATCAATACGTGAGGCGTTAAGATAAATTAAGCATTATCCTGTTACTTACGGCAAGTGAACAAAAAAGAGAAGATTATGATACCTATTTTACTTTCCGGTGGATCCGGCTCCCGCCTGTGGCCCCTGTCGCGGGCAACTTACCCGAAACAGTTTCTCGCCATGAACAGCGAATTCTCTATGTTTCAGGAGACCTTGCGCCGCCTGAACGGCCTTGACCATCAAGCCCCCATCGTCATTTGTAATGCCGATCACCGCTTTCTCGCCGCCGAAAAACTGCGAGAGCTTGAAATCACGGCGCAAAACATCATTCTGGAACCCATGGGACGCAATACGGCCCCCGCCATCGCCATCGCCGCTCTGGAGGCGTTAAAACAGGGCGGCGACCCGGTTTTGCTGGTGCTGCCCGCCGACCATACCATCCAGGATGCCCCGGCCTTTCATGTGGCGATCAGGAAGGCTGAGAAGCTGGCGCTGGAAGGCGCACTGGTTACTTTCGGTGTGGTGCCGAAAAGCCCCCATACCGGCTATGGCTATATCAAACGCGGCACGACTGAAAAGAATGGTGGATATGATGTGGTGCAATTCGTTGAAAAGCCTGACCTCGCGACCGCAGAAACCTTTCTCAGCAGTGGCGACTATCTGTGGAACGGTGGCATGTTCATGTTCCGCGCCAGTCGCTATCTCGCCGAGTTGGAAAAATATAACCCCGACGTGGTCACGCATTGCACCGCTGCTCTTGAACAAGCCGAAGCAGATTTTGACTTCACGCGTCTCAATAGCGATGCTTTCGCCAAATGCCCCGGCATTTCCATCGACTATGCGGTGATGGAACAAACCACCGAAGCACGGGTAGTGCCCCTTGATGCCGGCTGGAGCGATATTGGGTCCTGGTCTTCCCTGTGGGATGTCTGTGAGAAGGATGGGAACGGCAACACCCTCACGGGCGATATTATCACCGACAGCACCCGGAACAGCTACATCTTCGCCGAACATAAACTGGTCACTACCATCGGTATTGACGAATTGATCGTCGTCGACACCAAGGATGCTTTGCTGGTCGCCCATAAGGACAAATCGGAAGACGTCAAAAACATCCTGGAAGAGCTGAAAAGACGTGACCGATCAGAAGCCGTCATCCACCGCGAGGTATACCGCCCCTGGGGGAAATATGATTCCATTGGCTTTGGTGATCGCGATCAGGTCAAACGCATTACGGTCAACCCCGGCGCCAAGCTGTCAAAGCAGATGCATCATCATCGCGCCGAACACTGGATTGTGGTCAAAGGCAGCGCCCGGGTGACCAATGGCGAGGAAACCTTTATGGTCCATGAGAATGAATCCACCTACATCCCCATCGGAACGGTGCACGCCCTGGAGAATCCTGGCGTCATTCCTTTGGAGATGATCGAGGTCCAATCCGGCAGCTACCTCGGCGAAGACGATATCGTGCGGTTTGAAGACCGTTACGGTCGGGCGTAATCATAAAAGAACGGGCCGTTCTGAAGAACGGCCCGCCTTGTACCTCATTGATTTCTGAGATTTAAATTTAGAACTCCTTGGTGAATTTCACGCCAAATTCACTACGGTATTATGATTTCATACCTTGAGCGTTTTCTCCGTATGGCGCGTCGCAGAGTTTCTTATCATTTGTCACAGTTCGGCAAAGACAGGGCATCATTCCCTAAAAAATTCAGGAAATCAACTTATTTTACCATATGGTCAAATTATAAGACTTGTTTTCCCCACCCACAAAGATGAAAAAAGCGCCTCTCAGTTTATGAGGGCGCTTTTAATAATGCTCTGAGAAAAGGTTTCCCCCGCCCTCATGCTTAAATCTTCACAATATCCTCAAGAAATGTTTCTACATTCAACTTTATATTGGTTGATGTTTGATCCAATACCCCGGAAACGCTTTGCACATTGTTGGCAAAGCCTTGGGTTTCCTTGGCGGCAATGGAGACATTACCAATTTGTTGAGCAACCTTCTGAGTGCCTTGGGCGGCATAATTTACTGATCGATTGATTTCCTGAGTGGCGCTATTCTGCTCTTCAATTGCCGATGCAATGGTCATCATGGACTGATTGAGTTTCTCCACCACTTCACCAATATTATGGATCGCTGAAACAGCAGATTCGGTCGCCGACTGCATTTCAGCAATCTGGGTGCCAATTTCTCCTGTTGCATTTTCAGTTTCACTGGCAAGATTTTTCACTTCTCCCGCCACCACCGCAAACCCCTTACCCGCCTCTCCGGCCCGGGCTGATTCAATTGTGGCATTCAACGCCAGCAGGTTTGTCTGGTTGGCGATATCACTGATCAGTTTCACCACTTCGCCAATACGTTTTGAACTCGTGGTAAGGTTTCCAACGGCCTCCCCACCGATTTTAAGTGTACTTATGGCGTCTTCCGATAATCGGCTGGCTGTATTGACCTGAGAGGAAATCTCCTGAATCGAAGAGCTGAACTCTTCCATTGCAGAGGCAACCGTCTGAACATTCTCGTTTGTGTTTCTGGTTTCTTCCGCCACAACCCCGGCCTGTTCATCAACGGAATTTGAGACCATAACCAATTGGCCGGAAGTCTCATCCATCTGCTCAGAAGCAGCCCGCAAAGACTGTAAAGCTTCACTGACCGTTGTATTAAAATCAGAAATCTTCGCCTGCATTAACTGAGTACGTTTTTCTTTTTTCTGTGCTTCTTCTTCAATCTTTCTCTTTTCTGCCTGCGCCTGTTCATTTTCCGATTTCAGTTTTTCCGCTTCCAATCTCGCCTGAATTTCCGTCTGCTCTGCTGCTGCTTTTTCCAAACGGATGCGTTCACGAGCGCTAATTCGCAATGTATCGAGAGCCCCCGAGATCATCCCCAGTTCATCTTTGGCATCCTGACCTGGTACATCTTCGTCATATTGACCTTCGGAAATCTTGTTCACAGAAGACTGTAAAGAATGCAGTGGCACCGTAATGCTCCGCGCCAATACCCATGAAGATATGGCAACAAAAGGCAGGATTATCGCCGATATAACCGCAACCCAGGCAATCGCGGACGCCCTCACATCCTTCATTTCCTGTGAGGCCTGAGCCAGTATCTCGTCTGCATTGGCGCTGATAAACTCAAAATGCGGTTCCATCTCCGCATATATATTGCTCAGCTTCTTCAGTTCCTGATCGAACCGGCTGTAACGCTCTACATAGGCCTGGAATGAATTAACATAGGCGTCCAGCTTCGTGGTGATATCATTCTTGACAGCTGCGGAATATTTCATTCCTGCCAATATGGTCTTGAATTCTGATTGTCTGGCCAACACGCGGGACAGATATTTCTTATCCGTGCGCATGATGAAATCTTTTTCATGGCGCCGCATCATCAGCATTTTAATCATAAGCCCTTCATTCAAGGCCTGTTCATTCAGGGTTGTTTCAATGGCATGAACACTGGTACGCATTCTGCCTTCCAACCCCTTGGTCTCGACCAAACCAATATCCCGATAAAGACCGCTAACAAGCGCAAACTGGGCACTATGCGCTTCCACCAGTTTGGACAATTTATTGATCGATGATGTGTTTTTTTGATCACTGGAATACTGTAGGGCTTCTTTTAAATATTTGGAAATATTACTGATATGGCTCTGATATGTATCAACATATTTCATATCCTTCCGTAACAGGAAATCTTTTTCTGCCCGACGCATATTAAGTGCAAAACTGTCTATCCTGCCGGTTGTGACCTTCAAATCGGTGCCTTGGGCATATGTCAATTCCGCCTTCTTCACCAATTGGAAACTGATGAAGGCCGACCCCGCGATTGTTACTGTGCCTGCCAAGGCAATCACAGACAGAATGGCAATCCGTTGTCCAATTTTCAGATTGCTCAGCACTTTAAAGGCCCAAGACATATTCATCATTATACTCCTAGAAATACTATATTATGGTTCACGACCATATACCTCGTTAAGAGTATTCAAATATTCTTAATAAAATATTGCGAAATAACATTCTTTTAAAATAGCAACAAACAACAAAAAACGGTCCGCCCCAAAGGACG
>TARA_R110002096_G_scaffold24181_17_pt1 | contig 11224 bp, 9 predicted proteins | sample TARA_R110002096 | Tara Oceans TARA_R110002096 (sample SAMEA4397295) | marine metagenome | biome: Polar Biome; feature: [DCM] deep chlorophyll maximum layer (ENVO:01000326); material: water (ENVO:00002006), including particulate matter (ENVO:01000060) such as... | depth 35 m
GGAAGGCCCCCAGTCGGGCGGACACGCAGTTCGGGCGCCGCCACCCCGAGTCCCGACACCAATGACAAGGCACGGATCTTGCTAATCAGCGGGTCAGCGCACGGTGCGGGGGAAGACCCAAGTGTCCTCGCCATCGACACTCGCCGACGCACTCCCTGTTGTTCCGACCCCGGAACAAGAACACGCCTTGGCCTATACTTGCTGGACCCTCTGCCATGAATCATCATTTGCGATGTGCCCCTCTTCTAGCGCTGCTTGCCGCCACGTCTCTTGCCGCCCAAGAGCTTCGGCACGTCGGCTCTCGGTGGTTTTCGGCGGCAACGTATGACCGCGCGCGGCAACGCGTCGTCATGCCGGACGCGAGCGGCTACAGCTACGAATGGGACGGCAGCGCGTGGCACCGCGCACCAGACGCCGGGTCAGCCCCGGGCACCTGCTATATGGATCACGGCAATGATCGCTTGATCACCGTGTCCGAAAGCGGTTGGGGCGTCGGCCAGGTGTTTAGCTTCCGACAGCGTGTCGGACACGATTGGCAAGCCATGCCAGTTCCTGGTGGGCCGCAAGATCGCTGGGGCATGGGCATCAGCTACGACGAACAACGCGGCGAGCTGGTCGTCTTCGGCGGGTTCAACGCAATCCCACTGACCGGAACCTGGACGTTCGACGGCTCGAGCTGGACGCAACACAGTCCTCTGGTCACTCCGACGGCGCGGTACTTGCCAAGCATGTGCTACGACAGCACGCGGCAACGAACGGTGCTGTTCGGCGGGATCGGCGCCGCCGTGCTCAACGACACCTGGGAATGGGACGGCAGCAATTGGACTGCGGTGACCACAGCGACGACGCCAACCGCAGAGATCTTCGGTTCGATGCAGTTTGATAGTGCTCGCAACGTCGCGATGCTCGTCGGCCGCAGCGCCAGCGGTCCGCAAACGTCCATGGAGCTGTGGGAGTATGACGGCAACAACTGGCTACAACGTGCTGCCCCACCGCTGCCCGCGGGATCATCTCCAGGACCGCTGGTGTTCGATGAGGCGCGCGCCGAAGCGTTGCTGATCGGCTCCAACGACAACCTTGGCAGATCCGGTGCGGTATTCGCGTGGAATGGCACGCAATGGAGTCCGCGAGCAGCACTCGGCGACATGCCGTACCTCGGCTATGGCAGCAGAGCAACTGCCGACCACACTGGCAGTCTGGTGCTTCGCTTTGGCGGCGCCTTCAATGGCCAGACAAGCTTCGGGCAAGCCTTGGTGTCGTGGGATGGCAGCAACTGGCAAACACTCAGCACCGGTGGACCACCGCCGCGCTCGGACCTCGCGATGTGGTCGATGTCGACGGCGACCTACGTCTTTGGCGGACAGGATCCAACGGGCGCCATGCTCAGCGATACCTGGCGATGGAATGGCGTCAGCTGGACGCAACTGGCAACGGCTGCCGGTCCATCGGCGCGAATGGAGAGCGCCATTGCGTTCCATGCAACCCAGAACCACGCCTTGCTATTCGGCGGCACCGACACGGCACCTCCCTACGGCGCACTCGGCGGCACCTGGCGATTCGACGGCACCAACTGGCAACAACTCACCAACGGCCCACAACCGGGTGCGCGACGCCAACACGCGATGGCCTACGATCCGATTCGCGACCGCATCGTCTTGTATGGCGGACAAAACCTATCGCCGTTCGCCGGTGGCAGCACGGTCTACAACGACACGTGGGAGCACGATGGCACCAGTTGGACGCAAGTGCTGACAGGCATCGCTCCGGCCCCATCATCGACCTGCACGATGGCGTTTGATTGGGCCAGGCAGGCCATCGTGTCGGTCGAAACCTACGTCGATGGCTACCGCTTGTGGGAATACGATGGCTTGGCATGGACGCCGCTGCCGGTCGCCGGCGAGTTCGGCTCCGATCACCCGTTGACCGCGTATTCTCCCGTCGCGACTACTGGCCCCAACGGACGCCTGGCCGTCAGTGAATACCTCAGCATGCTCGAGTTGCTTCCGAGCCCGTCGAGCGCACAGGCCTACGGAACGGCATGCACTGCGGCCGCGCCGCACTTGACCGCATCCGATCTGCCGGACCTTGACCAAGCCAACTTCGCTCTTGAAGTGGCCATGGCCCCCGCCAATTCACCGGTCGCCATCATCGGTGCGAACCAAGACGTCAACGTGCCAGTGCTGGGTTGCACGCTGTTGGTGCTCCCCGGAGTTGCCAGTACCTTGCTTGCTGCGGACGGGCTGGGGTATGCGCGCTGGGCATTGCCGCTGCCAAACGTCCCGGCGTTGCTCGGCAACAACTTCTACTTCCAAACAGCTGCGCTCGACGCGACCGCACCGAGTGGCATCACGTTGAGCCGCGGCTTGCGCATCACCCTTGGACAGTGAGCCTTGCGGGGCCGACTGCTGGCCCCCTCGACAAGCAGGGAACCGTGAGCACGACATCGACTTCGTTGCGCTGCCTACTGCGCTTGTTCGAGGGCTAGAGGTGTGGCCGGTAGTCAGCGTGTCTCGCGGGTGGATGGAATCACCGTGTGTGATGGTGCGCGAGAACGCAGGCGAATTGGTTCGGCCAGGCTTTCGTGGGCAGCCTAGTGCGGCGAGACCGCCGCAGGCGTTGGCCGCGGCTGTTCGGCCGGGCCTCTGGCGGTGTTCGCTGGCGGCCGCCCCTCGAGTCACTTCGAAATCAACGCAACCGGCTCGGAACCTCGGACACCGCGAGGTCGAGCTTCCAGAAACCAACGTCGGGCTTCGTCAGTTCGCGCAACAACCGCAACACGTCGCGCCAAGAAGCCTCACCGTCGGCACGGATCAGCAGGCGCATGTCAACCCACTTGCCGTCAGCCTGCGGGCGAGCACGCAGCTTGCCGGCCTTCTCCATCTTGGCGCGCAAGGCTCGCAGTTCGGTGCGCATCGGCCCGAGGTTTTCGACTTGCCCCGCCCGCCACGCAAACACGCGGCGGCCATCCGAAACGACATGCCCATTGCGATGCACATCGATGGTCGGCCTCAGTTTGGGCGGAGACTCGTCGGGCTCGCAGTAGATGCAGTGAGGAACGATCAGGTCCGCCTGGTGCACGACGGGATTGGCGATCGCCTTCGGCATCAGAAACTCCGTGCCGACGCCTTCGAGCGCGAACGAATACCAGCCTGCCGACGTCGATGCATCCCAGAGCTGTAGGACTTCGGCCCACTGCACATTCGGGCCGGGAGCGACGCGTAGACCAGCCAGCTTCCTGCCGCCAGTCGACGGGTCGGGACGTAGCGACGCAGGGTCGGCCGCCAAATTGTTCAGAGCCTCAGAAGCCGCCTTGAAGGTTGTGTAGGTCTTGTTGCCAACCGTCCACTGCAGCTTGCGATCAACGGTCCGCCTCGCCTTCTTCTTGGTCGTTGGATGTTCAACTTCCACCACCCGGCCGCTGAGCAACGTCGTGATCTTCACGACGATCGGCCCGCCAAGCGGCTGTTTGGCCGCGCGTTCTTGCGCAGGCAACATGGCTACAACCAGGCATACGAGCAACGTACCAACAGTCTTCTCAAGCGAAGCGTTCATGGCAGCAAGGATGCCACCCCACCGCACAAACGCCACCCCAACCATGCGAGGACACCGTCAGGCCTGGAGAATCGGCCTACTTCTCGATCGCCTACTTCTCGATCGCACTCTCGGCTTTGGTCCATCCAGACAACCCGCACTTCATGTGGGCGATGCTCTGAAAGCCAAGCTCTTCGAGTGTGGGCAGCAACCTGCTGCTCCGGCCACCGGATCGTCAATGCATGACGTAGGTCTTGCTCTTGTCGAGTGCGGCAAGCTGCTCGTCGCGATCGGCCGCAGCACTGTTGATGTTGATGGCGCCAGCTATGTGGCCGCTTGCAAATTCGGCGGGAGTTCGGATGTCGAGCACGACAACGTCCCGGTGGTTTGCAATCAAGTCGGCAGCTTGCTCCGCAGTCACGGTTCTAATGCCACGGTCGTGCGTCGCATGTTCTGCGCTGGGATGATCGGAGTGAGTGCCGCGATCCTCATCGGTGGCACAGCCACCGAGAATTCCCAACACGAGAACGGCGCTCGCCGTCAAATACTTCTGCATCCGGAGAGCGTAGCTGGGCGCTCGCGCACCGATACTGCGAAGGCGGTCGAACCGCGAAGGTTTCCACCGTCCGCGGCATCTCAGCCGGAACTACTCGGCCGCAACCGTCACCGCCTCATCGGCCATCAACGAGTTCCAGCCGTGCAACTCACGCCCGGATCGCCTTGGCCGAGCTCTCGGATTCGGCAGCCTCGTCGCGCAGTTCCGCAGCAACCTCGCGCAGTTGCGCAAACAGCAGCTCCAGCTCGTCCTCGCCAGCCTGGGCGTTGACCAGGGGCAAGCGCACGACCGCCTCGTCGTCCACCATTGCGTAGCCGACCATCGCCAGTCCACGATCGGACAGCTCGGCGCAGAGTTCCTTGGCCGAGACGCCTTCGACTGCGAAGCAGACGTTGAGAAACTCAGGTTCGCGCACCAACTCGAGATCGGGAGCCTTTCGCACCAACTTCGCCGCGCTCAGCGCCATGCTGCGAAAGCCCGCCAGACGTTCCGTCAACCCCGCGTTGCCCAAAGTCTGCCAAAGGGTCCAGAGCTTTAGGGCGTCGTTGCGGCGCCCGCACTGCAGAGAACGCGTTCCTGGGTTCAACTCGCGACCATCACCCTGAAACAGGTAGCTGGCGTTCTCGTCGAGACTGCGGGCAAGGAGACCTCCCTCGCGCACCAACAGCACTGAGCAGGAGATCTGAGCCCCCATCAGTTTGTGTGCATCCCACGACATCGAGTCGGCTCGGTCGCATCCCGACAGATGGTGAGCTTGTGCTGGGTCGAGCACGGCCGAGCCGCCGAAGGCCCCGTCCACGTGCAGCCACAGATCGTGCCGTTCGCACACGTCAGCAAGCTTGTCCAGCGGGTCAAAGGCGCCCAAAACGGTAGTTCCGGCGGTGGCATTGACCATCATCGGTCGGTAACCGGCCGCCAGATCGACGCGAATCGCCTCTTCGAGCGCGTCGGGATCCATGCGCCCACGCGCATCGGTAGCAATATAGACCAGGTTGTCCAAGCCAATGCCGAGCAGGGCGGCCGCCTTGGCGACCGAATAGTGGCATTCCTCGGAGCTGTAGACGCGCAAAACTGGACCGCCGACCCCCTCTTCCCGCAGACGCGGTCGGGCGCGATCTCGAGCGAGCAGCATGCCAGACAGGTTCGACAGGGACCCGCCAGGAGTAAAGACGCCGTCAGCTGCCTTGAAGCCAACCAGTAGACCCATCTGGTGGATCAGTTCGAGCTCAACCAACACCTGGGCCCCGCCGACCTTGTAGGTATACATCGAGTTGTTGAGGGCCGCCGCAACGGTCTCGCCGAGCAGCGAGGCCGGCTCGCGGCCACCGAACAGCTGGTTGAAGAAGCTACCGGAAGCCGTCGTCGGCGTGTGCCGCACTAGCTCCCGGAGGCGCTGCCCAACGGTCTCCAGATCCTGCCCTTGTTCGGGCAGCTCTAGATCCAGGGCCTCGCGCAGGGTTTCGGGGTCCCTTTGAGGAACCACGGACTCGCTGGTTTCCTGAGCCTGGCGCTCAAGCAGAATACGGGTAAAGAGGTCGGCGACGTGTTCGAGCGGGTCGGAATCGGAGTCCATAGCACGTAGGAACGCCGCAGCAGGCGGGGATGCGCCTCGGAAAACCGGGCCGCTGGCGTCCTTCGGGCAATCACGTTAACACGATTCCGAATCGCGTGCAGAGAAATCGGGCTGCAGCGCGCAGCACGGTTGCCGATGCACCACAACCCCGCCGTCGTAGCCGCTTCTATCGGCCTCTCTCGCCGTACAGGCACTCCAGGACGTTGGTAAAGATGGGCCAGCGTTGGGAGACGATCTTACTGGCTAGAGCCGGCTCTGTCCATCTGGCGACCCTCGGCTTGAGGACTCCTGGGGTTTGAAGACCTCTGGCCGGGTTCGGACTTCTGGGAGTCGGATGTAACTCCGTGTAGCCAACGCAGTGTCGCGAACGTGATGGCACTGAGAGCAAGCGCGACATCCAACCGGCCCAAGGCAACCGCCGCACCAATGGCGCCAGTTGTCCAGATACTTGCCGCCGTGGCCGTGCCGCGCACGCGACTGCCGTCCTTCAGGATGGCGCCACCACCGACAAAGCCAATGCCAGTGATCAGTCCTTGCATGACCCGTGCTTGGGCGTCAGGAGCGAACGCCATGCGACTCATCGTCAAAAACGCGCACGCCGAAACGGCAACCAGTGGGAACGTTCTCAATCCGGCCGATCGATCGGCTTGCTCCCGATCCCATCCGACTGGCAACGCCAGCAGAAACGCGCAAGCGAGTAACCCAGCGATCTGAGTGAACGTTACAACGTCGAATTGCCACTCGGGTAGTCCAACAAGCATTGGCGATCAACTATCAATGGGCGTGTTGCGTTCGGGTTTCGAGACACCAGTGCCGTGCTCGCCCACACGACGTGGCCGGCGCGAGGCGGGCCCGGGCTAGACGACGACCTTCTTGCGGCCAGTGACGAAGCTGATGATCAGCAGAACCAAGAACACGAAGAACAGGATCTTGGCGATGCCGGCAAAGCTCGCGGCGATGCTGGTGAAACCGAGGACCAGGGCGACGAGCGACAGGAGAAGAAACGTGACGGTCCAGTTGAGCATGATTGAACGTGTGGTTGGGGAATCGAACGTCGACCGCAAAGTCGACAAGCGGCGTTAGTGCAACCGCTGTGCCATCCGCAGCAATCCACCGCAGCAATCCAGTGCGGCCCGTGGGCGGCCCGTGGGCGCCCCGCGCACCGAACCAGGGACGACGACCCAGTGTGCACCAGCGCCGTGCAAAGACTGCTCACCATCGGCACCTGTGCTTTGTCGGTTTGCACAATGTGCACGATCGCCTCCTGCCTGTGTCGAGCGATCCTCCCCAGTCGCTCGCTGCCAGCGATCCTCGATCCGGCACACTTGTTGAACAGCGGGCGGCCATGCTGAACACGATGCAACACGTTGCCGGGCTCGCCTTGCTCGGCACTCTCTTGACCGGCTGTAGCGACTCCAATGCGGCCACAACCGATACGGCTCGAGAACTTCGCGAGGCACGCGACGCGCTCGGCGACTGGTCGGAGATGAAGGCCGAGCAATTTGAGCAGGCAGCTGGCCGAGCGCTGCGCGCTACCGAGCAACAGATTGCTACCTTGCGCGACAAGGTCGCCAACTCCGAAGCAGCCGACGACGCACGCGCCACTCTCGCCGACCTCGAAGCTCGCCGAGAGCAGCTGGTCAAAGACATCGCCGAGCTGAGCAACGCGACTGGTGAGAAGCTCGCCGCCGCGCGACGCTCCATCGTTGACAGTGTCAACGACGTGACGGATCGCCTCGGCAAGGCTTGGCAGGCTCTTACTCACAAGTAGTCAACGGCTCCCGTACTCGCCCTACTCACGACCGCGCCCCGAACTTCTCCCCGACCTCCCATGCTGCAACAAGCTTCAGACCCACCGGCATTGCCAGAAACGCCTTCCGAGTGGGCGCTCATTGTCGACCAGATAGACGGTATTTGGCGATCCTTCTTGGCGGCGACGCCCCGCCTCGGCATCGCCGTCACGGCTCTGTTGCTGACCTGGCTGGTCGCGAGCGTCGGCGCGGCAATCATGGGTCGCATGATGAACCGCACGAGCGTGCGCGCATCGTTGCGAGACTTGTTGCGGCAACTGTTCTACGCAGCGGTTTGGATCATCGGCGTGCTGGTTGCTGCAAACCTTGCCTTCCCATCGTTGACTCCTGGCAAGACTCTGACCGCGCTGGGAGTCGGCTCGATTGCCATCGGCTTTGCCTTCAAAGACATCTTCGAGAACTTCTTCGCTGGTGTCCTGATCCTGTGGCGATTCCCGTTCGAGAACGGCGACTTCATCCGCTGTGGCGACCTCGTCGGCAAAGTCGAACAGACGACCATTCGCATGACTCTCGTTCGACAAGTCGACGGACGCTTGTTGGTCGTACCGAATGCACGATTGTTCAAGGACCCAGTCGAGGTGCTAACCGCCGAAGAGCTGGCGCGCGTCGAAATCCTCGTAGGTATCGCCTACAAGGAGAACGTCGACCAAGCCCGCGAGATCATCGGCGACGCAATCCGCGACCTGCCGACGGTGGCGAACAACAAGCCTATCGACGTACAGGTCTGCGAGTTCAACAGCAGCAGTGTCGACTTCCGCGTGCTGTGGTGGACCGGCTCGGATCCGGCTTCTCGCCGAGAATCTCGCGACCAAGCGTTTACCGCGATCAAGCAGGCGTTCGACGACGCTGGCATCGAGATTCCGTTCCCGTACCGCACGTTGACGTTGGCAGATGGCGAACCCAAGCGTCTGGCAACGCTGTTTGCGCCGCACATGGACGAAGCCAGCAGGAACGAAACGCCGTCGAACGCTGCCGATCGCAGCGACGACGCAACTACCGAAGAAGCTTCGGCGTGATCGAGCCCAACTAGTCTGCGCTCTCGTCGCGTTCGTACTCGCTGAGTCGATTGTAGAGAGTGCGCAGACTTACGCCCAGCACCTCGGCAGCGGACTTCTTGTCACCGTCCATGCGATCAAGCGTCGCTTCGATCAGCCGGCGTTCACCTTCCGCGATCGAAATCCCCACGTCGATGTTCAAGTCGCCACCGGTCGTCGCTGCCGAACTGCTTTCGAGACCACTACCCGTTTGGCGATTTGATTCGGAGCCATTTGCTTCGGGGCCACGCGACTGCGGCAGGGCCACGTCTTCGATGTCCGCAACGGATTCTCCGATCTCAGACAAGATCTGATCCGGAAGGCACGCGACATTGACCACGTCGCCATCTGCCATCACCGCTGCCCGCTGCATCGCATTGCGCAACTGCCGAATGTTGCCTGGCCAGGCGTAGCGCCGCATCGCCGCGATCACACGCTCGGTCAGCTCCAGCGGGGTCGGGTGGAACTCTCGCAGGAAGGCCTTGGCCAACAATACAATATCGTCCGAGCGGTCGCGCAGCGGCGGTACCGCAATCGGGAACACGCACACGCGGTGAAACAGGTCTTCGCGCAGAGCACCTTCAGCGATCGCCTGATCGAATGGTCGGTTGGTAGCCGATACGATGCGCACATCGACTTCGATATCCACCTTGCCGCCAACCCGTCTCACCTTGCCAGTTTCCAGAGTGCGCAACAATCGGACTTGCAGCTCGACCGGCATCTCGGCGATCTCATCCAAGAAGAGAGTGCCGCCGTTGGCTTGCTCGAACACTCCCTGACGCGCACTGTCGGCGCCCGTGAACGAACCTCGTTCGTGCCCAAACAGCTCGCTGTCGATCAGGTTCTCGGGCAACGCCCCGCAGTTGATTGCGACGAACGGACGTCGCTGGCGAGGGCTGCCGGCGTGAATGGCTCTCGCGACCAACTCCTTGCCGGTGCCGCTCTCGCCTTCGATGTAGACGGCTAACTCCGTCGCTGCGACTTTCCGAATCAGCGTCACCACGCGGCGCACCGGGCCCGATTCGCCGAGGATGTCCGTGCCGATCTTCGCGTCATCGTCGCGAGCCGGACGCGGGCAACGCCGTCGCATCTGCTTGAGGACCGCATCGAGCTCCTTGATGTCGACAGGCTTCTGGACGAAGTGCAGTTCCTTCATCGGCAACGCGGCGAACGCCGAGCGCACCGAGTCATCACCACTCATCAGCACGACCTGAGGCCTTTGCTCCTGAGGGATCTCCAGCAAGAGATCGATGCCCGAGCCGCCTGGCAAGTGCACGTCGAGCATGACCGTATCGAACGTCGTCTTAGCCAGTTCGCGGCGCGCGCTGTCCAAGTCGACGGCAGTAGCCGTCGAGAAACCGCGACGCTCGACGAGCGTGGTCAGGGCCTTCAGGGCAGCGGGATCGTCTTCGACGAGAAGTGCGTGCGGCATGGTGGTCTAGGGCAAGTGGATCGAACCGATACTAGCTGGGTCGGGGTCGTTCACAGCGTGAGCCACCGAGAGAGTAATCGCACGATCCCGGTTACGTCGCCACTTTGCAGTTTCGCATGTGCATTCCCGCGAGCAACGCTCGGCTCGAACGGACCAAGCAGTGCGGTCAATGTCTCGCTGTTGTCGCTGTGAACACTGTCCAACAGGGTTTCGCCGGGTCCATCGACCAGCTCCGCCTCGGCAATCAACGCCTCTGGTACGTTTGAGTCCACGAGCGCCAAGGCATCCGCGGAGGACGACGCAACCTGGACTACGTGCCCGTGCTTGGCGAGTGCCTGGCGCAGCTGCTCGCCTCGGTCGCGATCGGCGCAGGCGAGCAGCACCCGCAAGCCTGGGGTGGTGCGCGAGCTCGTCAGGATCTCTTCGAGCGCGGTCACCAGTGATTCCATGCGCACCGGCTTCTGCAGATAGCGATCAAACCCCGATCGCCGCACGTCACGCCGGTCATTGGGCCCCCCGCGGCCGGTAATGGCAATCGCCGGCAGCCGATCGAAGCCGTTTTCAAACTCGTCCGCTCGGATCGCCTCCATCAGCTCGAAACCTGAGCGCCCGGCCATCATCAAATCACTGATCAGCAACCGAGGCCGCCGCTCCTGGATTTGCCCAAGCGCTTGGTCGGCACCGCTGGCGACTCGCGCTGCATAGCCCCGCATCCGCAAACCAATCGCGATTGCTTCGACCGTCGTTGCATCGTCGTCGACGATCAACACGTCTCCCTCCAGGCGTTCGCCAGAAGCGATGACCGGACTTAGAGGTGCGGCCGGAAGCCTGTCGGTGGCATGCAACGGCAGTTCGAACATCAACGACGCACCTTGGTCGAGTCCATCGCTATGCGCTTCGACGACGCCGTCATGGTTTTCGATGATCTGACGCACGAGATTGAGACCAAGTCCAAGTCCACCGACCGTGCGCGTATCTCGGTCCTCAGCCTGCCAGAACTGCTGGAAGACATCCGCCAGCTTCTCAGGAGCGATGCCGCGGCCGGTGTCGCGAACGACAACACGCACCCGCTTCGGTAGCATCACTACGGAGACTTCCACCAAGCCACCAGATGGAGTGAACTTAAGCGCGTTGTCGATCAGGTTCTGCAACACCTGATCGATACGGCCGGGATCGGCCAGCACGGTTGCTTGCGGATGGGCGGTTTCGAAGGTCAACGCAAGGCCTTGTTCGGCGGCAGCAGGATGGTTGCGCCCGATCGCCTGACGCACCAATTCGACCAGCTCG
>TARA_R110002096_G_scaffold17720_12_pt1 | contig 11222 bp, 7 predicted proteins | sample TARA_R110002096 | Tara Oceans TARA_R110002096 (sample SAMEA4397295) | marine metagenome | biome: Polar Biome; feature: [DCM] deep chlorophyll maximum layer (ENVO:01000326); material: water (ENVO:00002006), including particulate matter (ENVO:01000060) such as... | depth 35 m
TAAAGCACCATAACCAACTACAACTACTTCATCTAATTGTGCTAAATCTTCAGCTAACGATATATTAACCGTATTTTGATCACCAACAATTACTGTTTTAGAAACATATCCTATATAAGAAAACTGTAATACGTCTCCACTTTTTGCTTCAATTTGGTAACCTCCATCAAAATCAGTCGATGCTCCTTTTGATGTTTTCAATACAATAACATTAACACCAGGAATTGGCATGTTATCTTCTGTCGACACAACAGTACCCGTTATGGTACGATTCTGTGCAAAAATGGTCATATTGAAAATCAATAATACCATAAAAAATAGTTTAGTTTTTAAATTCATACTGAGCTTTAATTTAGTTTTTTTAGTTTTTTTTTGTAATGTAATATCTCTAGTCCAATAAATTAAAACTAATTGAAAAAACATCAGTTTAAACTGTTTTTAACAAGTGTTTTAAATTTATTTTTTCTTAATCCAAAACTGGTTAACCAGTTTGGTATTCCAAATATATATTAATTTTTTGTTAAAACAAAAAATATAGTATTATTAACACTTTTACTCCGTGAAACCCTCACGATTTGCATTAGTAGATTTTCTCTTACTACTTTTTATCTCCAAAATAAGATACTCCACCTCCACTTAAAAAATCTTCTCTTACAGGACTAAATGTATCAATTAGCATTCCTTCTTCCAAACAAACAGCACTATGCAATAAATTAGGTTCAATATACACGCCATCTCCTGCTTCTACAATTTGCTTTACGCCATCAATTTCAAATTCAAATTTACCTGAAACACAATAGGTGGCTTGCGTATGAAAGTGTTGATGTGGAGAACCTAATGCACCTTTCTCAAATTTCACTTTTACCATCATGATTTGGTTATCGTAACCTAAGAATTTTCGTGATACACCTCCACCAAGAGCTTCCCATTTCATGTTTTTTGTGATGACGTACTTTTCACTAAATCGTTTCATATCTTTATGTTTATCGTTTTTTTAAGGTCATATGTTGCTTCCATATAATCATTTCCTTGAGTATCAAGTTCTCGTTATGGAAGGTTCATAATTTTTAATTTATTTGTTTTCTATTAATTTATAAGAACCTTTCCAGGTATACTCGTTATTATTTATTGTTAATTTATGGGCTACATCTTCTTCATTATTTTCGTTTGAAATGATGAAGATTTTTGATTTATCGTTTTTTGTATCAATCTGAATTGCTGTGTATTTTTTAGAATCGTGTACAACTTTAATATTGCTAATGTTACTGTATGCATTTATAGCCAATTCAGAAACTGGGCTATAGGTTCCATGAGATTCTATTGTTGACACAAACAATGCATCCTTTGCATTCTTTTTTCTGATTATTAAGGTTGGTTCTGAACGTAAATTGTATTCTGGATCATTTGCTCCTATTCTTGCCAAAATAACTTCGTCATTATTTGAAGTCACTGCAGAATAAGAATAGAATTTATTATTTAATAACCAAGTTAACTTTACGTTTTCTCCGTTAGTAAATACATTACCTTCTTTATATAAATGTTGATATCCATCTGATTTACCTAGTACTTGAGGCGTATCAAACTTATTATACTTAAAACTAGTTTGCATAATGTGACCTAAATAATAAAGCGGTAAATCGTATTGATTTGAATTCTCAGATTCTACCCTCATAATATCTAATACATAAGGTTTATCGAAATCTGAATCTTTTATAGTTACCATGGTGCGGTGTAATTTAGTACCAGGATATGCGTTTTCTTCCTTAGCACTAGCTACTTGCAAACTATCATTATCTACACTAAAAATATACTTATTTGAATGGTATTTACTTCCAATATCATAAGTTCCCTGAAATTGAGAGGTTTCATTTTGAGTAATTGTATTATGAGCTATGGTTTGTTTTGCCCAAGTGGTATTCTCCTTTAAATAATTTCCGCCACCTTTTTGTTCTATATTCACAAAACGACTCATACCATAATCTTGTACAATCTCATCACCACTCTCAAATAAAGCAAAAGATAATTTGTCATAATGTCCATGACTCAATCCGTGAGCTGTGTATTTAAAAACCAACTCCAAAGGATTACTTCGTAAAATTCCCACTGCACCTTCATCACCATTAGCACCATCAGATAATTCAATGGATTTTTTAATAAAAGGCATTTCTTTACCTTTTTTAATGCCAAGTGCAACAGCTAAACCTGCATCATCTAGCGTAACTTCTCCTTGTTTTTTTGCAATACTTAATAATTCTGGATTATTTCCTCCAAAATGATACCCTATATCTACAGTAGATATTAACGAAGCATTATAATAGGACATCCCTTTCTGCGCATCGTTCAACAAAAAGAATTCGCCATCAACATCTGATAAGTTTAATAAAGCATTTACGCTTTTTAAAAGTACCCCGTCTTTATACTCAAAAACCTTTTGTTCAGGTTTTTTATTTTGAAGTGCTTGCGCAAAAATTAAAAATGGATATGATGCGTAACGCTGATAATAAGGCCCTTCGGTAAAATATCCGTCAGGAGAAAATGGCTCATTTACATTAGCAAAAAAACCTATAGTTTGACCATCTTTTCTAATATAGCCACCATCATTATCCTTTTCGTCAGGATTAAAATTTACATCTTCAACACCATTTAAAGCTCTATCTAAAAGTTCATCATCATCCATTGCTAAAGCAATCATTCCAACAGCTGCATTACCCCAAGTTGCATGATTGTGTACTCTATTAAAAAATTGTGGATTATCTTTTGATATGTGATCAGCAAAAGGCTTGAATAAATCGGTTTCTAAAATTTGACGTTCATCTTCCGATAAAAAATGATAAATACAATCATAAGCTTGACTTGCATAAACCAACCAATTAGAATCGTTTAAAGATTGCCAAAATAATTTACCTCTAGCGTAAGATCTTGGTTTTGGATGTATTGGCAATGTTGGATAAAGTTTCGCATAGGCAAACAACATATCTTTTACAAATTTGGCATACTTTTCATCGTCAAGAATTTGATACAATGCGCCTGCTTTTTGCATTAAAACATAATTCTTTTTATGTGTTTCGTGGGTATAGCCTCCAGAATAATCTTTGGGAATAGGCACATCAAAACCATTTTCAATTTCTAAATCAACCTCTTTTTTTATTGCCGCTAAGGTTTTATCAAAAATGGGAATACTTCCTAAATTTGATCTAATAGCTGCAACACCTTTTTTGGTTAAAATTAAACTTGGGTGGCTATTTTGTTCATTCGTTTCAAAAGCCTCTTCTTTCTCTTTATTACATGAAAACATTACCATAAGAGAAAAACTAAAAAATAAGATTTTATATAATTTCATACCTAAATTTAAAACCCAAAATTGGGATAATTAATCATTCTGAAAAGCGTTAACAAAACTTAAAATAATTTGGTTTACCAGATTGGTTTACCAAATATATAATTTTTTAAGTTAATACATTAGTTTCATTTCTAAATTCTCTTGAACTTTAATTTCTCCAGAATTGATTATAGTGTTATTAGACTGTTTATTGTTTTTAGCACCCCATAATACAGCAACAAATTTTACTGGGTTATTTTTAAACGTATTTCCAATAATATTGACATTAACTATGCCTGTGTGATTTAGCAATATCTTATTATTCTCTTTTAAACCACAATTAGTGAACGTTGAATTGGTAACTAAAAAATTTCCGCCTATAGTAGATTCATCATAACCGCCACGGTAATAATCAACAACATTTTGTTTCACATTCTCAAAATCACAATTGCTTATAGTTAAGTATTCAGTATTGTAATCCCCTTTATCATTCGTTTCTTCTGATAATTCTAAACCATTTTCACAATTTAAAATTGAAGTATTTTTAAAAGTTATGCGTTCTGCAAAAGATTCTTTATATACTTTTAAAACATAATCGAAATCACTTATTTCGCATCCAGAAACTGTCAATCCAAAGTGATTTGACATGTTTTCTTTTAAGCTAGCAAATGCATAATTAGAATTATTTCCTTTTAAAAGGAGATTATTTAAAGTTAATTTACCCTTAGGGTTTAAGGCAAATAAAGGCGTATTCGTTTCACCTAAAAAAATGATTTCTGCTTTTGCGCCTTCTTTTGACTGAATAGTGATAGTTTTATTAATTACTAAAGACTTTTCAACTTCATAAACACCTTTCTCTAAAGTAATAATATCGCCATTATGAGCTTCGTTTATTTTAGTTTGAATCTCATTGGTATTAGAAACAATATGAGTAATTGGGTTTTTAGCTTCTACTTCATTTGAAAACCAATCTGCTCCATATTTGGATTTATCTAGAATATTTGGATTAGTGAAATCTGTATTAGCAACAGCTCCAATATTGTTTTTGTTAGCTCTTGAGTTTCCAAATAAATCGTTTTCAATGGTATTGAAATCAAACCATTAAAAGGTTCTACGTCACTTGGTAGTCCTGTTGGAATTAAAATATTTTCAGATACCTTTTTTAAATTTAATGAAGCAGAAATTAAACCCCCATCATAATCTTTAAAATCAACATCATTATTATGTATGATGTTACTTTTAAAAGAAACCCCATCTGCCTTATCATGTTCTATAACAAGAAATTCTGTGCCAACTTCATTATAAATTACATTATTAGCTACCGTGCTTCTTATTGGTCTTGCAGATCTTATTTCTGAAGCTGGTAAAACGTCTGCTTGATCAATATTTGTTCCTACGCCAAACTGCCATGGCGAATCACAGTTAACGTATGTATTGTAAGCAACCACCAAATCTGTAACTTGATTATATCTATTTTGTGGTGATTTTGGAATGCCATTCATAACCGCTAATGGGCTTCTAAAACTTTTCCCTTTAAGGTTGAAAAAGTAATTATTAGTTACCCAATGTCCTGTATTAATAATTCGAATGCCTCCTATATTTTCATTTATTCCATCACCAATAAAATAGTTTCCATCAATGGTACAATAATTTCCATGTCGGGTTACTAATGAGCCTTCGCTTTTATAAAACACATTATTCCTAAATTCGTTAAAATTGGTTTTACTTGATATAACCTCAACCTCACCATTACATTCTTCAAAAAGGTTATTGGCAACCAAAGTATAACTAGGAGACATAGACGTAAAGCTATTTCCTATCTGAATAGTTTCTCCGCTAGGACCTCCTTTTACTGGTCTGGGCCCAAAATGATTATTTATTATTTGATGGTAGTTATTTATACTTTCAATACCTTCTAAATTAACCCTAACCGTTGGTCCACGATTTGTTTTTCCAGCTATATAACAATGACTTAACTCGTTGTGTCTTCCCCAAAACTCTACCCATAAATCGGTATTATCCCGTTGCATTTGGTTAAAATCTTCAATAACACAATTAGTGATTTTACAATTATTTGCTATTTCATCGTCGTTTATTTTAAAATCAATTACTGCACTTGATGGGGAATGTCCGTTAATAAAATGCAAACCTTCAACAACTAAAAACTGACCGCCAATTTTTAAAAATGATTCACCACTAATAGTTACTTCGCCATTTGTTTCTGCTTTCAATACAATCGGGTTTTCGTCTGTACCTTTTCCTCGAAACTTAATTTGTAAATCATTCCAATTACCATTAGCCATAATTATGTTTTCGCCAGGTTTAGCATTTTCAATGGCATCATTAAGCTCGGTTTGATTAGTAACTTTTATACCCGTATTTACTGGAGTATTTTTACATCCGAAAGCGAGAATAATAAAACTAAATATTAATAAAAATTTAATTTTAAGTTTGGTTGAAACTAAATAATAACGATTGTAATTCATTTTGATTATTAATTTATAAGATGTTTAATTTAGTTAAAGATGGTTCTTTAAATTTAAGCATTTTGCCACAATATCTGTATAACTTTTAAGTCTTTTTTCATGGCATCAAAAACCACTTTTTTATCAACTGAAATTTTACTTAAACCTTTTTCAGCGCCACCCAAATCATATTCTAAATGAAGTGATACTGGTGGTTTTAAATTATATTTTTTTAATAATTTAAAATATTTATCAAAATTCACCATACCTTCTCCAATAGGCACATTTATGGGTTTCCATTGTCCATCTACTTTTCCCCATTTAAAATCTTTTAATACGATAACTTTAATCTGATTTTGTAAAAGATTTAGTCCATTTTCCCATGAATGTCCTCCTTCAGCAACCGCATGACGAATATCGTATTGAGTACCAAAATATTGTGTGTCTGCTAATTCTAAAATGGCATTAATTTCCCAAAATGAAGCACCTACTTTAGTTCCAGCATGATTTTGATAACAACCTATAATATTATGCGCTTTATTAAAATTACTTAAGTCTTTTATTTGATGTTTATAAATTTCGATGGATTCTTTTAAAGGTTTATCTTTAATATATTCAAACCAATTTGTTCTGTAATATTTAATACCATGTTCCGCAGCTGTTTTTATAATATCAACATCCAACGCATTATTTATATTTTCTATACTCGTTGTTATCATATCACAACGTGAGCCTCCAGCTTTAATATCGACTATGGCTTTTGGTAAGTCAACCTCAACATGTTCTGGTAGCACGTGTCCTTTGGGTCTAACCGTTAAATCGACACCATTAAAACCCATTTCAGCAGCCGTCTCTCCTGTTGTTTTATAATCTAAAAACTGAAGGTGCTTAGAAAATATATGCACCGAGAGTGCATCGTTATTTTCAGAAGTATTTAGAGTCCATGCTTTATTAGGATAGCTCAAAAAAGGAATCATTCCTAAGGAAAGTATTGACTTTTTTACAAAATCTCTTCGTTTATAAGGGACCATTAAAAATGAAAATTTAGTTCTATGTTGTTTATAGTAGTCAATATATATGTTCATTTTTTCCTTGATGAAAAAACGAACCAAAAAAATCAAGACTGAATATTGTTTTACTAAAAATTTCTTTCGTTTCGGCGTAAAAATAAGGTCTTGTCTTTCTTTAAATCAATTACAACAACTTGAATACTTAAGACTCTTAATAAACATTCTACTTCAAACGATTTTTACTTAGCCCTTCACTTCTATTCATTTTTCACGTAAAACAATATGATGTCGGTTTAAAATTAGATTTTATACTTCCCACGCAAATCAAAATAGATTTAAAAAAATTTTAATACTTTAATTTTGAAAAAATAATAGAAAAGCCTTTTATTAAATAAAAGGCTTTTCTATTATATGTTAATTATAATCAAATAATAATTTACTCGATAACAATCTTTTTAGTAATGCTGTTACCATCAGCAGATATTTTCATTAAATACATACCTTTAGATAAGCTAGAAACATCAACTCTGTTATCCTCAGATACCCTTTGAGATTTAACTTTCTGACCTAATAAGCTGTAAATTTCAACATTAGATATTTCTAAATTATTTTTAGTATTGATAGAAATATAATCTTTAGCTGGGTTAGGATATAAACTAATAGCTGCTTGTAATTCATTTTCAGAAATACTTAAAGTCGCAGTGTTTGATACTACATCGGTCCATGTTAAACCTACTCTTATTTCATCTATAACAGTAGTAGGTGTATTTGAATTAGAATCCATTCTTATGAAAAAACCACCCACTTCAGAAACTTGACCTCCACCAGAAGATCCAACTATAGAAGCCGTTGGAGCATCTGCAGTCATAGCAGTACCTGTAAATGTTGGATTAACCCATAATGTTGTTGTAGCTGTGTCAATATTATACCTTACTACCACAAAAAATGCACTTTGTGGATTCGTAGCTAAATCTGATACAGTAAAAGCTGAAGTTGAATAACTACCAATTGTTCCGCTACCAATAAATTCATTAGCAACCCCAAATCTAAATTGTGTTTCTCCAACGGTAGTAGATTCCGCTTTAATTGCTAAAGTACCAGGGTAACTAATACTACCACTAGGCGGAGTCCAATCATTTGTAAGAGACATGAAATTTTTACCTGTTGAACCTGGTGTATACGTAGTCCACCCTTGAACATCTAATAAAGCAGACCAGTAAACATCACCTGTAGTTCTTGGTGTAAACTTATGGGATGGGTCATTACCACCACCTCTAATCTGGTAAGCATTGTTTTGTTGAGTTGGCAGTCCGTATAATTCAGCAATAAAAGGAGATGTTACAATATCATCATTTGTTGTACTACCTCCAGATATACTTGGACCAGCAATCCAAAAACCACTACTTGTTAAAATTAATTCATTAGTAGCGTTTTGAGCCTGATCGGTATAATTGAATGGCTCATACATAATTGTTTGTGCAAATGCGCTAGAAATTGTAAAAGCCAAAACGGCTGATAATAGTAATGTTTTTTTCATAATTTTAGTTTTAAAAGTTTAAATGAAATTGATTTTAATAAAAAAGTATAATTATTAATTATTTAGTTTATACTGGTTAACCAGTTTGGTTTCCCAAATATATAGATATATATTTATAAAACAAATTTTTTTAACAGAAACGTTTGAATAATCTAATGCTCAACTTGTTAAAATAATAGTTAATGTGCAATAATGAATAATTTCGTTTTAGATAAAAGTCCATTATTCAAAAAATTAATAATATATGTTCCATTTGAAATAGTTGTTAAATCAATTTCAAATTCTGAATTATTAATATTTTGATGAATTATTTTTCTGCCATCTATATTAAAAATTTGTATGGTATTTATTTTTGAATCTACATTTTTAACATATAAGGTATTTTTGGTAGGAACTGGGTATATTAAAATGTTATTATCTAAAGTATTATCTTTAGTTGAAAGACTTTCAGCTCCGTAAAACTCTATTTCATGAATTGTTGTAAACCTAGAACCTCCAGGTTGTCCATCACCAATTATTTTCACATATCTGGTATCTAGAGCAGGTGTTGGCAATGTATAAGGCACTTTATTCTCAGGGGTGGTGCTAATTTGAAAAAAACCACTGCTAGGATACACAAGTGTAAAATCGGAAGCATCTGGATATAGCTCCGGAGATACAGGTATTGTAGAAGATACCCAAATTTGTAAATTATAAGTTTTTCCGCCTGTGGTAGCAATATCTACTAAACTTAAATCAAAAGCACCTTTTAAATCATATATAATGGAAGTAAAGCCTGCACATTCCGAAGCTGCAGCTGTTCCCGCCCATTGGGTGAAAGGGTCTTTATCTAGGCTGTGTTCTTTAGGGTTGTTTTTTGTAGGCGGATTTATTTCCTCGTTACAAGCATAAACAGCCACAACATCATCAGCAAGTGGGTTTATTAAGTTTAAACCATCTCTTGGATCTGGTGGTGGTGGTGCATCTTGTATTATATTTAAAACTCTAACAATATCATCACCTCCAGCATCCTGGGTAAATGTTACAGTACCACTTCTATCTGTTGTTCCCATGTTTTCAGTAACTGTAACCGAAACCGCGGCATCTCCTGAACCCGAATTAGTATCAATAGATATCCAAGCATCGTTAGAAACAGCTGTCCAACTTACATTAGCAGTAACTGAAACAGTTTTGCTACCTGCTTCATAAGTATATGGTGATAAACTACCAACTATTAAAGTTTCTCCGACTACAATGGTACACGTTGGGTTATTTATAGTTGCGCCTAAATAATCTAAAAAACAAGCACCTATACCATCACCAACCATAGCATCAGTAATTGGTGAAGAGTTACTCGTGTTCGCACCCTTACCTGTAGCTCCTGAAAAGGTGAAGATTTCACCATCTACGGCAGCTGTAATTCCTGAATCTAAAGAAAAACCACTCGCAGGACCTGTTCCTAAAGTAGTTCCATTATAAACGTTTCCTGTATAAGCTAAGGCTGTACCAAAAGCTGAATAACCGCTTCCATTACCCGTAATTACTTCTGAGTATCTTGGTGCAGAAGTATCAGCAAAATAAATTAAGTTATTTGAAACTGTACCTGTAACATTAGTTGTACCCGTATTTACATTAAAAAAGAAAGGCGCATTGGTGTTTACAATCGAGTTATTAGAAAGGTTATTATTAAACGCTTTTTGATAGCCGTTTGAAGTACTAGTAGAATTACAAGCAACAGCATTATTATCGTTTCCTCCTAAAAATGTTATACCATTATTCCATATAGCATTTGCCCCAACTGTAATACAATCTTGAATATAATTATTAGTAATGATGTGGTTACTATCAACAATTCTAATACCGCCTGTTCCATCTACATTTTCACCTAAAAAATAATTTCCATCAACTAAAGCATTAGATCCGTGACGCAACACCAATGAACCTCGACATCTTCTAAAAGTGTTATTGGTGTAAATATTACCTTTACTTTTATTTGTGATGATTTCATTTTCACCATCAGACTCGACAAAATAATTATTACTGACCGTGGTATTACTGTTTACATTTTGAAATTCACTGGTACCCACGCGTATGGTTTCACTATCTCCAGAATTACTTAAATTAGGGTCAATTTTATCATATTTATAAAAATAATTATTACTGATAGTATGACCAACTTCCAAACAACGTGTATTAGTGATTCCATCATCAGGAGATGCATTGTATTCCAATTCAACTAAAACAAGTGCACCAGCATTTGATTTATTCATGAAAGTGCAGTTAATTACGGTATTATAAGTTCCGTACAATACAATCCATCGGTGTTTTACACTTGTTCCTACTTCTATATCATCTGGATCTACAGTTAAACCATCAATTGCACAATTTTGAATGGTGCTGTAATTAGCATAATCAAAGCCATCTCTAAATTCAATAAAATTACTAGCCCCAAAACCACCTTGCCAATGAAAACCATCAATAACAACATAATCTCCACCTATACTCATTTTTAAACCACCTGTAAACTTAACGCCTCCAGGAGTTTGCGGTCTTAATGTAATAGGCATAGTGGAAGTACCTGTTGTTGGTGAAAATTTAACCCTCGCATCTGATGAATACGTTCCATTTGCTAAAATAACGGTATCACCTGCACCAAGTGTTGCTGAAAAAGCAGCTGTTAGTTGCTCAGGATTAGTAATATTATGAGTGGTTTGTGCTAAAACAAAGATTGAGTTAAAAAAAAACACTAAAACAAATAGCTTTCTTAAATCTAAAAAAATAGTAATTGTTCTTTTCATATTGGTTTAGTTTAGTTGTGATACAATTTCATTGGTTAAAATTAAATACATATATTTGGTTTACCAATGTGGTTTACCAAATATATACTTTATTTCAAATTAAACAAACTATTT
>TARA_R110002096_G_scaffold69141_10_pt1 | contig 11221 bp, 16 predicted proteins | sample TARA_R110002096 | Tara Oceans TARA_R110002096 (sample SAMEA4397295) | marine metagenome | biome: Polar Biome; feature: [DCM] deep chlorophyll maximum layer (ENVO:01000326); material: water (ENVO:00002006), including particulate matter (ENVO:01000060) such as... | depth 35 m
GTAGCTACAACTCTAGGTCAATATACCGCTACCGACGTTGACGACGGGTATAATATACGGGATATATATAATTTTAACAAAGACGAACGTGACCTACCTACTGACTTATCAGCAGTGTTACGGAATATCTTAGCATCTCCTGAACTTGCAGGGGAGTATTTAGCTAATTTATTAGGTAGTGATCCTAGGGATGTAGATATAACCCTAGAAAAGATTTTGAAGGATAGGGAATAGACCATGGCTATTGAAAAAGGACTATATGCAGCTCCGCAGGGGTTAGAAGATAGTATCACCGACATGGAGGAGATGGAAATCCCTGATATGGAGATTGAAATCGTTGATCCTGAGTCCGTTACTCTGTCTGACGGCAGCATGGAGATAACATTAATACCCGGAAATGAATTGGATTTAGCTGAGTTCGGGGACAATATATCCGAAGTGCTAGATGATACTGACCTTAGTAAGCTGTCAAATGAGCTTATGGAGCTTATTAATGCAGATATAGACAGCCGTAAGGACTGGGCAGATACCTTTGTGAAGGGTATGGACGTGCTTGGGTTTAAGTACGAAGAGCGTACTGAGCCGTGGGAAGGGGCATGTGGTGTGTTTTCTACGGTTCTGGCAGAGGCAGCTATACGGTTCCAAGCGGAGACTATGTCTGAGACGTTTCCAGCCGCAGGTCCGGTAAAGACTAAGATACTTGGCGAAGAGACAAAAGAAAAAGAAGAAGCCTCAGAGCGTGTCAGAGCCGACATGAATTATGAGCTTACAGAGAATATGGTGGAGTACCGTCCCGAACACGAGCGTATGCTGTATAGCCTTGGTCTAGCGGGTTCTGCGTTCAAAAAGGTCTATTTTGACCCTAACATAGGGCGTCAGATGGCGCTATACATATCTGCAGAAGACGTGATTGTACCGTATGGAGCGTCTAATATAGAAGCTGCAGAGCGTGTGACACACGTCATGCGTAAGACTAAAAACGAGTTAAAGAAGCTACAAGCCTCTGGGTTCTACCGTGATGTAGAGCTTGGTGACCCAGAACCGTACCACAGCGACATAGAAGAGCGTAAAGCCGAAGAAGGTGGATACTCTCTCACTGATGACGACAGGTACACTTTGTACGAAATCCACGCTGACCTTGTAATAGAGGGGGTTGATGACGACGACGGTATTGCTCGGCCTTATGTTGTCACCATAGAGCGTGGTAGCGACGAAGTGTTGGCGATCCGTAGAAATTACGAGGAGGGAGACCCATTAACCCTCAAACGCCAGCACTTCGTCCACTACGTATATGTACCCGGATTCGGGTTCTACGGACTTGGCCTTATACATATTATTGGTGGATATGCTAAGGCTGGGACTTCCTTGATACGTCAGCTCGTAGACGCTGGCACCCTGTCGAACCTCCCCGGTGGGCTGAAGTCGCGTGGGCTGCGTATCAAGGGAGATGACACGCCAATCGAACCCGGAGAGTTTAAAGACGTTGATGTACCGTCAGGTAGTATCCGTGACAACATTATGCCTCTCCCGTACAAGGAACCTAGCCAGACTCTCCTTGCCTTGTTAAACCAGATCACCACAGAAGGTCGTAGACTAGGCGCTATCAGTGACATGAACATCTCGGACATGTCGGCTAACGCCCCTGTAGGGACTACCCTAGCCCTGTTAGAACGTACCTTGAAGCCTATGGCTGCAGTACAGGCACGCGTACACTATGCGATGAAACAGGAGTTTAAGCTCCTCAAAGCCATCATGGCGGAGTATGCCCCAGTAGAGTACGCGTACCAGCCCCACAGAGGCGAAGTGGGCGCGAAGCAGTCAGACTACATGTTGGTCGATGTGATACCAGTAAGCGACCCTAACAGCTCTACGATGGCACAGCGAGTTGTACAGTATCAAGCGGTGCTGCAGATGTCTGCTCAGGCTCCACAGATATACGACCTACCGCAGTTACACAGGCAGATGATAGAAGTATTGGGTGTAAAGAACGCGGATAAACTTGTCCCTACCAAGGACGACGCGAAGCCTACAGACCCTATAAGCGAGAACATGGATGCGTTGATAGGCAAACCGATGAAGGCGTTTATATACCAAGACCACGAAGCACACATAGGCGCACACGTAGCCCTGCTCCAAGACCCTATGATGATGCAGATGATAGGGCAGAACCCACAGGCCAAGCAGATAATGGCTTCCATGCAGGCACATATAGCAGAGCACCTAGGGTTCTCGTACCGCAGACAGATCGAAGAGAAGTTAGGCGCACCGTTACCCGCACCTAATGAAGAGTTATCAGAAGAGATTGAGGTACAACTGTCCCGTCTAGTGGCTGATGCGGGTAAACAGCTTACACAAGCAAACCAGCAGAAAGCAGCACAACAGAAGGTCGAACAGCAGCAGAAAGACCCTGTTATTCAGATGCAGCAGCAGGAGCTGCAGATCAAGCAGCAAGAGCAGCAGCGTAAGATGGCTAAAGATCAAGCAGACTTGAAGGTTAAACAAGACCAGATGGGACTGCAGAAGGCCAAAGAGGTTACATCTGCTATGTTAGACGCAGAGCGGGTGAAGATTGCTCAGTCTGAAGTAGCCATAGAGGCCGAAGAAAAAGGCGTAAAACTACAGCAAACAGGTCGCGCAGAACGTAACAAGACGAGCCTTGAAGCCGCTCGTATGATGCAGGCGCAACGGCCCAAAGGAGATAATAACTAAATATGGCAAAAACCGTCTTTGACGTGCTTAAAGAAAAGATCGGGGACGACAAGTCCTCTGCACTGGAATTTCTTGGTGGGGGTGGAGCAAAAGACTTCGCTCAGTACAAGGAAGCTGTTGGCTTAATTCGGGGTCTCGAAGCCTGCAACAATCACATTGAAGACCTCTCGCGTAATTATATGGAAAACGATGATGACTGAAACAGCAGTTAATCTCAGCGATACAGAGCTAGAGCAACAACTACCCAAACCAGTGGGCTACAGAGTACTAGTAGCACTGCCACAGCCCGAAGAGAATTTTGAAGGCACAAACATCCTGAAAACCGAGAAGGCTAAACAGCTAGATCACATCATGTCTATCATAGGACTTGTAGTTGATATGGGTGCGGAAGCTTATACTGACGCTGACAGATTCCCTAACGGGGCTTGGTGTGAGGAAGGTGATTATGTGATGTTCCGCATGAACTCAGGCACACGGTTTACTATAGGGGGCGTAGAGTACCGCCTGATGAATGATGATTCCATTGAGGCAGTGGTGGCTGATCCTCGTGGCATAACGAGGGCATAAACATGGCGTTTCAAAAAGTAGAATTTGAGTTCCCCCACGAGGAAGATAACAACTTAGAAGTGGAAGACTCTGGTGCGATTGAAGTCGATATATCTGGCAAGAAAACTAAAGAAGATTTCGCGGCAGATACAGAATCGAAGGCTGTGCGTAAAGACAAAGCTGATTCTGAAGAGGACGACTTGGAGATTGAAGTTGTCGATGATACGCCGAAGGCTGATCGTGACCGTAAAATATCTGAACCGCCAGATGAAATTACGGACGAAGAGTTAGCAGACTATTCAAACAAAGCTCGTAAACGTCTTCAGCACTTTAGCAAGGGTTACCACGATGAACGCCGCGCTAAAGAAGAAGCGGTGAGGCAGCAACAAGAGTACGAGCGTCTTACTCAACAGCTTATGGATGAAAACAAAAAGCTGAAGGGTAATGTCAATAAAAATCAGAGCGCTTTGCTTGAGCAAGCCAAGAGAAACTCCGAGACTGAAACCGCGTCGGCCAAACGAGCGTACAAAGAAGCCTATGAATCTGGCGACTCTGACGCGGTATTGGACGCGCAAGAAAAGTTAACGTCTGCTAAGTTAAAGTCTGATAAGTTAGCAAACTTTAAGTTACCCACTTTACAGGAAGCAGAAACACCTGTAAGTATGCAACCAGAACCCGCCCCAGCAGTACAGGTTGATGAACGGGCCGCAGATTGGCAAAAAACTAATACGTGGTTTGGTCCTGACGATGAGATGACAAGTTTAGCGCTGGGGTTGCACAATAAGCTTGTCAAACAGGGCGTAAGCCCGCAAAGTGATGAATACTACGAGACAATAGATACTCGTATGCGTCAAGTATTCCCCGATAATTTCGAGGATGCTGAACCAAAGCGTAAGACACAAGTGGTCGCCCCCGCAACGCGGAGCACAGCGCCCAAGAAAGTGACGTTGACACGCACTCAGGTCCAAATCGCTAAGAAGTTGGGTTTGACACCCCAGCAATACGCCAAACAGGTTGCAATAGACATGAGGAAAGCAAATGGCTGAGAATCGCATTAACCGCGAGTTAGAAACGCGTGATAAAAACGTACGTAAGAAAGCTTGGACGCGTCCAGAGACTTTACCGTCTCCTACTCCCCAAGACGGATACGAGTTTCGTTACATTCGCGTGGCAAACCAAGGTCAGATCGACGCTACCAATGTCTCATCGAAGTTACGCGAAGGTTGGGAGCCTGTAAAAGCAGTAGACCATCCAGAAATCACAATGGTTGCCATTGAGCAAGAACGGTTCAAAGACAATGTGATTATTGGTGGTTTGATGTTATGCAAAGCTCCTTCAGAAATGGTTGAAGAACGTACTGACCACTTCCAGCAACAAACGGACAGTCAGATGCGCTCTGTAGACAACAACCTGATGCGTGAGAGTGATCCCCGCATGCCGATGTTCAACGAACGTAAAAGTAAGGTGACATTTGGCAAAGGAACATAATTTTAATCTGGAGTCCTACCCATGGCTTATCCTACTATTGATGCCCCCTATGGGCTGAAGCCAGTCAACTTAGTTGGCGGGCATAACTATGTGGGTTCTACCCGCAAGATTCCTATCGCTTCAAACTACGGCACAGCTATTTTCCACGGAGATGTTGTGCAGTATACAAGCGATGGTACGATCATTATTTCTACTCTACAGAACGATACATCAGCGGTTGCTGGCGTTATCGGTGTTTTTGTAGGTTGTAGCTATACTGATTCAGTACGTGGCCTTGTATTCAGCCAGTACTACCCCGCAAGCACTGTAGCAAGCGATATTGAAGCGTTCGTCATTGATGATCCAAATGCAATATTCAAAGTTGTGAACGTTACTGGCTCTACAGCCGATGGCGCTGCTTCTGGCCTCTTGCCGCTGGCTAAAACACGTGCGACTACAATTTCCTGTAATGCAGAATTAGTGTTAAACACTGGTCAAACTGCTACAGGTAATGGTCGCATGGGTGTGTTCATTAATAATGTCACATCTGTTTTGCCACTAACCGTCATTGATGTCGTACCAGACACAGTAAATAGTTCAGGTAACTTTACGGAGTTCCTTGTTAAGTTTACCGCTGGTTATCATCGTTATGACCACACCGTTGGCGTTTAAGGAGATTAACTAATGGCTATTTCACGCGCCCAGCTCCTTAAAGAGCTACTTCCCGGTTTGAACGCCCTGTTCGGATTGGAATACGCAAAGTATGGTGAAGAACATACCGAAATTTTTGAATCTGAATCATCGGATCGTTCCTTTGAAGAAGAAACAAAACTTTCAGGTTTCTCAGCAGCACCTGTTAAAGACGAAGGCTCTGCCATCGAATATGACAATGCTCAAGAGGCGTTCACCGCACGCTATACACACGAAACAGTGGCAATGGGTTTCTCTATCACTGAGGAAGCTATTGAGGATAACTTGTATGACTCCCTGTCATCCCGTTACACTAAAGCACTTGCTCGTGCCATGGCGTACACAAAACAGGTCAAGGCGGCTACTATTCTAAACAACGCCTTCTCTTCAGGTACTACTTACGGCGATGGTGTTGAACTTTGTTCGACTGCTCACCCGTTGATTAACGGTGGTACTAACTCTAACGAACCAGCAACGGCTGCAGACTTGAATGAAACCTCTCTTGAAGCGGCTGTTATTCAAATTGCAGGTTGGACTGACGAGCGTGGCTTGTTGATTGCTGCAAAACCTAAGAAACTTGTGATTCCACCAAACTTGCAATTCGTTGCAACACGTCTGTTGGAAACAGAAGGTCGCGTAGGTACTGCGGATAACGACTTGAACGCTATTAAGAACAACGGTTCTGTTCCCGGTGGTTATAAAATCAACCACTATCTGACAGACACTGACGCATGGTTCTTGATGACTGACGTTCCTAACGGACTGAAGCATTTCACACGTAGCGCAATGGCTACTTCGATGGATGCTGACTTTGATACTGGCAACAGCCGCTACAAAGCCCGTGAGCGTTATTCGTTTGGTGTGTCCGACCCACTTGGTATCTTCGGTTCACCCGGAGCGTAAGGCAGGTCTACAGACTAGGATCGGGGCAGCTTCGGTTGCCCCTTTCTTTTTGTTTTGTTTTGTGTATTATATCCCCATCCCTGACAGTCGCATAATGTGGCTGACTCTAGCCACTACAGGAGATCAACATGGCTAATACAACCTTTAAAGGAACCCTTCGTGCTGAAGGGGGCTTCCAACAGATAGCAACTGCCGATACTACAGGCGTTGAAACAACTAACACATCCATTGATTCTAGCGGTAACGCCTCTGTTGGCGGTACACTTGGTGTTACAGGCGCAACTACGCTAGGCACGCTCAACGGCATGACTTCATACTATAACGAAGGCATAGGTACAACTATGTTGGGCATGAACCCACAGTGGAACCAGAACTTTGGTAAGGCTGGGGCAACAGGTGTTGTAGCTAACGTTGATGACGTTCTTACTGAGCCTATAACAGCCCTTAAACTGGCTATTGCTCTTGAAGGCGTAGCAACTCAAACAGCAGTACCTTCAGCAGCACAGACTGGTGCTATCTTTGGTGGTACAGGTGTTGTTGGCACAGATTTCACTATTGCCGCAGGCGCTACTTCTATTGCAGTTACCCAGAGCGCGGTACGATACAACGGTGATGTAGGCTCTACTCTAGCTCTGACAGCATCAACTACTGATCTTGCTTCAGACACACATAAGAGTTTGATTATCTTCAACAATAACATATTCACGGCAAGTCAAGTACTTACACTGCAAGTCCACACTAACAATGAACTTGATGCTTCATCCTTTGAAGCCTTTGTTACTGGCGCAGGTACTGGTGTACTTGAGCGTGAAGCTGCAACTACTGATCTGCACGCTAAGATCATCCTTACCGCTTCCGCTGCGACTACTACTATTCTTGCGGGTTCGTACATCTACTTTGAGGCCGCTGCCGATACAGATAGCATGGCTGTTAAGATGATGATCCGTACATCGGGTGGTACTATCGCAGTTACAACTGCTAATAACTAATAATCAATCTGGCGGGGGCTTCGGCCCCTTCCATAGCATAGGAGATTGATATGGCTTTATCAGATGTACTAGCGTTAACGATAAGTGACGAAAACGCGGCAGATGCGGATCGACTAGTTACCGCTGCTAGACCAAATACAAGTGCTACCATGGCGAACACTACGTTTGCAGGAAGCGCAGCCAGAAATGTAACAGTGACAACAGCGGGTACAAGCGACAACGCTAAAACGTGTACAATAACAGGTACTGATGTTTTTGGCGCTGCTCAAACAGAGGTTATAACTTCTACAGGGTCTGCTGAAGCAGTTGCTGGGGCTAAGTTATTCCTAACTGTGAGTGCTGTAGAATGCTCTGCACAATATGCAGGTAATATAACTGTAGGATCGGGTTCGTTATGCGCTCAAGCAGTTGCTAAATCTAACAGAGCACGCCTGAAAGGCTTCTCAATCACTTCTGGTGGCACAGCAGGTGATGTAGAGTTTATAAATGGTACGCCTGAAAGTGGTACAACTTTGTTTAAGTCCCGCACCATAGGTACAGCAAACACTGTGATCGACAGAACAATACCCTCAGAGGGTGTTTTGTTTAGTAGTGGCCTGTCTGTAAAATATACCTTGGATGTGGCTGACATGATAACTTTGTTCCATGCGTAGTTATTACAAATCTGGTGGGGGCGTTAAATCCCCTGCTTGGACGCGTAAGGAAGGTAAAAGTGAGTCTGGTGGCCTTAACGAAGAAGGTGCTGCCAGCTACAGACGGGCAAACCCCGGAAGCGAGCTGAAGACCGCAGTTACTACAAAACCTAGTAAACTGAAAAAAGGGTCAAAAGCAGCCAATCGTCGTAAGTCGTTCTGCGCTCGCATGAAGGGTATGAAGAAACGTAACACTAGCTCTAAGACAGCTAACGACCCGAATAGCCGTATAAATAAGAGCTTACGGAAGTGGAATTGTTAAATGGCTACTAGTCGTGCAAACATGAGCAAGCAAATACAAACACCACCTTCTAAACCGTCTGCGGTATCGCAAAAGCGTAAGGAAGTGGCAGCTAAAAAACGCAAAAAGCAGTCAAAGGAGTAGTACAATGGCTAAGAAAAATGGTAAATTGGATGGCACGGGGACTACAGACCCTACGGTTGTACCTCCGGGTAAAAGACCGCCTATGACAAAAGAACAGATATTAGAAGAACAACGTAACCGTTTAGCCGAAGAAAAGCGTAACCGTTTGCGCCCTAAGAAAAGACCGGGCAGCGGCACCGTGGATAAAGAAGGCGATAGCGCAAGTCAGAGAAGGTTCCAACCACCTAAAGACGAAGGCGATAGCGCAAGTCAGAGAAGGTTCCAACCACCTAAAGACGAAGGCGATAGCGCAAGTCAGAGGAGGTTCCAACCACCTACAAGGCCAAAGCAGGAAGAACCCGGAGGAACGCTTGAGGGCATGGGACCAGAAATCGTAGGTCGCCCTAGAAAGCCAATGCAACTTGCGCCTATAGGGAAGAAACACGGTGGTATGGTTAAAAAAGGCGGTAAATCCAAGGTACGTGGCGCAGGCATAGCTCGTAAGGGCGTGCGTCCAGCTAAGATGAGGTAGTGTTATGAATAAGAACCGAGCGGCACAGTTACGTGCTCAGTTAGATAGTTTGTCTCCCGACGATGACATGTACAAAATCTTGGTAGATGAGATAATGATGCTAGAAGGTAAGGGCGTGTACTCTAAGAACAGTAAAGGGTATAAGTCAGGTGGTTTAGCACGGGGTAAGCGTAGTGTAGCACGCGGGTGTGGCGCAGTTACGGGAAACAGACGCAAGAAAACGTTGTACACATAGGAGTTTGTAATGGCTAAATTGCATATGGTGCATGTAAAGAACGGCGAGGGCAACAACCCGCTGTATCAGATAAGCACTAAGAATACAGACGGTGAATACGTGGTAGCTTACCACAAGCTGTTAAAAGAACACCAAGCGGTTGCGTACTTAGCAGAACACTCTTCCGAGGAAGAGCCTGAAGTGGTGGTTGAAGAGCCTGAAGCAGTCGAGGAAGTTGTGGTGACTGTAACAGAAAAAACTACTATAGTGCCTAACTACAAGAAGATGTCCAAGTTCCAACTAGAAAAAGTCATGCGCGAGCATGACATTGAGCTTGATCGTAGGAAGAGCAAAAAAGACCTGCTAAAGGTAGTAGAAAACTTTTTTAACTAGGATTTGTTATGGCTACATCAGGTACTACAGCGTTTGACATGGACTTCACCGAGATTGCGGAGGAAGCATGGGAACGTGCAGGCCGTGAGCTGCGGTCTGGTTATGATCTAAAGACCGCTAGACGGTCTATGAACTTAATGACTATTGAGTGGCAGAACCGTGGCATAAACATGTGGACGATAGACGAAGGTACTGTAACGCTTGTAGAAGGCACTTCTCAGTATGATTTACCCGCTGATACAATAGATTTGCTTGAACAGGTAGTGCGTACTAACAGTGGTAACACTACGACACAATCCGACCTTACTATAAACCGCATCAGTGTGAGTACGTACGCGTCTATACCTAACAAACTATCACAAGGGCGTCCTATACAGGTTTGGGTCGAACGATTGGGTGCGTTGCCTAAGATAACCGTGTGGCCTGTCCCTGACAGCGGGGACTATATATTTAAGTATTACCGTATGCGGCGTATTGAAGACGCAGGTAATGGTGTAGAGACAGCAGATATGCCGTTCAGGTTCCTACCGTGCCTTGTGGCGGGTCTAGCGTACCATATAGCCACTAAAGTCCCTGAGTTGGCAGAGCGCATACCCATGCTAAAAGGTATGTATGACGAGCAGTTTAACATGGCTTCAGGCGAAGATCGGGATAAAAGTTCTGCACGCTTCATACCACGTGTAGCGAGTATTTAGTAATGGCCAGTCGCTTCGCATCAACTAAACGGGCGATAGCCGAATGTGATATATGCGGGTTTCAGTACAAGCTGAAAGACCTAAAAAACATCATACGCAAGGGACAGGATACCAATCTAAAGGCGTGCCGAGAGTGTTGGAGTCCTGATCACCCGCAGTTGAAACTAGGCGAACTTCCAGTAGATGATCCACAGGCACTACGTGACCCGCGCCCTGATTTTGCAGGCCACAGTAGTAGCAGAAATATTCAATGGGGTTGGAATCCTGTAGGTTATGGTGGCAACGTGTATGACCTAGTACCTAACAACCTTGAACTTGTTGTATCTATCGGTGATGTAACTATAACTACTTCATAAACAGGAGTGATAAAATGCCTAAAGTTGGAAATAAACATTTTAGCTACGATGCTAAAGGTATGGCCCAAGCTAAAGCAGCGGCAAAAAAGCAAGGTGTTCCCATGAAAACGGGGTACAAAGTAGGGGGCAAGATTAAAATGCGTGGCACAGGCGCAGCGCAAAAAGGGGTTCATTCCAGAGGGCCAATGGGGTAAATTATGAACTACGCTTCGATTAAAACAAATATTGCAGACATCTGTGAAACATCCTTTACGGATGATCAGCTTGCCCTGTTCACACAACAGGCCGAAGAGAAGATACTCCAAACAGTAGATATACCCGCGCTACGTAAATCGGATGATGGTCCTCTTGTATCTACAAATAAGCTGTACTCGCTACCTTCTGACCACTTATACACCTACAGCATTTCTGTAATAACAAGCAGCACGCATACGTATCTGCTAAACAAGGATGTCAACTTCTTACGTGAAGCGTATCCTGTTAACACTAGTGCTAAGTATGGCCTACCCAAGTTTTATGCACAATATAGTGAAACACAGATTGAACTAGCTCCAACACCAGACGCTAATTACGAACTTGAGCATATATACGGCTATTACCCTACGTCTATTGTAAGTGGCAGCACGTCGTGGCTAGGTGACAATGCTAGCGCTGCCTTGTTAAACGGGGCG
>TARA_R110002096_G_scaffold395790_1_pt1 | contig 11218 bp, 11 predicted proteins | sample TARA_R110002096 | Tara Oceans TARA_R110002096 (sample SAMEA4397295) | marine metagenome | biome: Polar Biome; feature: [DCM] deep chlorophyll maximum layer (ENVO:01000326); material: water (ENVO:00002006), including particulate matter (ENVO:01000060) such as... | depth 35 m
GTCATTATTCAGTGTCAACAACGCGGCGAATCGCGACACAACCGTTACATTTACAAAGAATTCAGATAGTGCTTTCTACACTGGTGTTCATCAGGTGCTTGCAGCAATGGATCCCGCGGAAGGCACCCATCAGAAAATTCTTTCAATAAGTGCAGGTGATGTTTTAAATATCGAGGCTCTTGCTGAGGCTGGAACAATAGGAATTACAAAAGGGACCTCCCTGAGCATTACCGAAATAACTAGTGGTGTGTATATTAGCAACACTGTTACAACTAATGCATCGACCTCTACTACCGATGAATTTAATCCTTATGATACTGATTTATCTGGAGGGCCTGTGTTCGCCGCTGGAAACCAAATAGCAAGTGCTATTACATTCACGGGGGATGCCGGCAGCTGGACTATTGCTGAAGACGGTAAATATTTTATAATGGTTTCAAATTTTATGGGGTCAGCGGGTGCGACGAACAGCAATGTAACCATACATTTGAAGAGTGGCGATGATGAAATTTTCACAGGCGCCTACCGGGCTTCGCGCGTAGCCGAGCCCGTTGAAGCCACCTTTTGTGTTGTAGAAGATTTGGCAACAGGCGCGGTGCTAACAATTACTTGGGATATTGGCTCAGGACAAGCTCAGGCGAATATAGGATCAACTATCACCTTATATAAGATAGATGATACGGAGTTAGTTCGCGGCGCGCCGTCATTTATATCAGTTCTCAATAAGGCGGTGCTTACTGCTACGGCGTCAGAGATTAACCCATTCGATGAGGATAGTTACAGTTCTGCTAGTTTTGATACAAGATCTAACGGTGGTTTCATAGCTTTTGACGCGTCGGATGGTACTTTTACTATAAGCGAAGCAGGGTCTTATTTTATTATACATAACCAGATTACTCAAGCCGCGAGCGATGCTATAGTTACCTCCGAAGTAAAAATTAACGATGTGGTTAAATTAACGTTTGAAAGGCACATCGACTCAAACCCAGATCCCCAGAATACTACAGTTCATGGTATTCTCGATTGTGCTGTTGGGGATGTAATTATTGTAACAATAGACAGTGATAGTCCTAATATTGGGCACGACGCTGGCTCTACATTAACTATCCTGAAGCTTCGTGATGGGTGGGTATTCCGGGAAGCGGTACCGGAGAGTTACATCACTGACAACTTTACACTAAATACTTTTTCGCAAGACTTTTTGTCGAGCCGGCATAAAAGAGACGCTGCTCAGGTTCCATTCTTGCTGGGTGTCCCGGGCCCGCTTTCGCTTCGTGGTCGGACTAGCCAAGTAGCAGTGGTTAGCAAAGGAGATAAAAAGAACTAAATCTTTTCGGCCTTACATTCTGCCGGCAAATGTGATTTAGGCTCTTCCTTATATGTTTCAAGCGATGGCTGATCCCATCTCAAATATGGGCAGTGTTTTTTAAAGTCTTCTTTATCTCGTAAGAAAAACTCTAACGCTTCAAATCCATTTTTGAGATCCTTGGCCTTTTCTTGACAATCTTCGGACGGGGGAGCAGTGTCGTCCTCACCACCCGTGTCATCGTTGACCGGTTGTGCTGCGGCCGCCAGACTCACAACTAAGAAGATATGTGGTAGGGCCGAGAACACTAGTTGCCTCCGGCAACAAGCTCTTCGATGCGTTCTAGGGAGGCTCTCATATACTCTATATCTTTTTCAATAGATATTATAGCCCGCGAATTCGTCTCAGCCTCAGTGATTTGTTGTTCCAAGACGACAATTGTTTCTTCGGCATCACCTAGATCATTTTGTAGCTGAGCAAGGGCTACATTTGTATTCCAAACCCAGCCCGCGAGAGGCATAATAATAATACCCAACACAACCGTAAAGACCTTCCAAAACCATTCTGCGTATTTTGTTGTTCCCATGCTTTAAGTAGTCCTTAATCGTTTGTTTCCCCGGATTTTATTCCGGGCATTCTCCATAATATCCATATTCGATTGTTATGACACTACCAACGGTTGGTACACTTGCTGCCTCAAACACAACTGAATTATCTGGATAGTTATATGACCAGCCTGTCGGAATGAGCATCCCATCAACAGAAACCTCAATACTATCGACCACAGGGTCCCCAGTTAGAGGATAAAAGAGGACAGAGGATAAAGAGTCTTCAGCGATTTGCTCTACTTGATATCCCCAATCCGAAGTACAGATATCAAAAAATTGCCCCCCACCTAACAGTACGGCTTCGTCATATCTGCCGGCTGGTGTTGCACAAGCAGAAGAGGGGTATAAGCCAGCGACGGTATGAAGACTGAAGGTCGTGGTGGTTAAATCTTTAGTTGACATCATATCCGCGACATGATCAGCTACTACACCGGTGCCTGAATCATCTTCATCAGATATTATTATAATCACTAGGTTTGCTGTATCTCGAAAGAATGGGCGCCCGGGGCCGGCATCTGCGCCGGGTTGGAGGGAATCCACAGCTTGTTGTAAACCTCGTTCAGTGGAACTTCCGGCCGTTCCTGCTACAATTTGATTTTGAAATTCTGTGATTATGTCTGGTGTTGTAGGTGTTAGAACGGCGCCGCGGAAGGTGGGGCTGTCTGTAGTAATGGTGCCTATATGGAAATCGGCGCCGCTAGCTGTTAAAGGAGTGATGAATAAATCGGAGTTATAGGCTAGCTCGCTTTGCTCTGTACCCATCGAACAAGAATTATCAATAACAAATAGAATGTCCAATTCCAGTTGTTCCTCTTGAGTGAATTCATCGACCATGGTGCCATGGCGAATACCCGTACCATTTTGACCAACAACAACTGTGGGGTCCGTTATATCATTAGAGTCGACCGTAAGATACCCAAGATGATATGCCTCTGCACCCGGAAAATATGATATAGTTACGGATACTGTGGTTCCTGGGACTAAAATCCAAGGTAAACCTCCATATTTCATATAGTTAACATCAAGAAGCAGGTCGCCCGGGCCACTGTAAGTTAATCTATCAACTACGAGGTCTAACTGCCCGACGCTAGATATTTCTATAGTCGCGGTCTCTTCGCATTCCAAGAGACAATCTCCGAAAGAATAAGTTGCCGGCGTCACCTCTATTTCAGCGGTAGGTTCCAGTGGTGTGCCGGTGTCCACTTCAATCCACGGCCTATCAATTGGCGTAGTTATCGTCGCGGTGTCTGGGTGTGTCGGAACACTAGCCACGTTTTCATAACCATATTCTATGTTGCAGCCGGCCATTATAGCCAGTAATACTAGTTTTTTCCCCCACATCTTTCACATCCCCCCCATGTGCTTCTATTAATACATAGTGTGAATTTTTCTAATTTTGTTTATAATGCGGGCGCCCATCATGTTTTTATAGCCTTTTAATCAACCTTTCCTACATACTACAGGGGGGGTAGAAAATGAGGAGTATTATAAAATATATTTGTATGTTTGGTTTTCTTACATCTTGTATTAGAGATGGCACAATACTTGATACTACCGACTTAACTACTGATTTTGAAAATATCTGGTGGGAACCCGAAGGGTCTTCGTGGCTTAATATGCTGGACAAAAGGGTTTGTCTGGAATTTATAACGTATCTCATTGTTGAGGAGCCAGCCGACGGTACAGTACTCGAATTTACTGAAGGGGACGACACAAATTATATCTTTTCAGATTTTCAAAGATTTGATGGAGGATATCACCTATTGGGTCATGACACGGACATACTCGTCTTCCAAGACGACGATGGTTTTTATATCGAAGTTATGTATCTAGGTTTATCTGATGAGGTCGACATTATTCCTTGCAGTTTGGGGGCTTAAAAACTATTTATAAGTGAAAACTAATAGTTTTGGAGTCTGAAACATGAAAATTACTCATAAAATACTTAAAGAGATGATTCTTCAAGAGATAAATGGTGTGAGCACGGGCGGCGTGGCTGCGCAGGATAACATATTTGGTCAAGAGACTCTTACTAAGTTAGATAAGTATGGCCAACACTTTGATAAAATGAGTTCGATATTTGATATGTTAGTTGAGGTGATCATCTCCGATATTAATACCGGAGATCTTCCTAGAAATTTATCTGTTATGTTGTTAACTGACTTCTTTAGAAGGTTTGAGGACGAGATCAATTATAAGAAATTAACTATAATTGCGGCAGAAGAAAGGGCTAGGGGCGAGATTGATGCCAATGTTAACGATTGACAACACTTCTTTTGGAAAAATCAATAAATTTAATGTTGGGGATATTGTTTCGTGGTCGAATATAGGCGAAAAAATGACAGGAGTGGTATCAGATATATATTTTTCTGTTGTTGGTGGTCGCGACGTAGCATTTGCTAAAATTTATGGATTTAAAGATAAAATAGAACATACCATTATATGTTTAAACTTAAAATTAGTATCAAAAAACAATTCTAAAACTCAAGAAAACTAATTATTTTAGCAAAAGGGCCTAAAAATTGAAAATTAGCATAAAAAACGCATCAAATCTAGATTTTAAACAATTTTTACCTCTTTTAAAGAGTTTTTTACCCTTTGCTATGAAGAAAATGGGCTTTGATCAAGCCCCCAACATAGTTTTGGCGTCTGATATGCAAAATGCTGAACTTCCTCTTGGAAAAACAGCCCATTATGAACCAGAAACAGCAAAAATAACTATTTTTACCGATAAAAGGCACCCAAAAGACGTTTTAAGGTCACTTTCACACGAATTAGTGCACCATAAACAGAATTGTGGGGGAGAATTTAGTGATTTTAGCATCGCTGAGGAGGGGTATACCCAAGAAAATCCTCATCTAAGAGGCCTTGAAGAAGAGGCATATACCCTTGGAAACATGACTTTTAGAGATTGGGAAGATACCCACAAAAAACAATTACAAGAATCTACTTATTATAATCAGCCAAACTTGGCAGGAGATACAAAAATGAACACCAAACAATGGAAAGACCTTGAGATTAACAACCTTCTCATGGAAAGATGGGGCTATAAGGCACCTACCAACGAAAGTATAGAGCATTTATGCGCTATGAAGGTTACCGAAACTTTGACCGGTCGTATCGGTCACCCTATTAACCATACCCTCTTAAAAGATGGCACTGTCACACACTATGATGTTGAGTTTGACAATGTTATTGTTGAAGGCATGCCTGTGAAATCACTCAAAGTCGATGTGCAAGAGATGCACAGTCATCGCAGAGAGGATAGTGACTATGAGCACGATGAAAGTAAGCCTCGCGAGGAATATATGGAGGAAGGAGAAGAGTTTCCTGATTTAACTGGTGATGGTGAAGTCACACAGGCTGACATTTTAAAAGGCAAAGGTGTTAAGCTTAATGAAGATGGAGTTGCCGTTCACACTTTCAAACAGGGAGACACTATTTCTGACTTGTTAGCTGCGCAAGGCCATGACCCGAGTATGACACAAAAGATTGTTGACTATCATAATTGGAGAGCAGAGTCGGACCCTTCGCTGCAACGCATCGACGATATAAACAAAATTGCCGTAGGCGGCAACCTTATGCTACCCGGCGAACAAGCTATGATGGCTATTCAGGATGGTGATTATGGCCAGCGCGATGACATTGCAATCGACACGACGCTAGATGAAGAAGAACTCCCCGATGTCCCGCCAGAGATTCAGTCTGCTATAAATACCAATGTTGACACAACCCCAACTCCCCCACCTCCAGCAGTTATGCCTGCACCCGTTTCCATGCCATACGGACGAAGAGAATCTGATGATTTAAAAATAACAACAGATATTGATAACAATCTTTATGAAAATCTTTCGGAGAATGCTCTAAGGCAAATAATTAGAAAAGCAATAGATAAAAGTGTAAATAGGTAGTATAATGAAGAATCCTCGCCCAACATACCAAAAACGGACTCCTATGACCGAAGTTATTGGACCCGACGATACTGGAGATTTTGAGTACGACGATGAGAACGTTGAGAACCCAGAACCAACGTATACCTTACCTGTAGACGCTAGGTATATTGATAGTGATGGCCGCTTAAGGATTGGTTCTGGAGTAGGGATGCGGAATTCGCCGATATCTGGTAAGCGTGCGTTTCATAGAGGTATTGACATCAGCACCAGAGGAAATAATTCGCCAATCCATGCTACTATTGGCGGCCGGGTACTTCGGGTGTACGAGACCGATACTACTGGAAAAGCAATAGAAGTTCTAGGCAAAGATGGAAGAGAACATCGATATTTTCATCTAGATCGCCATATGCCTGATCTTGAGGTGGGGAATACGATATCAAGAGGCCAGCATATTGGTTGGGTTGGAACTACGGGCCGGTCGACAGGTCCACATTTGCATTATGAGATTCATGATCGGGGACAATGGAGTCAGGTAGATGGCTTTGATATCGAACGTTCCGACGACACAGCTATCAGTGGAGACACTTTTCTTAATGATGCCGAAACATACACTCAATGGAGGCTTCGCGGGAGTGAGGAAGGCGCCAGAGGCATGCCTGAAGAAGGCAATTTAAATGATCAACGCCTACAAAAGTGGATGGAATATAGATCTGGTTTGCACCGGTGGAGAACTGGCAAAGGCGAAGAAATAATTTCTTTTTTAGATACTACCCGGACAGAATTAGAAGAACTTGTCAATAATGGACAACACGCAGAGGCCGCGGAAAAACTTCAAAGTCTTTACAATTCAGAAAATCAAAACAACAAAGATGTAGCCGTAGCACTTTACTACGATTTTGCTACGCGACAAGATGAACAACTTTTAGTCGGGCTAGCTGCAAGACTTGCCGCGGCAAAATATAAAGAGGGTGCTGAAAGGCGAGAATTCTATGGACATGTAGTTAACGGGCTAGATGTTTGGAATTGGCTTGATAATGGCAACCCTATACCAAGAACGACGCGGGATTCTTTTGAAGATTCTAGAAGAGAACATGCTGAAAACTCCGCGGATATAAATACTCGGATTGAAATGGCACAGGATTTTGGAGTAGACGAAGAAGGCAATCCAGTAACACAAAAATCCCTTCGAGACCGCATTGGGTGGGCGGCTAGCCAATACGCTTTACGGCCATTAACCAATTGGCTTAGCGGAGAAGACACCCCTGTCACACCTTTCGATTCCACGGGTGCCGGGTCTGCGCCCGGGATGGCTGGCACTAGCCAAGGGTACGGACAAAGCCTGCGTCGACAATGGCAACGTCGTGATATTCCGGCAGTTCCTTTTTCAGGAATGATTCCGGGAGGGATGAGCGACCAAGAAGTAGCGCAAGCGGCCATGGCGTATCAGAATCATGCTGATCAGATTGGCGTTAATATCAGGACTCATGAGTTGCTAGGTAATCCCTCAGCCTATGGGTTTGGCGACGATGATGTAAATGATTCAGATTGGACTCCAATTTTCGGGCAAAGAGCTAGGAATAACGCCCCAAGAATTGATCCAACACTAGACAGTATAACTCCCTTCTTGGACTTTGATAATAACAGAGAATCTAGTCAGGAAGCTGTAAGACAGTTCCAAAGCTCGACTTTTTCTCAGGAAGAGGCCGATGCGGTGTTTAATAGGGATAGTGCAGGAGATATGGAACCAATGGATAAAGATGAACTAGAAGATATTGTAGACGGAGATTATATTAAGGAAACTATGACAGATGATATTCTAAAAACATTAAAAGAATCTCTGGACCTCGAATCTCTTCCTGTCGCGCCGCGGTGTTTAATTTTAGCGCGGACCGATACAGAAGAAAATTTCTGGCGCCTCAAGGAAGGCGGAATAGCCTCCCTTAATGAAGGTGGCGTAGCTGGTCATATGAACCACCTTTATGATAATCCAAATTTAACTTTCCGGAAAATGAAAGAAATCTTTCAGGCTGCCTCCAATGGTGAACTGAAAGGTACTGAAAAGACGGACGGTCAGAATTTGCAACTTTCCTATGATATTCAAACAAGCTCGGCTCGCGCCGCTCGCAATAAAGGCAACATCAGGGACGGCGGCATGGATGCTGCTGGCCTTGCTACAAAATTTGGTGGCCGTGGGGCCCTAGAAACTGCTTTTACGGAAGCCTTTGCTGCATTTGAGACGGCAATTGGGAGGATGTCTATTGAAGAACGTGAAGAAATATTCGGGCCAAATACAAATGTATATTACAACGCCGAGGTTCAAGACCCTCGTGCGGCTAACCTTATTAATTATGATCTCCCTACTCTAACTATTCATAGGGTCGGGCATAGAGAGTATGACCGCGAAACGGGCTCCGCCACTGAGCGTGATGTCTCCAGAAACGCCAAAAAGCTTTCTGCGGCCCTTGACCGAGTACAAGGCGAGCGGCAAGAAGGATTATTTCATGTTCAGATGAATGCTATCAGACAACTTGAAGCTTTGAGTGATAATACAGCTTTAAATTTAGCTACGGCGCGCCTAGAAAGAGCTTTAAGTGAGGCTGGCATTTCTGATAATCAAACAGTTGGCGAGTATGTAATATCAAAAGTTGATGCAGCCGTTGATTCTAGAATATCTTTGCCAGTTGAAACCAAGGTAGAGCTTATGAAGCGTATGTTCAAAGAGCCCGGGGCGAATATCCGGAATGTCTTAGGTATGATACCAAAAGAAGACGCTGGAACTATCGCTGTTGTCCGAGAATTGGTTGCAGAGGCGCCTGCGCTTATGACAGTTGCCGTGGCTCCCATTGAGGAGATAGTTCATGACTTCTCTGTAGAGATGCTCAAAGGCCTCCACAGCGCGTTCATTCTTGATAATGAGTCAGAGGTTGAGCGGCTCCGCCAAGAGACTTCTAGGGCTATCACAGCCATCGAGGGAAGCAGTTCTGAAGAGGCGATGGAGATCCTAGCTAAACAGATGAGCAAGCTCAAAGATGTGGAAGGTGTTTCAACCGCTGCTGAAGGGTTTGTTTTTGATTACGATGATGTAACATATAAATTTACTGGAAACTTTGCTCCTATGAATCAACTGCTCGGGCTTTTTAAATACGGCCGCGGTGATGTACCTCCCATGCAGAAACTGGATGAGGAAGAGGGCGAAGTACAAATTAATAGAACTGTTGCTATTGTACCGGGAGGATTTAAGCCCCCTCATAAAGGACACTTGGCTCTGGTGATGCATTATGCCAATAGCTCTGATGTGGTTTATATTTTTATTAGTCCACTTCCTCGTGGAGCCCCGGGCGATGAGGCCGAAGTCACTTTCTCTCAGTCGAAGCAGATCTGGAACCTTTATCTGGATGCGGCGGGCTTATCAAATGTTAAAGTAATTGATAGGCCTTCTTCAAATAATTCTCCTGTGCAAATGGCTTATGAATTTTCCGAGAATAAAAAAGATGAGCCCTATCTAGCTCAGCCGGGCGACAGAATTCTTTTTGGCGCGTCAGAAAAAGCTGATAGTAAAGGCAAGCCGGATTGGATGCGTTTCCAGAACGCACAGAAATATGTACGCGATGGAGCAGTTGCTGGTGACCCAGCAGAATTTGCCAGTCCCGTCTTTTTTGATGGCCTTAGCGCAACAGATTTTCGAAAAGCGTTATACAAGGCCAGTGTTGAGGAGATTAATGAATTTTTACCTAAAAACGTTGATTCATCTGAGATATTATCGATATTAGGTATTGACCCGGGACTTGAATCGCCTATAGAAGAAATGTCTTCCATGGCAGGTGGGCCTGTTGGGGGATATCCATCTCCGCTAGGCGAGGATGATTCCTTAATTCGAGAAGAAGATGGTATCATTGAGGAAGTATTAAACTATTTATTACAAAAGAGGAATTCAAATGATTGATCGTAAAGAGATTCTCGAAGAAATGCTTCTTCGTGAGAATATTCGCAAAGTTATTAAGTTAGTTAGAAATAAAAAACAACTTCGCGAACAGAATGAAGAAGTAGTACTAAGAAAAATTATCCGAGGGATGCTGCTAGAAAAAACTCCAGTTGCTGATGAGACACCACACGAAAAAACTGGAATTAATGTGCTTCGAAGAACACTTAAAAAAATCATACCTCAAATTAAAGACGATTATATGAGCTTAACAACTGACGTTGCTCAAAGAACCTCCTACATGGCCCATCTAATTAACGGCATTGATAATCTTTTGGCGCCTATTGAAACCAATATTGACGCGCCTCAGGCGGCCGGTGAAGCCGAAATAGAAGAAGATATTGGTTTAACAGTCGGCGATGAAGAGGATGAAAAGTTTATTGATATAGGCGACATGGGAATAAGTGGGAGTGAGGAAGAAGAAGCCGATGTTCCTGATCTAGATGATGACGAGTCGACAATGACACGAGGTATGTCTGACGATCATGATGCCACCGGCCGGAATGTTGCTCTTGGGACGTTTAAACAAATTCAAGGTACAATTGTTAATGATTTTGGTGAACTGGCTAACGATGAAGACAGAGAGCTTTATCATGACTATCTTAAAACCAACGCTCTTCTTTGGAGAGATAAATTTGAAGATTCTCTAAGCTCTAGCCTGCCTGAGCCTTCCACCCCAGAATATGAAAGAGAAACACAGCCTGACGCTGGGTCTGATATACCTATTATGGAAGTTAAAGAACATGAATTATTAGATCTAAGTAATTTAAGTTTTATTAATTAATATATAATATAATATAATATAAATATAATGTCTTGGAAAAGAAAGAAATTAACTAAAGGACGTAATACCTATTATAGCCTGTCTAAGAAGCTTCGTCAAGAAAAAAAAACAAATGATGACTTTGAGGCCATATTAAGCAATTTGTCACTTGAAGAAATCATCGGATTAAAGATGGAACTCTCAACTAAACCAGTTAATAACAGACTTTATGGATTACCTATCTGGAATAACTTGACAGACATAGTAAAAGATGCTATATTAAAGTATACATATTCTGCGACTAGGACACAGATGGAAGCAATGAGGTTTTTAGGACTGACCGCTGATAGCTTTCAGAAACTAAAGAAAAGATACAATCCTGTTTCATACTTTGAAGATTAGCCAGACTATTTAAATGACACCCGTGGGGGGTGTTATTAGGAGAAAATATTATGACTACGTTCATTGAGGACGAGAGTGGAGCTACGGCTATTGAATACGGTGTATTTTTTACAATTCTGACCGGAATATTTTATATCGGGGCTTCATCATTAACCGCATACATAGAACAGACTTTTTCGATTTTATAACAATAACGGGGACGCCTTGGCTTCGACGGGGCAGTAGAAGAGGATAGTGCAGGCAGTCGTGATGACTTAAAAAATCAAA
>TARA_R110002096_G_scaffold42937_69_pt1 | contig 11209 bp, 9 predicted proteins | sample TARA_R110002096 | Tara Oceans TARA_R110002096 (sample SAMEA4397295) | marine metagenome | biome: Polar Biome; feature: [DCM] deep chlorophyll maximum layer (ENVO:01000326); material: water (ENVO:00002006), including particulate matter (ENVO:01000060) such as... | depth 35 m
GAGAGCGTCCAGATAGGCGCGGGATTTCTCGACCACTTCCTTTTCCAGCGGTTCCCCGACATAGCGGAACCAGTCAGTGCGCGGGATCAGCTTGGCGAAACGCGCCACCAGCACCAGAGTGGGATATTCTTCCAGTGCGTCAATTTCAAAGTCTTCGTCCATAAGACATCCTTTATCAAATTGTCTTATAGTTAAGCCTTCAGGGCGGCAGACTCAAGGAGATATCCATAAAAAAGGCCCGGTCCATTTTCTGAACCGGGCAGTGTTGTGCAATAAGCACTTGTGAGAGGAAGGGGGAGGGAAAACCTCTCACCACATAGTCCGGTTCAATAGTCATCTGAGGAAGGTGTGACAAGCTATTGAAGGGCCCGAACTACATATTAGATATGGGACATGAAGGATTGAATTCAAGGGGCGGGGCGTAAAAATTTCGGCCTTATTTCATCTCTTCCCGCAGCATTTCAAGTTCCAGCCATTCTTCTTCCTTGGCCGCGAGGTCGGCCATGGCCGCTTCCAGCGCCCGGTTGATCTTGGAGAAGCCCTCCGGGTCCTTGCTGTAAAAGTCCACTTCGCCGAGTTTAATCTGAAATTTGGTGATATCGGATTCCAGCTTGGCGATTTCCTTTGGCAGGTTTTCCAGCGCCCGCTGGTGTTTGTAGCTCAGTTTGACCGCCCGGTTTTGCGGGGCGTCCACCGGTTTCGCCGCCTTTTTTGCCGCGGCGGCCGCTGCTGCTTCTTCTGCCTTGCGGCTGGCGCGTTGACGGATGTAATCCTGATAGCCGCCGGGATATTCGAGGACCTTGCCGTCGCCTTCCAGCACCAAGGACGAGGTAACAATCCGGTCGAGGAAGTCCCGGTCATGGCTGACCAGAATAAGCGTGCCGTCATACTCGCCGAGCATGTCCTGCAGCAGGTCCAGGGTGTCCATATCCAGATCGTTGGTGGGTTCATCAAGGATCAGGAAATTGGTCGGCAGCGCCAGCGTCTTGGCCAGCACCAGGCGATTTTTCTCGCCGCCGGACAGGGAACTGACCGGGCTGCGCACCTGGCCCGCGTCAAACAGGAAATCTTTCAGGTAAGACACGATATGTTTTGAATGGCCACGCACCATGATGTGGTCGCCGCCGTCGCTTAGCGTATCCCAGAGGGTCGCATTTTCATCCAGCAGGGCGCGCTTTTGATCAAGGAAGGTGATTTCCAGGTTGGTGCCGTGGGTGACGGTGCCGGTATCGGGGGCAAGTTGTCCTGTGAGCACTTTCAGAAGCGTGGTTTTGCCGACCCCGTTAGGGCCGATGATGCCGATACGATCGCCGCGCATGACCCGCAGAGAGAAAGGCTCGAAAATCACCTCGCCATTAAAGGATTTGGAGATGTCTTTCGCTTCAATGACCTTCTTGCCGGCCGCCTTGCCGCTTTCCAGTCCCAGTTTCGCCTGTCCGGTGACGGCGATCTGGTCGGCGCGTTGTTCGCGCAGGGCCCAGAGATTGCGCATCCGGCCCATGTTGCGTTTGCGCCGGGCGGTGATGCCTTTATGGGACCAGTCGGTTTCTTTTTCGATCAGTTTGTCGAGCTTGGCGCGTTCGACCCGTTCCTGCTCGATGATGGTTTCCGACCATTCCTCGAAATGGGCGAAGCCTTTATCGAGCCGCCGCACCCGGCCCCGGTCGAGCCAGAAGGTGGTGTTGGTGACATTATTGAGGAAGGTTCTGTCATGGCTGATGATCACCAGTCCGCCGCGAAATTCGGCCAGGGACTCTTCCAGCCACTGAATGGTCTGAATATCGAGATGGTTGGTCGGCTCATCCAGCAGCAGGATATCCGCATCGCTGATCAGCGCCCGCGCCAGCGCCGCGCGCCGGCCCTCGCCACCGGACAGTTTGGTCGGGTCGAGCAGCGGGTCGAGCTTGATGTCTTCCAGAATGATGTCCACCCGGTAGGTTTCTTCCTGTGACGCCTCGCTCAGGCCGCTGGCCACATAATCATGCAGGGTGTCATATCCGGAGAGGTCCGGTTCCTGATCAAGATAGGTCACATGGCAGCCGGGCTGCAGGAAGCGTTCGCCGTGGTCGGCTTCCACCTGTCCGGCGATGACTTTCATCAGGGTCGATTTGCCGGAGCCGTTGCGGCCCACCAGACTGATCCGGTCCCGGTCGCCAATAGACAGCTCCAGCCCTTCGAACAGGGGAGTCTCGCCAAAGCGCAGGGCCATTTCGGTGATGGTCAGTAGAGGGGGCGCCATATATAATCCTTAAAAATCGAAACCATTGGACTCACATGTCCGTATAATGCCCTGTGATAACGGATTATCGCGATAACGTGAAGCGCTGTTATTGGAATTCGACATATGTTTCGCCTAATATCTCTATCGGGACTGGAATCAAAGGTAAAATGAGTCATGTTATTTAAATTTCTAAAAGCCTCGGATGTGAAATCCAGCGAGATCACGCCGGAACGCCTCTATCACGGCAGACGCGACTTTATGGCCGACGCCGCCCGGATCGGCGCCGGTGTCGCCGCCACGGCCGCTGTGGGGATTGCCGTCCCCAAGGCCGCCGCGCAATCTGCGGCTTTGCAAGGCGTTCGTAAAATCAGCGCCTATGACACGGACGAACGGCCGACCCCTTTCAAGGCGGTGACCACCTATAACAATTTCTATGAGTTTGGCACTGGCAAGGATGACCCGGCGAAAAACGCCCATACCCTGATCACCGATCCCTGGAGCGTGAAAGTCGATGGCCATGTGGACAAGCCCGGCACGTACAGTCTCGATGATCTGATTTCCCCTCACACCATGGAAGAACGGCTGTATCGCATGCGCTGCGTCGAGGCCTGGTCGATGGTGATCCCCTGGGTCGGGGTGCCCCTGAAAGACATCATCACCCGGCTCGGTCCCACGTCGAAAGCCAAATATATCCGCTTCGAAACCCTGGAAGATCACAAACAGATGCCGGGACAACGCCGCCGGGTGATCAACTGGCCTTACGTCGAAGGCCTGCGGCTCGATGAGGCGATGCATCCCCTGACCCTGATGGCGGTGGGGCTTTATGGCCAGAGCCTGCCCAATCAGAATGGCGCGCCGCTGCGCCTGGTGGTGCCGTGGAAATACGGTTTCAAAGGCATCAAATCCATTGTCCGCATCAGTTTCACCGACCGCATGCCCCGCAACAGCTGGAACGAGCTCGCCCCCAACGAATATGGCTTTTACGCCAACGTCAATCCGGAGGTCGATCACCCGCGCTGGTCCCAGGCCAACGAGCGCCGCATCGGGGAATTCCGCCGCCGCAAGACGTTGATGTTCAATGGCTACGGCGAGGAAGTGGCGCATCTCTATGCCGGCATGAATTTGAAGAAATTTTACTGATGCGCCTGTCCCTGTTTTATCAGAAAGCGATCGTGCATCTGTTGGCCCTGCTGCCGGCCCTGTGGCTGTTCTGGCAGGGCTGGTTGCTGTATGATTATCAGGATCACGACCTCACCGCCAACCCGATTCAATATATCAATCAATATACCGGAGACTGGGCGATTCGTCTGATCTTGCTCGGTCTGGCGATTACGCCGCTCCGGCAGGTCTTCGGCTGGAACCGGTTAATCCAGTTTCGCCGGATGATCGGACTGTATGCCTTCTTTTATGTGATGCTGCATCTGGTGAATTTCATGGTACTCGATCATTTCTTTGACTGGGCGACGATCATCAAGGATGTCATCAAGCGCCCGGCGATCACTTTCGGCATGATTGCCGCGACGTTGCTGATCCCGCTGGCGGTGACCTCGACCAAAGGCTGGGTCAGGCGTCTGGGCAAGAAATGGATAAAATTGCACCAGCTGATTTATATCATCGGCGCATTGGCGGTGGTTCATAATATCATGATGGTCAAGGCCGACCTGCGCGAACCGTTGATCCATCTGGGTATCCTGATTATTTTATTGGGATATAGGCTTGCGAGGCGGGCCGGTTTTACCTACAGTATGACCTGAAACGACTGTTTTAATTTCTCAGGCTCATTACGGGAGGACTGCCCCATGGACTATCAATCCTTATCTCTGGACATCGCCGATCATGTGGCGGTTGTCACCCTCAACAAGCCGGAGAAGATCAACGCCATGGGGGCGGATTTCTGGGACGAGTGCGGCGAGGTCTTTCGTCAGATCAATGACGATCCGGATGTGCGGGTGGCGATCATCGCCTCCACCGGCAAACATTTCACCGCCGGGATCGATCTCGGTTATCTCCAGTCGCTGCTGCCGCTGCAGGACGCCGACCCGGCCCGGGCGATGGATATGATGCGGCGCAAGATCAAATATCTGCAAGGTGCCTTTGAAGCGATTGACAACTGCCGGGTGCCGGTACTGGCGGCGGTGCAGGGCGGCTGCTTCGGCGCCGGGGTCGATCTGGTCTCGGCCTGCGACATGCGCTATGCCTCTGCGGACGCTTACTTTATCATTCAGGAAGTCAATATCGGCATGGTTGCCGATGTCGGCACCCTGCAGCGCATGCCGCGCCAGATCCCGGACGGCCTGATGCGCGAACTGGCCTATACCGGCCGCAAATATCATGCCGATGAAGCTTTCGCGACGGGGTATGTCACTCATGTGGCGGAGGATCACGAAGCCTTGCTCGCCCATGTCAAACAGATTGCCGCCACCATCGCCGCAAAATCTCCTCTGGCGGTCAGCGGCACCAAGGTGATGCTCAACCATACCCGCGATCACGGTCTGCAGGAAGGGCTGGATTATATCGCTTCATGGAACGCCGGCATGCTGTCTTTTCAGGATGTCATGAAAGGCGCCACGGCCGCCCTGACCAAAAGCACCGCAGCATTTGACGATCTGATGTAGGGGGGCGGCCATAAAATTAGAACAAAAAAAGAACAAATAATAATAGACAGGTGAATCTCTAGGTGATACTCTACCCAAAATGTCAAAATATGACCCAGATTAAATAGAGGGAGAGCACAAAATTATGACAAATTTCAGAGAATTGCGTGAACTAAATGCATTGTGTGTTGATGATACGGCAGAACTTTTAGGCGTTTCAGCAAAAACTATTTATCGCTGGGAAAATGCTGAAGTTGAACCCAAGAAAGCTTTTGTACAATTACTTCAGGACCGTTTGAAATACAAAAAAGATTTTCGTGATCCCCATCCAGACTTTACTTTTATTGATTTGTTTGCCGGTATCGGTGGTATGCGCCGTGGCTTTGAAGCTGTCGGAGGCAGATGTGTATTTACCAGCGAATGGGACGAGTATGCTAAGCGCACGTATCGTGCAAACTTTACTGATGATCATCATATAGCCGGCGATATTACCCAGGTTGATGCAGCAGACATTCCCAAACATGATGTTTTACTTGCCGGTTTCCCGTGCCAACCATTTTCTATTGCTGGTGTGTCCAAGAAAAATTCCCTTGGGCGCGCACATGGCTTTATGGATAAAGCTCAAGGAACCTTGTTTTTTGATGTATTAAGAATATTGAAACATCATCGGCCTGCAGCTTTTCTCCTTGAAAATGTAAAAAATTTGAAGAGTCATAACAAAGGAGATACCTTCGCCACAATCAAAGGGGCATTGGAAAATGACTTGGGATATAAAATAAGTTGTCGTGTGATTGATGGAAAAGGCTATGTACCACAACATAGAGAACGGCTTTTTATAGTAGGTTTCAGAGAAGATTGTGGATTTGACCTTAATGCCTTGGAATTTGCGGATCGAAACAATGGACCTGTTTTGGGTGAGATTCTCCACAATGAGAATGAAGACCCTGAAGGGCATTACACAATGGAAGCTGCAAGACCGGGAACCAACGCAGGATGTAAATTGAATGAAAAATACACACTGACAGACAATCTTTGGGCGTACTTACAAAATTATGCGGCCAAGCACAAGGCTGCGGGAAACGGTTTTGGTTTTGGCTTGAACGGTCCCGAGGATAAGGCAAGGACTTTGTCGGCCCGATATTACAAGGATGGTAGCGAAATACTCATTCGGCAAGAAGGAAAAAACCCGCGCAGATTGACACCTCGGGAGTGTGCCCGGTTGATGGGGTTCGATTCAGACAGAAATTCTCGGATGTTGATTCCAGTTTCAGATACTAGAGCATACAAACAGTTTGGAAATTCGGTTGTTGTCCCGGTAATTGAAGATATTGCTAGACACATGAAGTCGTCTATTCTGACGCAGGTCAGAATGCAAAATGTTTCGAAAAAGATTGCAGCAGAATAGTCAGGAAAAACATGCCCGACATAGTTACTTCTGAAAAAAGAAGTCAGATGATGGCTGGTATTAAGGGAAAAAATACCAAACCGGAAATGTTGGTTCGGAAACTTGTACACAGTCTGGGGTACAGGTATCGTTTACATGTCAATGACCTTCCGGGAAAGCCCGATCTAGTGTTTCCACGTCATAGGGGTGTTATTTTTGTACATGGTTGTTTTTGGCATGGTCACAACTGTCACCTTTTTAAACTGCCTGGGACAAGGCAAGAGTTTTGGAAAACGAAAATTGAGAAGAACAGAATGAATGATTCTAAGGCCAAGGCAGCACTGCAAAACCTTGGATGGCGGCAACTTGATATATGGGAGTGTGCTCTAAAGGGAAAGACCAAGGTTTCGATTGATAATGTAGGTGGATTTATATCAAAATGGTTATGTTCAGATGAACAATATAATCAACTTGTTGGTAATGCAGGGGAAAAATAATAATGTCGCAGCTTTCTAGTATTTTTGAAGGGGTGGCCTGTAAAGTATTGACAGGTAATGAATTTAAAAATCAACACGAATTCCAAGGTGTTCACAGTCTTCGCAAAATATTGGGAGACGATACCTCTTCGAAAACTTTTCAGGCGAATTACTTTTTATTTAAAGATGTTGATGAAGTGGAACGATTGCAGGACGAGGCGACATGGTATGATGCACGAAATAACGATCCCAATCGTAAGGCTGAATTTAGGTTGTATTATAGCGCTATGGCTGAAGATTTGGTGCGTCGTGCACAAGAAGGTGATACTTTAATTATATGCAAAATCAAGGGTGCGTCAGAAATTCTTATCATTTTGGCCGAGGCAGGAAGCTCAATTCTCAATAGTCTTGAATGGTTGTTTCGTTTAGATAAACAAAAACAAAGAAGCCCGCTGGTCAAGGGAATAGGTGGCCCTGATGATAGGGAAATTGGTTGGCTTGAGAACTATATATTAGAGGAGTTGGGGTACGAGGAGGTCGTTCCTGCTACGTCTGATTATGATGAAATATTGTTAGAACGGTTCGGATTGCAACTACCAACAACCAGAGTTTTTTCTGCCTTTGCCAGAGAAATTGCAGCTATTGATTATGCCTGTGATGATCCGGACGCAGCTTTGTTAAAGTGGTACTCAACGGAAGATATGCTGTTCCGACGAATGGAAAAACGGATTGTGGAAGCGAGGTTGCAGAAAGGTTTTGTAGTTAACGGTGATGCTGACGTGGATGGTTTTATAAAGTTCTCATTAAGTGTCCAGAATCGCAGGAAGTCGCGTGCGGGTCTTGCATTTGAAAATCACCTTTCCGAAATTTTTAAAGCATGTGAGTTGAAGTTTGATGAACAAGCTATTACTGAAGGTAAGAAGAAGCCAGATTTTCTTTTTCCTGGAAAGGCCGAGTATCATTCTCCAGACTTTCCCGAAATAAAACTTACGCTTTTGGCGGCAAAGTCTACATGTAAAGATCGTTGGAGACAGGCACTGTCTGAAGCTAAGAGAATCCAACGAAAGCACTTGGTTACACTGGAGCCAGGAATTAGTAGTGACCAGACCGATGAAATGCGAAGCAGTTTACTTACCTTGGTTGTTCCTGAGGAAATCCAGAGTACATACTCATCTGAGCAGTGTAGGCATATTTTAAAGCTTTCTAATTTTATTGAGTTGGTCAGGGCGAGAGAGGTATGATCAACTGGAAAAATACTTCTCCAGATTTTTCGGTAACTTCTCATTCTTCCCGCGCGCCCGGGTGGGCGTTGCGATAGACATCGATCAGATAGGCGGTGTCCACCTCGGTGTAATGCTGGGTGGTGGCCAGAGACGCATGCCCGAGCAATTCCTGTATCGTACGCAGATCGCCGCCCTTGGTCAGCAAATGGGTCGCAAAACTGTGGCGCAGGGCGTGGGGCGTGGCGGACGGCGGCAGGCCAAGACGGGCGCGCAATCTTTCCATCGAAAGCTGTATCATGCGGGCATTGAGGCGGCCGCCGCGGGCGCCGACGAATAACGGCCCGTCGGGGAGAAGGCCATAGGGGCAACTGCGGCGGTAGGCCTCGACCGCCTGCGTCACCACCGGCAACAACGGCACCAGCCGTTCCTTGTTGCGTTTGCCGCGCACGGTCAGCATATCGCCATCGGCGCCCGGTTCGGGCCAGTCGCGGCCATTGAGCCCCAGAGCCTCCGAAATCCGCAAGCCTCCGCCATAGAGCAGGGTGAGCACCGCGATATCCCGGTCGCCGATCCAGCCCTCCGGGGCGAAATCGCCGGCATGGGCGAGGCTGTCCCGCGCCTTGTCCTCGGGGATCGGGCGTGGCAGACGGCGGGGCAGTTTCGGGGCGCTGATGGCGTCGATCGCGTCATTTTCGAGAAGGGCGTTCTGACGCAAAAATTTAAACAGGGCGCGGACGGCGCTCAAATTGCGGGCGAGCGAGGCGGCGGTCAGGCCGTCGCGGCGGCGTTTGGCGAGGTACGCCCTGAAATCGACCGGGGTAAGGTTTTTGAGATCCCCGGGGGCCGGGGCGTGGCCCAGATGGTCGGCGAGGAACAGAAAAAAGCTGTGGACATCGCGCTGATAGGCGGCCGCGGTATGATCGGAAACCCGCCGTTCAACCCGTAAGTAGTCGAGCCAGCGCTCGAACAGCGGGCGCAGCGCCGGATAGGTCAGGTGAAATTCGGGGGCCTGTTGTGTCATGCGCCGACTATAACAACAGAGAGGCTGTTTAGTCGAGAAAATGAATCAGGCGGGCCTGAAAGGCGGCCTGGAGAAAGCGCAGCAGTTCGGTGCCCTGTCCGGGGGTGAAGAAGGCTTCGTCGCGGCTGCCGAAGGCCAGGAGCCCGGCCGGGGTCAGGTCGCTTTCAGGCAGGCGGATCAGGGCTTCTGCCTTGATCAGGGGCGTTGCCGGGCCGAAAATATCGCCATTGGCGCTGATGTCGCCGCGCAGGGTGGCGTCCTGATCGACCCCGAGAAGGTCATCGACCATGCCCGCCGACAGGCGGCGAATATTGCTGTTTTCCGGCAGATTCCGGCCCTGCTCGAAACAGATGCTGATGCTGTCGACCTGCAGCATATCGACCCAGTCCTGACTGACCATATGGCAGAGATGATCAAGGCTTTCGGCTTCCAGCAGCGCCAACACGGCATCGTGAATCCGGGCCTGGGTGGTCATGTTACTACGTGAGGCATGAATGAGGGAGCCTTGCACATCGCTAAGTTCGGCGATTTCGCTTTGCAGACGGTCGAGAAGCACGGCCTGAAAGTCGACGATGCCGTCGGCGCGCGGGGTGCGTTCGGGCTTGAGCAGCGCCAACAGGTCTTTATTGTGATCAAAGAAGGCCGGGTGGGCGACAAGATACTGGCGCACCTCGTCTTCAGTTAATGCACGGGGGGCTTTGACGGTGCTGGCTTTTTGAGTGGTTTTGGCCTTGTCTGACACGTGTTTTTCGTCCTGCTGTTGGCGGCTTATCAATTGTTGAAACCATTCTAGCAAAAAAGGGATTACGATTTGGTTATCGCAACCCCTCTTTTGAATTATCTTAACATTAAATTGTCATTATTTTAAAGCCTGCAGGCAGAGATTATTTGGCAATCGTCTGGCCGGTTTTTTCCCAGTCGGAGACAAAAGCCGCAAGCCCATTGGCGGTCAGCGGATGATTGAACATCTGGCGCAATACTTTGGCCGGCAGGGTCACCACATCGGCGCCGATGCGGGCGCTTTCGACGATATGGATCGGATGGCGGGTGCTGGCGACCAGAATCTGGGTGGCGAACTGATAGTTATCATAGATCAGCCGGATGTCTTCGATCAACTGCATGCCGTCGAAGCCGACATCGTCATGACGTCCGACGAAGGGGGAAATGAAGGTCGCACCGGCTTTGGCGGCGAGCAGCGCCTGGGCAGAAGAGAAACACAGGGTGACATTGACCATCTTGCCCTGATCGGTGAAATGTTTACAGGCGCGCAAACCATCAACGGTCAGCGGCACTTTCAGGGCGATATTGTCGGCGATGTCATAGATATGGGCGGCTTCGCGCAGCATGCCGTCGTAATCGGTGGCGGCAACTTCCGCGCTGACCGGGCCATCGATCAGATCACAGATTTCCTTGGTGACTTCAAAATAATCGCGGCCGGATTTCAGGATCAGCGACGGATTGGTGGTCACCCCGTCCACAAGCCCTGTGGCCGCCATTTCCCGAATCTCGTCAATTTCCGCTGTATCCAAAAAGAACTTCATGTTCCAACCTTTCACTTATAAAAAATCATCCCGCAGGGCCTGTTGCCGCAAAGGGATATTGCTTGTGATCCGTTTTATAATATAGTGGCGAAAAATAACAGTCTTAAATTATGGCATCATGGGGCGCGCGCGTCATAATGCCGTCTCAAACTGCAGGTGGAATTGATTTTGTCAGCCTTGTTTCCGTCCAAACGCATTCAGGTCTTGTTGCCCTTGCCGCTCGCCGGACCCTTCGACTATCTGGCGGAAGGCGATCTGCTGTCGGGTGCGGGGGATCTTCTGGTGCGGCGCGGGGATTTCGTCTCTGTGCCGCTGGGCAGCCGGGTTTTGCAGGGGGTGGTCTGGGATATCGCGCCGCCGGAAACCGATGTGCCGGCGGCCAAGCTGAAACCGGTCTTTGGCCGCCTTGATCTGCCGCCTCTGCCGGAAAGCCTGCTGAAATTTATCGACTGGGTGGCGAGCTATAGTCTGGCGCCTCTGGGCGCGGTGCTGAAAATGGCGGTCAGCGTACCGCGGATGTTCGACAAGGCCAAGATCAAGACTCTCTATCGTCTGGCGGCGGCGCTGCCGGAAAAACTCACCGAAGGCCGCCGGGCGGTGGTGGATGCGGCGCTGGGCGACATGCCGATGACTTTAAAGGACTGGGCCGAACTGGCGGCGGTGGGCGAAGGCGTCGTGCGCGGCATGGTCAAGGCCGGTCAGATGGTCGCGGTCGAGATCAAGGGCGACGCCCCCTATCCCGCGCCGGA
>TARA_R110002096_G_scaffold104771_1_pt1 | contig 11201 bp, 6 predicted proteins | sample TARA_R110002096 | Tara Oceans TARA_R110002096 (sample SAMEA4397295) | marine metagenome | biome: Polar Biome; feature: [DCM] deep chlorophyll maximum layer (ENVO:01000326); material: water (ENVO:00002006), including particulate matter (ENVO:01000060) such as... | depth 35 m
CAGAACTTCAGTTTTCAAGTGTCCATTTTTCGGGAAACAGGTCACCCCGTTCTCGAGGAGGGGAAACCTCTTGGAAGAATTGCGTGATTGCCGATAAGAAGGTCAACTCCCGGAAGGCGGACAAAACGCCGCGGGAAGCCGGCTTGAAGCTGATGACGCAACCCAAGGCGCCGCCTCGTCTCCCTGTGACGTTGCTCCTGAAGAATCGCGATGATATCGCCGATTGGGTGCCGTTTCTCGGGAAGTGAGGGTGTGACGCGGTTTTTTGGGAGGGAAGGTTGGCCGCGGAGTTAAGCTCCCGCCAGTGCCGTCGAGTTTGTGGTCAAACGCAGGTTCGGTCGTTGCATTGACGGGAGCTTTTCTTAATCCTCGATCGGTTGAATCCAGATATTGCGGAAACGAACGGGGTTTCCGTGATCCTGAATCTTGAGCGGGCCGGTGTCGGCGTGCTTTTGATACTCGGAAACCGAGTGCGGTCCGCGCCAGCCGGTTCCGCCGGTAATCTGGACGTTGTCATGAATGACGTGGCCGTTGTGGACGACGTGGAACCTGGCTTTTCGGGTCACGGTGCCATCTTCGGCGAAGACCGGACGATGAAAGGTGATGTCGTAGGTTTGCCATTCGCCGGGTTTGCGGCTCGCGTTGACCAACGGTTTGGCCCGGCCGTAGAGCGCGCCACACTGACCGTCGGGATAGGTCGTGTTCTCGTAGGAATCGAGAACCTGGACTTCGTACTGGCCCATCAGAAAGACGCCGCTGTTTCCGCGTCCCTGTCCATTGCCCTGCACCATGCTCGGCGTGGCGAACTCAACGTGGAGACGGCAGGAGCCGAACTCCTCTTTGCTCTGGATATAACCGGCACCCTTGACCGATTCCAACGCACCATCGACCAGCTTCCACTTCGTGGGTTGTCCATTGGTGGCAGACCAATTCTCAATTGCGGCATCGCTGCCATCAAAGAGAACGGTCGCGCCTTCGGGAGCTTTCGCCGCCTCCGCATCATAGGGCTTGGGCTCGACGACGGGCGGTTGCGGCTGCTTTTCCGCATCCGTTTCGTGGACCTTGATTCCGTCGATGAACATATATTCCACCTTCTTGCCATTTTCTTCGCGGGTTTCTTTGACGATCTCCGGCTCGGCATGCGAGGCAACAGGCGCGGCAAGCATGCCGACAAGGAGCAGGAAATGAGGGGTTTTAAGCATGGGGAATTCTGGAAAGAAGTTCGGCCGGGTCAAGCGAACATTGTCGGAGGAATGCAGACTACTTCTTCTGACTGGGAAGCGGCACGTGGGCTTCGTCGATGAACTTCTCGATCTCCGAAACCTTCTCCGGCATCGCGGATGCCAGATCTTTGGTCTCGTAAGGATCGTCGGTCAGGTTGTAAAGCTCCATCGGCTTGCCCGCCGCTCGAAACGCCTTCCAGGGCCCCTGACGAACCGCCTGGGATGCAATCTTCTGGTCGGCGCCTTTGCAGAATTCCCAATACAGGTAGTCATGCTGCTTCTGGGCATCGTCGTTCCCCTGAAGCACGGGAAGGAAGGAAATGCCGTCAATATCCGCCGGAGCCGGTTGTCCCAGAAGCTCGGCGAAGGTCGGAAGCACGTCCTGAAACGAGCTGAGATGATCGCTCGTTGATTTTGCCGGCGTCATCCCGGGCCACCGCACCAAAAACGGAGTGCGAATCCCGCCCTCATGCATGTCGCGCTTGTGGCCGCGCAAACTTCCGGACGAATTCCAGAACTTCGGATCGTGACCGCCTTCCTTGTGCGCCCCGTTATCGCTCGAAAAGAGGATCATCGTCTGCGCATCGATTCCCAGTTCCTTGAGCAACTCGAGAATCGCCCCCACCTCGTTGTCGAAATGCTCCATCATCGCGGCGAACCCGGCGATCGGGTTCTGCACCGGCGGGCAGGGTTCATCGGCCGCTCCATACTTGCCGATCTTGTTGTCAAACTGAGGGAACGCCTTGCGCCACTTCTCATGCAGTTCTTTCGGGGCGTGCATCGCCGCATGGGGAATCGCCGTCGGGATATAGCAGAAGAACGGTTGGTCCGCCTCCGCGCTGCGCCGGATGAAACTTCGCGCCTTCTCCATCACCAATGGATTCACATACGTGCCTTCCTCCACCGGGATCTCCTTTCCATTGTGAACCAGGGTTCGTGGATAATAGGTGTGGGCAATCGTCTGGCTTTTCCAACCGTAGAACTCATCGAACCCGTGTGTCAGGGGATTCTGATCGCCCTCCTTGTTGGTTACGCCCATTCCCCACTTTCCATACGCGCCCGTCGCATAACCTGCCGCTTTGAAGATCTCCGGCAGCACCGTGCGTTCCGGATCGAGCGATGCGCCGACTTCCCCCTTAAGGTTTCCCCGCAGATAAACCCGGCCCGAATGCAGACCGGTCATGAGCACCGCCCGCGAAGGACTGCAGACCGTATTACCCGAATAATGGTTCGTGAACTGCATCCCCTCGCTCGCCAACCGATCGATGTGCGGCGTTTTGAGCTTTTCCTGGCCGTAACAGGAGAGATCGCCATACCCAAGGTCATCCGCCAGGATATAGATCACGTTCGGGGTTTCAGCGCCGGTGGCCAGCGTCGCGCCAATCCAGGAACACAGGAGCAGGCAGGAAGTAAGGGGTTTCCAAGTCATCATCCGGCAAACTGGCACCAAATTCGGGAATCGACATCCGGTAATCTCGATCTTTGAAACTTCACCCAACTTGCCAACCTGTCCGCCAACGCTTCCCAGAAGCTCTGAGTGAGCCTATTATGCCCTGGAGATAATGTCCCTTTCATTAACGAAAGGTCTGAGAAAACGCAGCTTTGCGCTGTTAAAGGATTACGCTCCGGAATTCATAAATCGTGTACGAAGGGTTTCTAACGCAGGTTCCGCCAACGCCAAACGAAGTTCGTTGACTTTCATATTTGAATTTTTGGACCCGAGCAACTCCTGAGATACTTCACGCAGTTTTGGGCCGGTAAGTCCTCGACAAGCATCGAGTGCGAATTTTCTTGCCTCTTCAAATTCAGGAGAAGGCCAAGTCCTCACCTCGTCGTACAGTTTACGAAGGTGAGTAACCGTTGATTGAATGTTTGCGTTTGTTGCCTTCTTTTTGGTTGGGGCTTTCTTTTGCTTACGGATTTTTGGAATTAGGGAATCAAGTCTGGCGTCTCCGCAACTTTCAAGTGCTTCGACAAACTGCCTGAGCGATTCTCGATCGTAATTGGAAAGAGATTTAGAAGTGGACGAGGCCTCCCTGATCAGTTCGGCAAGGTGAGTTGACTTCATTGGACCAACTGTATTGTTTTTCGCGAGTGATCGGGTGAAATTGGACTTACAGCAAGCCAATCCATTACCTCCCCTGAAAAACTGGAATATTGACTATGTACATCAGAGCTGTCGATCGCCAACGAAAGCTTGGAGTCAAGAGCGGTTGCAGCTTTCGAATAAGCAATCAATTCCTTGAACACAGTTTGGGCTCCCTCAACCTCTAGTTTTATTCCTCTGATACCTTTGATATCATTTGCCAATTTTTTCACCGCCGTTCTCGCCTGATCAACATGTGTCTTATGGGATCCACAGCGGTTGGCGACAATGGCAAATTTCGGCGGTTCAAATGTTGCCTGCTCCCACAAAATTCGGTGAAGCGAATGCATTGCGGGCGAAAAGAAAAACCGTGCCCCATCCATGGACAGTTGATCTGGAGTGACAGGCAAGATAACCAAATCTGCGATCGAAAGCCCCCCGGTTAGGCTTAGTGTGACCCTTGGAGGGCAATCGAGAATTACAAAGTCGTAGTCAGCAGTATTTCGTCTGATCCAATCGCCAACGAGAAATCGGGCGTCATACTGGCTTTCGCCTCCAAACCATCTAAGGAGCGCAGTATCTTCCTCCAGTCCAAGACGAAGAGACGTAGGAACGACTTTAAATTCAGGCTGATCGGACCGTCTTGTCTCCATTTCGGACCAACGAGGCTTATCAACGGAGTCAGTTGCGTATGCGTCCAGGGCGGATGCGATTGGGGTCAATTCCCCGTCGTAGTCGAGCTTTCCTCCTACCTGTTGTTGAGTCAGGCAAAGGCGGGTCAGAGATTGTTGCCAGTCCAAGTCGACAACTGCTACTCTGTAGCCTTGTTCAGCCAACCTGGCACCTAGATTTGCGGTGACGGTTGTCTTTCCAACGCCGCCCTTCAGATTGGCAACAGCGATGATGCGAGGTTTTGTTTTTGGCAATGGATCGTGACGCCCCCTCGGAACTCGCCAAATTCCCTGATTGTTGGCTGCATTAATCCGGTTTTGAAACCGATGGAGCCTTGCGAGGGAATCCTGAACCGATTTGATTAACTCTTCTTGATTTGTTTCCTTAGGGATGTCCTTTAACGAGTTTCGAAGTTTATCAAAACACCGTTCAAGACGGTGATGTTTTCCGACCAAAGACAGGTGGCGCCAAAACAGTGTGCCAAGAAGAGTTAGGCAAAGGACCAAGGCCCTCTGAATGTTGTCCTCCGGCAGTAACTCCCTAAATACGCTTTCAAAAAATTCGCCCATGAGAGGAAGCTAGAACGGACCCCAATTTCACACCAGCATTTTCTTCTTCCTACTTCAGAAAAATGTGAACTTCAGTTCGCCCCTGTAGCCGCAGGCAACGAGGAGCGGCATTGGTCAATCGTCGCGACCTTCCGTTTTAGTGGAAGAAAAGCGAGTCACCTTCTGGAAGCGTTCAGTCAAGGAAGTTTGGAAGCTGGGCGATGCCTTGTAAACGACCTTATAGGTGTAGTTTGGTGGCTTGATTTAGACAGTCTGACTCCGGACCCTGGCGATCCGCTGTCGAATCCAGTCGGTGGTGGGTTGTTTCCAGGGAGACTCGAGGATCCGCTTTTCGACCAGGTGCCAGGACAGAGCGGCGAGGCCGAGGGTGATTCCGAAGGTGAGGCCGAGATGCGGCAACAGCCCGATTGCGGGAATCATGGCGACGACTTGGCCGATGAAGCCGCCGTAGATATACATTCCGTAGGAGTAGTCCCCGCATTGATTGTAGTTGCGGATCCAACCACCGGGCAGAAAGACGAGACAGATGGTGAAGTAGGGCAGCAGAATGGGGTAGATCCACTCGAAGGCGGCCGGTGCGAATACCATGGAGAGGAGGAGGCCCAGCGACGAAAGGGCGAACGCGCCCCAATGCAGGCGGATCTTGTCGCGGAAAAGGAAGAAGCACATGCCGGCGGCGAACATCGCGGGAAACCGAAAATCCGACGTCCAGTTCTCGAGGTCGACATAGCTGCTGTAAAGATGAACGCCGCAAATGATGGCGCTGAAACCGAGAAGCGCGAGGCGATGGCGGAACGCTCCCACCAGGCCGATGATGGCGATGGCAAAGTAGCAGTAGAGTTCCCACGACAACGTCCACAGCGAAACGTTGGTCCAGGTGGGGTGGGGGTTGTTGACGAAGTCGCCGGGTAGGTCGCCGCCGCTTCCAAACACCATTAAGAGGTTCTTTGCTGTCCACTTCCAGGTCTCCGTGTGAGCCAGGAACTCGCGCAGCGGGATGGACGTGATCATTGTGCTGACGATAAGGACGAAGGCGACATTGACCCAAAGTGCCGGATAAATCCGCGTGACACGGGACATCATGAACGAGGCGAGATCACTCCGGCGAATCCAGCTTTGCGCGATCAGGAAGCCGCTCATGATGAAGAACATGTCGACGGCGACATAACCCATTGGCACCGAGGTCAGCCGAAAGAGCGGCTCGAGATGCTCGTCTCCGTCGGTAAACGTATAGCTGTGGGTGAATACCACCATCGTCGCCAAAACCATTCGGATGAGCAGGAAGTTGTTGTCCCGCCCCTGTGCAGAATCAGCGAGGGCTAATCGTTTCATGGAATGTCAGTTGGACAAGATAATCTCACTTCCGGATTATGAAAATTATAATCATCGAGCGAATGCCGGATTTAGGAACCGGGAGAAAACCGGATCGACAGCATCTCTCCTTCATTCACCGGAATCGTGAAACTCTGGCTCCAGGTCGCGGATTCCGTTCCACGTTCCGGATATTGGGAAATCGACGACCTGACTGCCGCGCTTCAAAATTTGTAGACAGCCAACTGAAATTCAAAAACATAGTGAATCTCAGTTCGTGCTTTCCTAGAAACGGATGAACTCTTAACGATTGTCAGCATGTCAGAGCAGGAGCCCCAACCGCTGGATCCAAATGAACCCACTGAAGTCGATGCCGGCGCGGCATTTGCGATGGGTGCCAATTCTACCAACCCTTCCGCCATGGCTGGATGGAAGCCGCCGGAACCGTCAGAACTCGACCCGCTTCTTCCGAACTACTCGGTCGAGAAACTGCTCGGAAGAGGGGGGATGGGCGCGGTTTATAAGGCGATTCAGAAGAACTTGAAACGTCCGGTGGCGATCAAGCTGCTTCCCGCGGAGATGGCGCAGGCCGATCCCAGCTTCGCGGAGCGCTTTCGTCGCGAAGCTCAGGCGATGGCCGCGCTCGATCATCCGAACATTGTCACGGTCTTTGATTTCGGCGAAACGTCGGCCGGCCACTACTATTTCGTGATGGAGTATGTCGATGGAATGGATTTCCATCAACTGATCCACAGTAACCAGCTGGATGCAGTGGGGGCGCTCAATGCGGTGAGCCAAATATGTGACGCACTCGAATACGCGCACAGCAAGGGCTACGTTCATCGCGACATTAAGCCGGCCAATATTTTCATCAATCAGTCGGGGATTCTCAAGGTTGGGGACTTTGGCCTCGCCAAGATGATCACGAGCGATGAACCGGTCAGCTCGGTCAAGGAGGCGCATTTGACTCGGACGGGGATCAGCATGGGCACTCCCATCTACTCGGCGCCCGAACAGATGGATGGGCGCCCGGTCGATCAGCGTGCGGATATCTACAGCCTCGGGGTGATGTTTTACGAGATGCTAACGCACGAGTTGCCGCGCGGCCGCTTTCCTCCCCCTTCTCAAAAGGTTCAAGTCGATGTCCGGTTGGATCAGGTCGTGCTCAAGGCGATGGAGAGCGAGCCTGAAATGCGCTACGCCAGCGCCACGGAGATGCGAACCGAGGTGGACGAAGTCCGCAGTGGGGAGACGGCGTCGCAACCCGTTGCCGGGAAAAAGCCGAACGGGCTCGCGCTTTGGGTGAGCCTGATTGGGGTGGTGGGATTGGCGGTCGCAGCGTTCTTCTTCATCAGGCCCCAACTGAAGGAGGAAACGGAAAAAGCCGTGAAACCCAGCTTGCCGGCTCGACCCGCCGAGGAACACGCGCTCCATCCCGTTGAGGCGAATCCTCCCACCAAAATCGAGTCCATTGCCGGAGGTCAAGGCCGCCCGGTGTTGGTCGATCTGTTTCCGGACAACGATGTCGAGTTCAACAGTTTACCTCCGGAATTGGACGGAGTGATTTCGGCGGCCATCTTGCCCGCAGATCCAAAGATCACCTATTTTGTGAGGAAGAACGGTCGACTCTGGATGCGCAAGGATACCAATGAACACTGGATTCACGAAGCATCCTCCGTCAGGGATGTGCTTTGTACCTATCGTCCGTATGCGATCACCGAGGCTGGCGATTTGATTCGACCTACCTACGGTCAAGGCCGGCGTTGGCAAGTTCATGCCGCTGGCCCCTGGATCGATGTGGCGCCGGGGATGGGGATGCTCGTTGGGATCAATCGGGACCGAAAACTGGTTTCGATCCCCAGTTTTGCCGATGATCAGGAGAAGCATTCCAGACGCTTCCGGCTACCGGAATTTGAGAACGCGACGCAGGTCAGCCTGGGCGGCGGAACGGGAATGGTTATGGACCAAGAGGGGAATTGGAGAGAATGGGGATGGAACGCCTTGAAAGGACTCCAGAATCCTGACTACTCGCTAAAAATGAAGTCTGTGGGAGCGGGCGGAGATATGGATCTGGCAATCACGCACGATGGCAAAGTGGTCATGTACAGAGCTAAGCCATCGAGTGACATCCGGGGACAACTGGAGTCAATACGAGACGCGGAGGCGATCTTCAGCGCGTCCGGAGCACAGGGCGCATTCGCGATTCGTTTGAAAGGGAATCGCTGGCGTGTGCTTTTCAAGAGTGACAAGGGCTTGAAGATAGTCGATCCCGCCATCACCGACGCTCTCACCGGATGCCGGGAAGTTGCTTTGATTCAAGAGGTGGCGATTGGGTTGCGGGATTTGCCGGAGGAGGAACCGGAAATCCCATCGATCGCCAACGGCAAAGGCCGCCCCACGATTCTTTCCCTTGATCCCGCAGTTCCCGATCCGCAGGTACCACCGGAATTCGATGGGATCGTCGCCGCGAGCGTGCCCCCGGAGCATCGTGAGACGTTGGTTCGCGATCATCGGACCTGTTTCGTCCGGAAAGACGGAACCGGCTGGGATTTCAACGCATACACCAACCGGCTCATTCATAAGATGGATGGCGTTCGGGATGTGGCTCTCAATGGAGCCGATCATTGCTGGCTCAGTGAGGGTGGCGAAATGATCCCTTGGCCGGGAACTCACGAGGATAAAATTCACGCGATACCCAAGGGGCCATTTTCGAGACTCGAGGCCGGACACACCGTCTATTTCGGGCTTGGCTCGGCTGGCGATATTGCGGCATGGCCGGTCAACGAACATCCGCTCAAGCATCCTCCGGAATTGGAGAGTGTCGTAGACCTGGACGGCGGTAAGAAGCATGCCATTGCTTTGACGGAGGACGGCGATGTGGTGTGCTGGGGAGTCGGATTTGAGGGATCGACAACCGTACCCTTAGCTCTGAAAAACGTCCGAGTCGTTTCGGTTGGCGCTGTTGATGACGGCTCGATTGCCATCACCGAATCTGGAGAAGTAGTTTCCTGGGGAGGCGGAATCCGCCCGGAATTGAAGGCTGCGCTCGACTCCATAACCGACGCAGAGAAAGTTTTCACCGAGAGTGCGGGCCAGAAAGCTCTCGCGATCAAACGGACCGGAAAGAAGTGGTTTGTTTGGGTCAATTTCAAGGGAAATGGTTACGCCTTGCCGCCTGAGCAATTGGCAAAACTCGAAGGCTGCGACGAGGTCGCGTTGGGCGGGAGATTTGTGGTGGGTTTGCGAGACTTGCCGATCGTCGATGATCCCAGAGGCGTAAAGGAAACCCAACCGGAGCCGGAAGGCGATCCGAGTCCCATCCTGGGAAGTTTGCGTGGGTGGAGCGCGGATCCCAACTATCCGGTCGATTTGTCCAAAGCCGAGGGGATTGATGATTTCGTCCAAGTCATCGCCGTCCAACACCCCTGGGATGAAAACCAGCCGAGCTTCGGGTGGGCAGCTCTAATGGCGAATGGCCAAGTTGTGTCGAGCAGCGGGCGGGGGGAAGAATTGACCAACGTGACTCGCTTGATCGAAGGGAGGCACAGTTTCGGTGCCATTCTGAAAGATGGTTCCGTGGTGAGCTACGACAACCACGGCAGCGCCCATACGGTACTGCCATCTGGCACGCATCCGGTCGACGCGGCGATGACTGCGGGGAAGGGTTTGGCGATTGATGGGGATGGCAGGCTCAGGATGTGGGGAATGGAAAAGTGGCCGCCTCCGCCCGCTGGCTTGCTTAGTCGCCGGATCCGCGACGTTGGCGTGACGCCACCCTTTGTCTGTGTCTTGACGGACGAGGGCCGAATCGTGGTTTGGGGACAAGAAGGAGAGTTGGAGTTGCCCGCGGTCATGCTGGAGGGCGTTGACGAGATGGTGGTCATGGACAATGTCCGGATCGCCTTCCGAAAAGGCAACGACGTTCGCGTCTATCAGGTTGACAAGGATGATGTTAGGCCAGTGGTGGGAACACCGGATTCGATTCAAGGGTTCAAGTTGGCGCACGAAGTGCTTTTGATGGAGGGAGAGGATGGCGAACGAGTTGTCTGGGGCAAAGGAGTCGAGCGCTGTCGGCAGATTGGCCGCCTCCTTTCCGAACTGCCCGAAACTGCTCCCTACGCAGTGTGGATCTACACCAAAGTGGACTTGATCTTTCATCTTGAGCCAAAAGCGCCGATTGATCCCAATCCAAAGATCGAAGGCCGGCTCCGCGCTTGGGCCTCACCGGAGAGCGATCTTCGATTCGATGTCTCCAAAGCAGAGGGGATCGACGATTTCACGCAGGTGATTCAAGTCGTGAGCGGCTCCGGAAACTATACCGAGTCCACCGACTGGGCGGCGCTCCGCGCCAATGGAAGGATCGTTTCCAGCAACGGCCGCAGTGAAACGGTCGAAAACGCGGTGAAATTGATCCCGTGTGCGATTTCTTTTGGAGCGATTACGGAAGACGGGCGGGCGATCTACCTTCGAGAGAGTGAACCGGAATACGCTCCCCTGGAAATCGGGGAACGTGCGGTGGACGGCGCTTTCGCCGGGAGTCACGGTCTGGTCATTCTCGAAGATGGATCGTTGAAACACTGGGGCCAGAAATACGAGGGATCCGACGCCTGGCCGCCGCCGCCAACGGGGGTTCTCAACTCCCGAATCGCTAGCGTGCAGGCAAGTGGACTTCATGCGCTCGCCGTAACGGAGGGTGGAGATCTTTTCGTCTGGGGGAAAGATGGCCTGGTCGAACTCCCGGAAGAAATTCGAACCGGCATCGACGACTTGGACGGTAATCAGATGGCGGGATTCGCCGTGCGAAAGGGTGGCGCCGCGTGGAACTACTTGATCCTCCAGCAAAGACTGAAGCGCCTCGAATTGCCGGATGGAAAGCCGGTGGCGCGGCTTCACACCCAGGCAAGAATCCATCATCTCATCGAAGGCACGGACGGCGAATTTCACATTCCCGTTGGCCCTTTTGAGGCGCTGAGCGGAAGGCTTTCCAAGTTGCCGAAAAATGTCCCCCACGCGGCGGCGGCGATCGACCGGGACGGCACCAGAGTCGAGATGTTGCTCTACATCGAGCCTTAGAGTTCCGGCGCCACCCAGTCTGAACCGGAATAATCTATCATGGTTTCCGTGATGCCTCGTTTCGCAGTTCCTAGGAACCAGGTGTAGGCCGAGTTCACCAACTGAACTCGGCCAGCTAACCAACACCAAACCATCTTCATTCCCATGGAACAACGATGCTCAGCCTGCGGAGGCAGAGGCCGCCGTGAAATCATGCAAGGCCACCTGGATGGCAGTAGCTTTCCCCAAACCGTCGACTGCGATGTTTGCGGTGGAAGCGGGCGTCTC
>TARA_R110002096_G_scaffold18266_1_pt1 | contig 11199 bp, 10 predicted proteins | sample TARA_R110002096 | Tara Oceans TARA_R110002096 (sample SAMEA4397295) | marine metagenome | biome: Polar Biome; feature: [DCM] deep chlorophyll maximum layer (ENVO:01000326); material: water (ENVO:00002006), including particulate matter (ENVO:01000060) such as... | depth 35 m
GAAATAGGCGAATTGATGGAATATGTCAAAGACGCACCCGATAGTGAATTACAGTGGCTCATCAAATGGACTACGGATTTGTTAGCCGAGCGTTGTAGGAATGCTAAATATGAAATAGAGAGATTAGAGAAAAGCGATGAGAAGAGATGGTGATGAAGTTGAACGACGAAGAGACAATGGTTCCCGAATCGGCAGGTGATTTAATGAACTACGAGATTGAAATTGATGGACAGTGGTTGAGTGTAGTAACAGAAATGCTGGCTACTGATGTACACATGTACTGCCCTACTTGTAAAGACAAAGAGATTAACGATGAAAGTATTCTGTATCTTTTAGATAACGGACAGTACCTTTACAAAGGGATGTGCTGTGGGATGTTTGCCCTTTGTGTGGCTAATGGTGAGGACAATGGATTGGAAAGCGAATGAAGAATTGATTGCTTGGGGGAATGAACACTTAGGTGCTATTCCTATTGATGGTATATGGTCGCCCGATGGTAGCGGTGTACAATACAAAAAGACTGATGTAAATGAATGGTCTTTGATATTCATGTATAATCATCCTACCTCTAAGGAACAACATGAGAAGTTCAAACATCTTATGGAGGCATGTGGTTATGATGTACTTGAAGGAGATGGTGTGCAAGAAGTCGTACCACCTCTCGACCCTCAACTACACATGCAAGAAGAGTATGAGCGTAAACAATCAGTAGCGCAGGGCTGGGCTTGTCCCGAATGTGAATACCCACTTGCTAACAGTGAGTTAGACATGAGGTTAGATGAGTATGTCGAAGATACAGAAATTGAATTATCAAATGGTGAGCATACTCAAATTGAACTATGGCGTTGTCTCATCAACTGTGGCGGTTGCGGTGCTGTTATCCCAATGGAACCGGATGACTACCACCTACTCGCTGGTGATGAATACTTCATGCGTTGGAACAGTAATGGCTACAAGTATTCAGCACTTACACGAGGTGACATGAAAGACTTAGCCGATGCTGGTATTCAAACTGGTACTGTACTTGGTAGCACACATGAAGGTGAGCGTGTTCCTCCGTGGATGTGGGGAATCTATGCCATCAAGACTAAACTCTTTGAGAGAAGTGAAGAAGAGTGAAGCGAAACACCGAGCGAGACTACTGGGTGGATGAATCAAAAGTCCAAAAGTGGTCGGCTGGTAAGGGTAAGATACGCCTCGCTTGGACTAAATGGTTGGGCCGTAATTGGATTGACCTACGCATCATGCGAAGAGAAGACGACGGCTATGTTCACACCCGACATGGGGTGCGAATATCACCCGACCAACTACGCAGTATGCTACCTGCATTGAACGAGATGCTTGAACACATAGACAACACAGAAGAAGAAGAGAAAAGAAAAACCCCCGAAAAAGAAAATTAGGGTGAAAGTAATGTTGTTATCACGAGCGACTATCATCGTTTCAAAGATGCCTCACCGCCTTTCGGTGGATGACTTAACAGTGAAAGAAGCACATGAACTGTGGACTTTCCTTTCAAGTGAAGACAGGCTCTCAATGACACGGCAAGCAGTGAAGGTTCAACTCGCTAAGGAGTGTGGAGTGTTCATCGAACAGATGGATGCAGTAGCCAACGGTGCTACACTCACCGAGTTGTTAGTGTGGGAGTCATCCGACAGTGAAGGGGGTACACTTACTCTAAGTAATATCACTGCTATGTTTCGTAATAGTATTCTAAATGATGATTGGATAATAGAGTTTAGTCATCTAATGAATAGTCAAGAAAGCGAACTGGCTTGGCGTTGGGCGTTGGGTGAAAGACTGACACTGCTACGCAATCGAATGCGTAAGTGGGCGATACTAAACTCAACTAAAAGTGACACTAATCTTACTACTGCTACACTAATTGACATCGCATTTGGTAAAATTAACAGTGAAGTTATTCAAGACATTACTACCTTCAAGCGGCTACAACGATGGGTAGGTGATGAGCCGGAGGCGTGGTGGTTCGTTCCGAACTGCGCTACGCTGATACACCTAAGCAGTGGTGTTGCTCGCAACAGACGAGGCGAGGTTGACATAGAGTTTACTCCCCTTACTGGTGACATCGAAGCGTGTTGGTCTTGGGTCAATGCGGTGGGAACCATGAGGCATCATACCGCCAATCAAATACTTTCATACTCAAAGTATGAAGAACCAATGAGTATCTCGTGGAACGAGTCAATGGTTCTCTTACAGAAATACCCTAAGAGTGGTTTCGTCATACTCAACGAGGGTAAATACTACCTGCTCTCAAGCGGCTCAATCACTCTCTATGCTAACGCACTTACTGTTCGTAGAATCAAGAACATAGGTTACGAGTTTACCATTGGATTCAAAGACGGTATGGACATCGTAGATACTGATACTTTTAGGATGAAAGATATGGTTTACGAACTTGAGAGTGCGTTAAAGATACGGGGTATCACGACGCATAACTCTCACACTACATTCGACATACCCGATGGCTTGGTGCTGTCGCTGGTGTACACTTGGAGTCCGAGTGAGGACTGGCACTTACAGTATGCAGGTACGCATCCCAACATGGGAGTGAGCGACATTGATGAGATAGTAGATTACTACATGCTGGTAGGTGAAGAAAATGAGTGAAACAATGCGGAACATCGGATTAGGTATTATCATAATGAAAGTAAGGTTCTCGGTAACAGTAGGTGAGGTCAAGTGGGGCTTTGGATTCAAGACATCACTGTATGTAGAGTTGAAGAACATGAACGACCACCAACGACTCGCTATACAATTATGGTGCGACGAGAATGACCTGCCGGTGAAGTATCGAGCGAAGCGCAAGGATGAGGTGAAAGCGTGGGTGGAGGCACTTGCCCCCTACGAGTCTCTCCTGTCCGACAGACGGGGCTACGAGCGCACTAAATGGGTGCTTGCCAACCCAATGCCTTCGGCAAGGGGAAAAGCCTCATGGAATGACTTCTATAACTGGGCTGAACGGTGGGATAACTTCAACGATTCACTGAATTAAATTATATTTAAACAATAAAAGAAAAGGAGGTTGAGAATTATGGAAAGAGATTATGACGAGTATCTTGATAGTATAAAAATAAGTAGTTTTATGCGTGATATGAAATATCACTTTTACACTGATAATTCTATTCCCGAAGAATGGCAAAAACTTGAAGTTCCGAATGGTGAGTTTCCGACAGCCACTCTTGGTAATTACCATAACAAGGATGTAACTACGAGATTTATGCAGTTGGTTGGTGGATATAATACACTCACACCGATTTGCGTTATACCTTTAGACATCACCTTACCGCCTTTGACACAGGTGTACGATGAACCTGTTTACGATGAGCAAACTACAACTTTTGGTGGCAACCGAGTGAAGGTATTTGGTTGGTGGGAATACAGTAAAATAGTGCATTTACACCCTATACTTAAACGACATCCCGGTGGTAATTTAATCATAGACACAGAAAATTCGGATAAAACTAATAGTTGGAAAGCAGTAGGTTTGACATATTTTGAAAGTGATACCTTCAAACCGCAATATGATACAATATTGGGAATATATAGGGATGCTTGCCATCAGTATTTCGTTGAATTGAAGAAAGACTTTTGGAAAATTGAGATAAGAAAAAGTATCTACTCTAAACTCACCAATACAAATATATCACTACCCCGCTACATGTTTAAGAATAATAAACTACTCCAAGACGGAGTGATGTTCAAAATTAAAAATGACGAAGTGATGTTATGGGATGAGAAAGGAACGATTCACATTTATAACTTTGAATCGCAAAATCATTGGAGATTCCTTATAGATGAACTACCCGATGTAATCAATGATAAGGAGATAAAAAAACTCCTAAACTTCAATATGAAAGACATAGAAGCAGAAGCACAATACGCCGCAAGACCGGGTAGAGATAGGGTTGAAGAATTACTCGATACAAATTACGCCCTTTCAAAAGGTATGATTGAAAATGACAACAAAATGCAAGAACTCATTATTATGGCAGTGAAATTACTTGCGGCTTACTGTACTCCTACTTTGAAAAAAGGTATTAAGAAAATATCCAAGAAGGGTTCAAGAGGTTTAAACAAACGAAAGCGTACAAAACAGCCTACGAAATGGGTGTGGGGAACGAATCACATAACATACATTTATCCTCCCGAAATGAAAAAGAAGAAGGGTGTAAGTGAATACTATTGCAGACCCGCTATGGCGAAATACTACATTGTTAATTTGGACAAGTATAATGACCGACCTATTTACGAAGAGGCGAATGAAAATCCCCGTTATCGTCATTCTGTCATCCTTTCAAGGGCTGGCTCTTGGAAAGGCGGTAAAGAGAAACTATTCATTGCCGGTGGCGAGAAAAGAAATTATTCCGACAGGGCTATATCATGGTTAAAACAAGTATCAAAAGAAAGTGGTAGAAAAATACAACATGCAGAAAACGGGAAAGAGTTTAGAATTGAATTAGGGCATGACAAGTATTATTTGGCTGACGGGTATTGTAGTGAAACAAACACAGTGTACGAGTTTAATGGTGATTACTGGCATGGCAACCCCGATGTGTATAATGCTGATGATATTAACAAATCAACTAAAACTTCATTCGGTGAACTGTATAAAAATACAATCCGTAAAGAAAACATGCTAACTAAGATGGGTTTTAATATTGTATCTATATGGGAAAATGATTGGGTAAAAACGATGGACTGAATCAAATGATATATAAACAACAAAAGAAAAGGGAATTGAGAACAATGGTAAATTGGAATGAGCAAATACGACCTACCTCTTGGGGTGAGATTGCAGGGAACGAACAGTTCGTTGCAGACTTCAAGGGATGGGAGGATTCGGGTAACTACCCGTCGGCTCTCTTACTTGTCGGACCATCCGGTACAGGCAAGACAAGTGCGGCTAATGCTATTACACATACCATGCTCGGTCAATGGAACAATGACATGAATGTTCTATGGATGAACGCCAGTGACGATAGAGGCATTGACTACATCCGTAAGGAGATTAAGCACTTCGCCCGCCTTAGCGGTGTAGGAGTGGGTAGAAAGGTCGTTGTTTGCGATGAGGCTTGCGGGCTGACCCCTGCTTCACAGGATGCTCTACGGGGTATCATGGAGAAGTACGCTGACCGAGTGCTGTTCGTTCTCACCGCTAACTATCCCGACAAGATTCGACCGGCCATCAAGAGCCGTTGTCAAATGTATGTCTTCAAGCCGGTGACTCCCAAGCAAGGTGCAAAGCATCTCGCTCGGCTTGAGTCATGTGGCGCACCTCCCGAATGGAATAATTACTATGAAATGGTTGTTGAACTAAAGGGTGGCGACCTCCGTTCAGCAGTGAATTACTTAGAGAGCCTACCGAAGAAACCGGATGCTCTCGCACACCTAAGCGCAGGGATGACTGATGACGATGATTGGATGAATGACTTCATCGCTAATGATTGGCTCGTCTTGCGAGAAACATTGTTAGATTCCTTAAATAGAGTTGGCAGTAGATTTGCCATGATGAATCAATTCCACCGGACTGTCAAAGGACACTTCGATACCAAGCCCGATACGGTCTTTGCTATACTCAATGTATGGGGAGACATGATGGAGAAGGTACACGAGTGGCCGGGTAACGATAATACCTACATTGATGTGCTGGTGGCAAGGCTAAAAAAACAAAGTGAGATGATAAAATGAGTTGGACAGAAAAAGATGAATATGTGGAAGAAGAGACTGGTAACGGATTCGCTAATACGGCAGAAACTACGGGGCTACCCGTGGGTGTGTCACAGCGTATCGTTGCTTACGCTGAAAGAACGAACAAGAAAGCAGAAGAGGTCAAAGAAGAGTTCCTTGCTTATATCAAGAGTGAATACGGTGTTGAAGATTATACAACTGAACCCGAAGACATACTGCTTGATTGGGCTGAACAAATCTTCGTGCAGACACGCAAGCAAACAGGTGGCGGCGGTAACAGTTCTACTTGGGTTGGTTGCTTCGTTGGCGTAGCAGACCGTAAGAAAGACCGATTACAGAACATCGTTAAGTCGAATGTTGATATGTATAACAAAGACCCTGCTGGTGCAATTGGTAGCGGTCGTATTGGGGCCTTTGAGAAAGACGGTGAAGTATGGGCTATTCGTAACAAGGATGGCCTTACACCTCTTACAAACTCATCAAGTGAAGAACCACCATTCGGTATCAAAGTCGGTAATGATTGGGTATGTCTCCTTACTCGTAAGGGCTTACCGTCTTCTTCTGTTCGTATGGGTCGCTATGCTTTCTTCCTCGGTGGAGAAGAGGGTGACTTCGTATCGAATGGAAACATCGGTCTTTGGAAAGTTGATTTGACTAATGAAAATGCAGACATGAATCTCGACATTGGGCGACCGTGTAAGATTTCAGTCGTGCCACCTCGTGAGGGTGGTAATGAATACTTCAAGACAGTTCTCGGAACATACGATGACTTCACACCTAAGTACACTGATGAGTTTGTACCGGAGGGTATGCGCCCTCTCTTGAAACCGTCGAACTACTGGACAAGTAGTGAGTTTCACGATATGTTTACTCCGATAGACCAATTAGAAGAAGCGTTTGAAAGTAAGAAAGAGCGCACCGAGATTGGTGGCCGACAAATTACTTACGGCCCTCTAATCATTACAAAGGGAACAGTCAATCGCATGAGTACAGAACCTCGTGATAGCGAGTATGACCCGGAAGGTTTCAACTACAACATGACTCTTTCAAGCACCATTGCTGGTGACATTGATTGTTGGATTGCAGGTGCAGTAGGTGTCATGTGCGACCCATTCACAAGTGGATGGGGCGATGATACATTCGACTACGCTGAAAAGTCCACTGTCTTTGTCTTTGGCCGTGTAGGTATGAAAGACCGAGATGGTTTGCTTACTCCTAAGATTAGTGTTATGGGTGTTTACGCTGACCCACGCCGTTGCCGAAAGCGAGCAACAGGTGGAGATACTGGTGTAAAACAATTTGAATGAGGTGATTAGATATGGCAGGATTTGGACAGACAACAGAAGCACAAAAGATGATTGTAAAAGAAGAAGTGGTTGAGCCGGTGAAGAAGGTCGTTAATGGCGACCCCTTCGCTGAAATGCGAATTGAGGATGAGGCTCGCACCTTTATTCTTAAGACCCACCAATTCATAGGTATCGCAGGACATGACGGCACATGTAAGTCGGCTATCGTTCTCGATTCATTTGAGAAAGACGAAACAAAGCCCGAAGGCTCGACACTACAAGTGGTTGATTTCGACGGCGGCGGCGGTATGCTTAACTCATCTATCTACAAGAATGAAAACATCCGTTCATGGAATCCGTGGCAAATGGGGCATGACCGAACAGCACACGATTACCCTGCTACACACGACCGTATCATGAAGATGATGCGCTACTTCATCAATGAAGCCGAAACTGGTAAGCCGGTTTGGGGTGTTTTGTTGAGTGGTATTGATTCGTGGCTTGAGATATGCAACCACAACATGCGTATCGTTGACTTGGGTATGGCGAAAGACGCTATCCAATCAGCAGACTACAGTGGTAGTGGCATGGAGAAAATCAAGTCACAGACCGCATGGGGAATGCGTAACTCTCGCTTTCATCAACTCACTCGTTTGAGCCGTGACCTTGTTCGACTTGGTGTGCGTGTCTTTTGGGAAACCCACATGACTGTCACCAACTTCTCTTACAAGAGTGGGCCGGTTGATGAGTGGAAACCCGCTTGGGAAAAGAAGATGAACGGCTACTTGCCGACCATTATCCAAATGGATGAAACTCAACAACACAATGATGATGGTGAATTGGAAAGAACATCTTTCACTGCTACATACATTAAGTGTAAAACGAATCCCGAACTTGTAAATCAATCTCGTACTGTCTTCGTGACAAGACCCGCAGGTGAATACACTTGGCATGGGCTACCGGACTTGTATGATGGTACGCTATGAGACTCCCTGTGAGGTAGGTTTGCCAAGTAATAAAGGAGTCTTCTTGTTTGGCTTCAATACGGTAAAAGGGTTCTCCCCCTTCTCCTTTCCCTGCTTACACCATGAGATGATATTATGACTAAAATTACAGTGAACAAAAGCGAGTTTCTCTCGTTCCTTTCCGTGTTTACGAAAGGTGTACCCGACCTCCGGTTGGATTGCGCTGGCTCTCGTGTTACGGTTGAGGTTGCTTATGCATCCTTTTACCTGCGAAAGTATTTCTTTTCCGTTCAAGTGGTAGAAGAAGGCGCACTCCATATCGCTGACCTTGAAAAAGCCATCAAGTTCATGAAAGCGACAAAGGAGGATAGCGTGGTGCTACGGCAAGTGGACACACACAAGCCACTTCACATAGAAGCAGGTGGTAACAAATTACAACTGCCAAGCACTAACGATATTGAATCAGCAGTTAAGGCTGTGACAATTCGTTCACTGTTAAAGAAATGTCAAGAGGGTGGATGGGCCAGTTTTGGTAATACCAGCCTATCCACTCACTCGTCATTGATGACAAAGGATTTACTTTCATTCGCTAACATGCGTGGTATCTTAGCCAAAGACACTGACTTCAAATTGCGTATTCATTGCGGTGAAGAAGAGATAGGTATAGTGGCAGGTAAGGCGGCGAGTGGGCGATTGTTCGCTACCATTCCCGCTACTGACACTGACGGCCCTGCTACTACAGTTGAATCAATGTTCTCCGATGCACTCCCTAATTGTTTGAATTATCTTGATGATGGCCCTGCTCGTATGCATATGGGTAAAGGTACAATAGTAATCTTTGAACAATTGAGTACACTACTCATGGTTGTAGATGTAGGTGAAGACTGATGATTATTGATTGGTACACTGATGACCCCTACGACCCTCCTATTATCTACGAGCGTACTCGTGGGGCTGATGGTGTATTGCATGAGCGATACATAATGAAGGGTGATGAGGATTATGTCGAACCTTTCTTTTGGGTAGCCGAAGCCGCACCTCAATATGTAATGAATCGTATTAGAGGTTACAGGGGAGTTATTCACCCGAACATTAAGGCGACCGGCCTTGACGGTAAAACAATAGTGAAAGTAACTGTACAGCATCCCAACACTCTATGGGAACTAAAAGAGAAGTGTGGTGTATGGACATACGAGGCTGACCTCAATTACCTCGACCAAATACTACTCACTAATTATCCCGACAAGATACCGGAGTTTAAGCCCCGTATATGGTATTTCGACCTTGAGTGGGACACTGAAAATCAAAGCACTACTGTTATGGCGGTGTCCGATTCATTCAGTGAACATCCTGTAGTCTTCGCTTGGAGTGAAGAATCCATCCGTGATACTGTACGAAAGACGGAGTGGATTGACCGCTACGAGGGTTATGAATTACGCACCTATGCTAACAAGGATGAGATGCATGACGGCTTCTTGACTTACCTTGAAGAGTGCAACCCCGATATGCTGGTGGCTCACGCTATTGCTTGGGCCGACCTACCGCATCTCTACAGTCAATTGGGTGTAGAGCGTGAGCGTTTGTCTCCTGTCCGTAGAGTGGTAGCACCGAACAAGAAGACAGGTGCATACCGCACTACTGCTCAACCTATCAAGGGGCGACTGATGTTCGACACTGCGGCGCAGTGGACTGATGGAAGTGGCTTTGAAGGTATATGGCAGAAGTCCGGCAAGGGTCAAGCACAGTCTCGTAAGTTGAATTGGTTTGCTACTGAACTTGGGTTCGGTGGTAAACTAACAGAAGACATTGAAGGTATGACTGTCTTCAATGGGTGGAGAGAATACTATGATGATTTCGTTGACTACTGTTTGGTTGACACTACCTTGTTGCGTAACTGTGATGAGAAGTTGAACTGTATATCATATCACATAGCCATGCAACAACTGGCTGGTGTATCATTCGGTAGCACACACAAGGTCACACGATATTTCCGAGGGTTGATTGGTCGGCGCACTGACATCAAAGCACCCTCATCTTTCATTCAAGAACGGCCCGAACTACAGGCGGCGTGGGTTATGCCTCCTGTTTCCGGTAGGCATGAGGATGTCGCACTGGTTGATTTCGCATCGCTATACCCAAACATCATACTCTCCGCCAACCTATGTTGGACTACCATTGCAGATGGGCCGGGAGAAAATATACTCACACTGAAAGTACCTCCTAAGCATGACGACAAAGGGAACATGATACCCCTTACAGGTGGTACATTCCACTGGCATCAAGACAAGGAGGGCATACTACCTTCTGTTGTCAAACAGATGCTCGCTCTCCGTAAGGAGTACAAACGCCTCATGCGTGAGGCTGATGACGCTGACATACGACTCGGTTACAACATGCTACAGATGGCCGTCAAGGTTGCTGTCAATGCGATATACGGTATGACAGGTACGAAGAAGATAGGTGGACAATGGAGTAGTTATCCAATTGCACAGTGTATCACTTACCTCGGTAGAGAATCCATAAGTATGCTTGTTAAGAAGAGTGAAGAACAAGGCTACCGAGCATTGGCAGGACATACAGATTCAGCCTACATCCAAGTACCATTCGACAAGGCTGAATGGATTGCTGAATACCTTACCGATGTAGCACAGAATGAAATGGATATGGAGTATCTCGATGTAGAACTTGAAGCCTTCTTCCCTTACTGGTTTACTGCTGGTATCAAGAATCGAAACTTCGGTGTTAAGTCGTGGCCTCCCGAAGATGCAGGTGAAATGAAAGTCACTGGGTTCGCTATGAAGGCGGCTAACGCACCACCGTTGAGTAAGCGTGTACAGCGTGAGGCTTTCACACTCATATGCGACGGTGCAGAAGAGAGTGACTTATTCGATTCTATACGCCCTACAGTGAAGGCGATTTATCAAGGCGGCGCACTGGATGATGTATCAGCATACGGGCGCATTCAAAAGCACTTAGATGAATACAATCCATCGCATACACCCAACACAGCGAAGGCGGCGCAGTACGCAAACAAATACAATAACACTGATTTTAATAAAGGTGACAGCGTTAAGTGGGTTTTCGTAAACGGTGTACCGGAGGGACAACCTCTAACGAATGTGATAGCATATGATGAGGTAAGTGAACTGGATGAGTATGATATTGATTGGACTACATGCGTTGACAAATGGATAGCAAAGAAACTCAAGGTCGTGTATGAAACACTCGACTGGGACTTA
>TARA_R110002096_G_scaffold87598_10_pt1 | contig 11186 bp, 5 predicted proteins | sample TARA_R110002096 | Tara Oceans TARA_R110002096 (sample SAMEA4397295) | marine metagenome | biome: Polar Biome; feature: [DCM] deep chlorophyll maximum layer (ENVO:01000326); material: water (ENVO:00002006), including particulate matter (ENVO:01000060) such as... | depth 35 m
CTTCGCTGCCTGCGGATCATCGGGGGCGGCAGGTTTACCGGGGGCATTATTCATGGCAACTGCACTACCGCCACCGAACGAAATACTTCGGTCTTCCGGCTTCAAGCCTTCAGGTTCCATGGGGATCTGCGGACGTGGTCGTGGAGTCGGGCTGGCATTACTGCTGACGGCAGGTACACCGGGCTCAGCCGGTTTTGCGTCTGAAACCAATGCCGGTCCCAGCATCTGGCTCCATTGAGTCTGCTGATCTTTGGTCAATACAGCTTCGATTTTCTGATCGAATTCCTGCTGAACTTTTTCGCGCTCTTCTGTAGTCGCACGTCGCCCCAGTTCACGACGGGCGTTGGATCGCTGTTCTTCCAGTTCGGTAATCTGCTTCAACTGGTCTTCAGTCAGCTTGAGTTGTTTGGCGGTATCATCATTGGTCAACTGGCGATAGCCGGCTTCCTGTAACTGCAGTTGTTTCAGGCGGGCAGCCTGCTTTTCGTTCAGCAGACTCATCACTTTGGCTTCGCCTTCGGAACGCTGTTTTTCGAAAGATGCGCTCATTTCTTCTCGAACTTTCGTTCGTTCTTCATCCGTTTGAGCATCCCGCATGCGTGTCATGAAGGGTTCCATAGATTCGCGTGTGGGTCGCATACTTGCCGCTGCTTCTTCAAGCTGCTTGATCTGGTCCGGGGTCAGCTGGAGTTCCTTCTGAACTTCTTCGCGATTAATCAGGGAGCCGAGACCACCCCGGGGGCCACCAAATCCACCTCGGCTGCCGAATCCACCCCTGTCTCCGCCGAATCCACCTCCACCACCGCGACCTCCTCCAAAACCTCCGCGATCGCCGCCAAAGCCCCCGCGGTCTCGTCTGCCACCCCGATCACCTCGGTTTTCAGATTCCTGTGCCTGTACTGAACTCATGAGAATGTCAGAGCAGGGAATCAGACCCATCAGGGCGATGGTAAAAAAGAATTGAAATTTGATATTTTTCATCATTTGCATGGCGATTCTGAAATCAGGCGGAAAAAGAACCAGGAAAGGTGTTCTTGTGATCATTGTGCTGGGGTTTGTTATAATTTAGTTTCAAGTAATGCCACAGCCAATCTGTCGCTATGAATGTGGTCTTAAAATTGCGGAATCTACTGACTACAGACTAAGTTGCCTCATAAGCAAATACAAGATTATTTAGATTGTTAGTGGTCTATCATGTTATACTTCAATAGTTTACAGCTCGTTTCAAAGATCACAGGGATTCTTTCAGAATTCATCGATCTATTCCCTGCTGGCCGGTGTTTCTATAGTCAGATACTGAAATTCTACTTGCATCTCTGGCAGACAGATGCGCAAAATCACGGTATCTGTTTATTAAACACGGTATTACCTGTGAAAGACCGCTTTAAATATTGCGGAGTAAGAAAATGTTCCGTTTTACCTCTCTCCTGATTCCTTCTGTACTGCTGGTAGGGTTTTGCACTGATCTGGCGTATGCGCAACCAGGTGGTGATAGTCGCTCACGCGGTTTCATGTCGTTTCTGGATCGTAACAAAAACGGGGTGATTGAAGCCTCAGAATTTGACCAGATGCCCGGTCGTTTCAAGGAAACTCTGGAGGCAGCCGGCGTAAATACATCGCGCGACATGAGCCAGCAGGAATTTGAGCGAATCATGCCTCAGGTGATGGAGCGAATGCGCAGCCAGCGCAGCTCATTTGGTGGTGGTGATCGAAGTGACCGCGGCAGTCGTGGCCGTGATGACCGTAGTCGTTTCGGTTCTTCGCGTGGTTTTGGTGGCCCTCCGGGGGGGGGCCGATCTGGCAGTGAACGGGATGATGACGATGACAGAGATCGGAGCGGTGGCTTTGGGAGAGGTGGTTTTGACCGCGATGCCATGCGCGGCCGCTACGGATCGTTTGAGCCAGATCGGAGAGAGGCGTCTGACTCTGCTTCAGGTGGTCGTTCCAGCAGCAGTTCTTCGAGCAGTTCCTCCAAAAATGAACCAGCGAAGCCGGTTCGCACGACAGTCGATCTGAACCAGGAGTTTGTGCCACACGACATCGATCAGGATGGGCAGATTGGTCTCTACGAATGGCGCAAAAATAATCCGACAAAACTCGGCGAATTTTTCACGATGGATTTGAACGGAGATGGTTTTCTCACGCCGAAAGAAATCAAGCTTGCCAAAGAGGGAAAAACACAGCGGAGTGCAGCTTCTTTCATGTTCGCTTTGAATAGCGGGCAGACTTCTGCAAATCCCCTGGCTGCGAGCGGCAATACATCTGCTCCAGGATCAGCTGAGACACCGAAGACGTCTACACCTGAGAAGACATCCCAGCCAGTGTCGGTCCAGGTCTCGGCACCCAGTACCGATCCACTGCTTGCACAGGCAGGTTATTTCTTTAAACTGGTTGACCGGGATAAAGACGGTTCCGTTTCCCCCGCAGAATGGAAAAAGAGCCGCTCCATGCGGAAGCTGTTTGAACAGGCAAATATTGATCTGACAGTTTCCATGCCTCAGGAACAGTTTGTAAAACATTACCTGGAGATCAAGAAGAAGTAATCAAGTAGTGTTATTTAATTTGTTCTTCCTCTTCGGGCATTTTAAGTTTACGTTCCATTTCGCGTTTTGCACGCCGTTCCTGATTCCTGTCAAACTGTTTTGAGATCGCAATTCCCAATAGTTTCAGATAGCCCTCGTCAAACTGCAGTCGAGTTCGGACGCCCGTTTCGGTAGGTTGTGTGGTTACCAGAACCAGATCATTTTCTTTCTGGAATGCACCATCCAGAATTTTCATAACGCCGCTTTCCTGAATTTCCGCTTCGGAAAACAGGTTCAGCCAGGGACGGATATGAAATTCCATCTGTACCGGAGCGGTGCGTTGCTCTTTTCTGGCTTCCGGTGTCGCCGTGTTGATTGTCTCAATAGCTTCATTTAAAGCGGCGACCGCAATTTCAGTACCCATGGCAAACCAGATCACTTCATTGTCTGCTCCTATATAGAGCGACGGAACACCGCCGAGAAAACGTTGCTGTTTATCATCGGCGGTTTTGGATTCGGGTTGCACCTGATGCAGTGCGATTCCCTGAACGGTTTCTGCGTTCGTATAGATATGCGCCTTATTGTCGGGCAGTTGATCAATACGATTAATGATATCCAGTAAGGAAGCAGGCAGATTTGAGGAAGGGGCGACCTTGATACCGCCAATCAGAGCAAATTTTTTAGTTGGTGTTGAGACCAACTGCGTGAACACATCAATGTGCCCTTTATCGACCATGGTTTTTACCGGGCTGAAGAACTGTTGAATCGAGCTGGTATTCTGCAGGCGTTCTTCTTCGGTCAATAGTTTTTCACTCAATTGTTTTTCGAAGTAGTTTAGATACTTCTGATAGATCAATCGATCGCGGCGGGCAATATTCATGGAAGCCGAAACAGCCAGTGGCAGGTTTTCGCGTGAAGTAATCACACTGAAGTAACTCGCTTTTCCAGGAATGTTTTTGACGGCACGGGCCAGATCACTGTTGGGCCTGGCTTTGATCAGAATGTCGACAACACCCCGTTTTTCTTCTTTTTCGATACGACCGCCGAACACCATTTCCTGGCCTTCGGTCAGAAAATATTCGATGTTCTCCAGATTCTGTTTTCCGGACATACGTCGAAATTCGTAGACGGCCTTGGACTCGCCATCCCGCTGTTGCAGTTGTGTTTCGATGGCGGTACGGAAAAAACCCAGGAATGTTGTGCGCATCAACTCGGGAATGGCGTTCAGATCAATTTTGAAAGCCAGGTCGTAGGCCGTGGTCAGGTTCTGCAGTTTTTCAGACGGGTCACCAAAGTCACGGGAACTGATCATGTCCAGACTGGTTTCATTTTCAACGCCCTGAAACAGCATATGGGCATAATCATCCTGGAACCGAATGATGGATTCGCCGCGTCGCCCATTAATTACATACAGGTCATCCCGGTCTGTATCTTTTTTGATGGTTTCTTCGTCACCTGGAATCAGCTTCTCCAGGGTATCGAGAAATGTACGAACTTTCGTCACAGGCAGATACATGGTCGGGACCGGCTGGGGGATTAATCCCGTTTTCAGATAGAGTTCCACACCCAGGTTCTTATTTTTATCGATGCCTTCCAGATCGTTGACATTCGCCAGCGAGGCTGAAGCGATCTCGGCAATTTCAGGACGCTCTGCCAGTTCGAAAATGAAATCGATATCAGAAAGGATCCGCTCCACACTGGCGACATTGATTACGATCAATGGTTTGGGGAGGATCGATTCCACCCCGGCAGCCTTCTTCTCCGGTTGCTCGTCTTTCTTTTCAGCCTCTGGCTTAGCAGACTCTGGTTCCTGTGCAGAAAGTGTGCTGCTGCAGAAGCAGATCAGAACGAGAAGAAGCAATTGTCGTCCCATGCGTAATAGCGTTTTTGTGAACATAACCTGTGGCCCCAAAGTGCAGGAAGTTCTCATACGATGCCTTTTCCGTAGAGTTGAGATTCGTATTGAAACGGTGGCGCGTCCTCATACTGTTAAAAACGCGGAATTCGACCGGGGTAAAGACATAATCGGCGTGTGATTTTGTGTACTTATTTCCCGATCAGAGTTGGTAGCGAATCATTTTGAAACGAAATGCGGCTCGATACCAGCCAACCAGTATACCCGCTACGAAAACAAAAAGATTCAGAGTTTCCGATTTTAGTCCTGCCGGGCGTAGACCTGAGCGGCAAAGTCTAATGGATAAACGAATTACAGTGAGGGTACTTTGGGCAGGTTGAGCCCATCCAGCAGCTTTTTTCGCTCTTCACGGGATTTCTTATAATGATGAGGCAGAACCCGTTCGTGATAGGTTTCCAGCGGTCTTACCAGGGTGCGTTCCAGAACCCGTTTTCGCAGTTGCCAGTCTTCCTCACTGACATTGGCCTGTGCTTGAATCTCGTTCATCGTTTCAAATGCGCGTTCGATTCCGGATATACTGAGTTCGATATCATGCAAGGCCTGCTTCGAGGTGACAGGCCGTGCCTGAGAACGATTGTCCCAGCGATATTTTAAAGCCTGCAGTAAACCATTCAGGTGATCCCATTGCTGCCCCGGTTCCTGAAACAGACTGGCATCGGAAGCGGCCATTTCCAGAGCCCGTACCACAGATACAATCGACCGATCATTGGAGGCACCATAATTGATGGCATGCAGGCGATGTGAAAATTCGAGAATGTCCGGTGCATCATCAGATTTCTTGTAGAGCTCCGCGACTTCATCATGCATGAAGTAGCTGATCATCGGATCGTAAGTGGGAGTAAAAGTCGTCACGCGACCAATCTGGTCGACCGTGGGGCTGGCTTTCTCCATTGCATCCGATAACGCTTTGAAATAATACATGCGGCGTCTGTCTTCATCGTGGATGTAATCTTCTTTATGCAGATTTTCGGCAGCAACCTGCCTGATGAGGGAACGCGGATTTTCGGTAATCTGATCTTTAGCAGGTTTGCGGTACTTCCAGTATTGATCAGGATAGCGGGCCATCAGTTTGTTTTGCGCCGTCACTTCAGAAAGTCGTCTGAGTACGATGGGGTCGTTCTTCTCGCCATCCATCCAGTTCAGCAGACGGCTGCTGCGGTATTCTTTGACAGGATCGTCGTTATGGATTTCTGCAGAAACCATTTTTCTGATTTCTTCCTGCTTCATCCCCCAGCGCATCATTTCGTAAGGCAGTGTAAAAGCGAAGTTCCCGTTGGCTGAGTTATTGACGCTGGTTTTGACATCGGCGGTCATATCTGCCAGCGCCTCATCTGAGTATGCTGCCAGATTCAATAGAACCGACCAGTCCCAGCCGACCTGTGCCAGCGTACGTCTGACCTGCGGCGCCTGGATTCGATCTATCAGTTTATTTCTGACAAACCCCTGTTCGGAATTTGTACCCATAAATAGAGTTTCACCGTTAGCAATTTCAATCGCCAGCACCTGCTGGAATGCGGACCGAAAAGTCTGTGCCATTACCCGCAGTGGCTGCGCACCAAAATCAATGTGCTGAAATCGCTGACAGAAAATGCCATCCTGATTCAGATGTCGCGAAACATTGCGATAAAATTCTGTTGTGAATTCTGCCTGTGATTGTGTGACAACCGATTGAACCGGATTGCTGATGATCAGGTCATACATCTTTTCTGCATTTGTATCAGCTGCCATGGCTAATGCGATCGGGGTCTGAATCAACTCGACGCGATCTGAATCGAAGGCAGAGATTGCATTCCGAGGAGCAATTTCTTCGTGATATAATTTCACGAGGCTGCGATCTGGTTCCAGGCAGGTCACATGTTGTACGGGGAAGTCGAGGCTGGAGTTCACACCCACGCCGGCACCAAGCCCGAGGAACAGCACATCTGCGGGACGTTCGTGCAATATTACTGGAATCACAAACGGCATCAGTTCGCCTGTGGTATGCGGGCATAAGCCGGCATCCATGCTGGTGACGCCAAAAGGCAGACCGCTTCTGCGAATCTGAATCTGATTTTCCCGATAAGACCAGATGGTAAACGTACCGTACTGACCTTCGACTTCTGACAGGCAGCGGCCTTCATCCAGGTGGGGCAGCAGTTCTGGTTTTAAGCCATAACGTAACCCCGTAAACGTGTTTGTCGAGAACAACAATTTGGCTGAATGCCGAACATCATAATTGTTGTGATAGAACAGACCGGTAGTGAGCAGAACCAGGCTGCAGGCCATTCCAGCGGCCCGCCAGCGTGTCAGCGGGATCCGGAAGTGTGTCAGTCGAACAAAAATCGCCAGACAAAGCAGTGCCAGACTGGTAAGTACGATAATGGTTTTGAGCTCAATGCCTGCCGAACCGACGAGCCATACACAGCTAAGTATACCAGCCAGCAGACAGGATGGCTGCCAGACAGGCAGAGTGGTTAAGCTTCGTTTCTCTGACGCGGAGAAACGGACGGAACTGGAGAGTTTGAGCCAGCCACCCCAGCAGGATCCCAGCAGGCAGAAGATGGTCGCTGTTAAACCACCCCGGATGACAGACAGCAGCAAAGCATATTCAATATAGGCGTTGGCATACAGCATCCAGGAAACCAGTAACGGGAACAATGCCAGACAGCCGACGCCCGTCAGTGCCATTGCCAGAGACAGGCTGGAAGTCGTCTGGACGATTTTGCCTGGTTTTCGCGCCTGTATGAATGCAAAGGCAACTGCAGTTCCGAGTAGAAATCCAGCCCAGATCGTGACTTTCAGATAGAGTGAATCCGGGTAAAGCTGAAACAGAACACGACTGACGCCAACCAGCAGGATGCCGGTTGAAAAGCTCATTACATATGAGCCAACTTGTATCACCACTGGAATACGTGGTGGTGCGACCGTTTGCCTGTTAGCATTGGAACCCGAAAGGGATTGTGTATCAGCCTGGAACAAATCCAGTTTGAGCCAGTGTGAATATTCAGGGAGATAACTTTCGCAGAGTGATCTAACCCAGGGAATACAGCAGAAAATCAGAGTTGCAATGAGGGGAATCAGTAAAGTCTTGCTCCAGCCGAATACAGGAACGAGCCAGTAAACTGATAGAATCAATGAAACGCTGAATCCGGTCAGAAAGCGGGCAAGTTGTAAATGTAAACTGGTGCGGGGATTTTTGTAATCGACAGCAGTCAAGGTGGCCAACCAGAACAAACGGGTAGACCAGAATACAGCCGGCAGAATGAGTGCCATGGCAGAGAGTGTCATCAGACCCGTCAGAAAGACCACGTTTGTCATCTGTGAGAGGGTGAACCAATGCAGGATCTGATTGAGTTGAGAGAGCAACACCGGAAAACAGAGTGACCAGAATGAAAGGATCAATAAAGTAAAGCGGATGCGCTTTTGATGAGATGCCTTTTTTGCAGGTGAGTCTTCGGGGGAAAATGTGGCTAACTGTGGTAAGCCAAGCCAGATGCCCATCACCATGGCCAGGCCAATGCCTGTCATAACTTCAGGACAGTCGCTGACCAGATTCTGAAAGCGTTGAGTACAGGAAAGAACGAACAGCCCGCTAATCGATCCCAGCAGAAACGCGATTCCCATTCTCTGCTGCAAAAAGGAAAGAGAATTGTGGAGTAGATTTTGAGCGAACGAACGTATCATGGCTTCCTTGCCTGTCGTTATTAAAAAATCAGAATTGCATCTCAACTTAAAGTAGCTTACTCTAAGTCATTTCTTCAACATTCCTTAGCAGCAAAAATTGCCGGTTAACGCTGAGGGACATTCAGTCTGTGTTTTATCGAAAATACGTAAATATATGCAATACCAGTCGTTCTATCGCTACTGGTATGGCATTTGACCGCGGACTAATGTACACTTCGCTTGTAGAGAATACGTAGTGGAGTAAAAATAGGTTGTTCTCCGGTCTGTTTGAGCCCTTTGTCATAGAAATAACTCCGAGTGAAATCCCCATTGAGTATTCCCCCAGTTGCGAATCCAGTTCCCTGCCAGCGTAATCAAAGACTGTTTCCTTTGATCCGAATAATGCTGGTCTGTTTCGTAATCAGCATCGTTAATACAGATGAACGGCTGCACGCTGAGACAAATTCGGCGGCTGTTTATAAAGCAGCAGCGAATTCAATCACGGTCGACGAGCTGAAATCACACATTGAATTTCTGGCCAGCGATTCACTGGAAGGTCGTGAGGCCGGTTCACAGGGAGGTCAGGCTGCAGGAACATATATCCGGACCTTTCTTCAGAAGCATGGGATTCAACCAGGCATGGCTGAAGAAGGTTACTTTCAGGAATTTGATGGTGGTTTCCGTAATATCATCGGTCTGATTCCCGGAAATGATCCCGAGTTAAAGAAAGAATATGTTGTCATCGGCGCCCATTACGATCATGTGGGGTATGGGAAACCATCCAACAGTCGAGGCGGCGTCGGACAGATTCATAACGGTGCTGATGATAATGCCAGTGGAACTGCGGCATTACTGGAAGTCATTGAAGCGATCTCGTTACACAAAGAACTTCCCCGTCGATCGATTCTGTTTGTGTTCTGGGATGCAGAAGAAATGGGGCTCCTGGGTTCACGCCACTGGATGAACCATCCCACCGTCCCTCTGGATAAGGTCGCCATTTATCTTAATCTCGATATGGTGGGGCGGCTAAAGGAAAAGCCTCTCACTTTGTTTGGCTCCCGGTCCGCTTATGGGCTGCGGTCCAGTACCGTGCGATCTAATGAGCGAGAGACCGATCTCAAAATTGATTTTGATTCTGCCATCCGACCGGACAGTGACCACTGGCCTTTTTATCAGAAAGGGATTCCCTTCCTGATGTTTCACACCGGCAAGCATGAAGACTATCATCGACCGGAAGACGATTCCCATAAAATTGATTATCGGGGAGCCCGTAAAAGTGCCCAACTGCTGACACAGCTCACACTCGATTTCGCATTGCAGTCGGAAAAACCGCAATTTCGAAATGCCAATCAGGATATCCTGTCTGGTATTGATCAGCAGGCACGCATTGATACCAGTGATCCTCCGCGGCTGGGAGTAGCCTGGAATGCTGATATTTATTCACAGGGAAAACTGGTTCTGACTCAGGTAATGGCCAATACACCAGCTAAAAAAGCAGGTCTGAAAGTGGGCGATGAGATTGTCGAAATCGATGGCAAGTCTCCCATCGCGGAGCAGGGTTTTGGTGCCTTGATCCAAAATTCAGACAACCAAATTGTCTTACAGGTCCGTCGCAAAGAACAGGATGAACTGTTGGAGCTACCGGTCACACTTTCAGGAAAACCGGTCAAACTGGGAATTCAGTGGCAGACAGACGAAGCCGATCCAAGTGTTATCGTGGTTTCCGATATTATCGAGTCTTCACCGGCTGCTCTGGCGAAACTTAAAATCAATGACCGGATTTATGAGATTGCCGGCAAACAAGTCAGGAACAGTGCTGAGTTTCGCAAACTGGCCAGTACACAGAAACTTCCCTTCAGCCTGCTGGTAGAGCGGGAAGGCCGACTGCAGAAAATCGAAGTTCAATCAATAAGATGAATTTTCCAGTCGATCATTTGTGTCTGCAGACCGGATTTGCCGAGTTCCTCTTTTAATTTGTCCTCAGGGACAACACGTGCAGAGCCCGTTCGATATACTCGCACGTGAATGCCATCCTCATCGCCTGATGCCTGTTTCGCGAGAGTGATAATCTCGCTTATTTCTGCAGGTCGATATTTGTCTTTGGGCTGGGAAGCGGCTTTTACCAGGTAACTGCGATCATCAATCAGGATATCCAGAACTTTCAGTGGCAGTTCGGCGAGCGGCTTATCCTGTTTCGGTTCGGGCTGAATCAGAACCGGAATGATTTCAGATTCACTGGACGCCATAATCGCCCGTGATTCTTCTTCTACCGGCTCTGCTGTTTTTTCAGCCTCTCCCGATCCGGAATTGATGCCGGGAGTCAGACCGAAATACTGCCCCAGGATAATACCCAGTGCTAAAATACCTCCTCCCGCATACATCATCTTTTTGGGGCGTTTACCCATAACTGATTCCCGTTACAAAATGTGCCTGACTGTTTCCGCATTGTAGCGAATCGGCTTTGTAATGTAACAGGTCAATCTGGAGACCATTTCAACGGGTCTTGAGTAAGGGCCTGTTCGGTAAACCACAAATAAATCAGGTGTGTCTATTTTCCTGAATTGAGATCTGCCATGAGATTAAAAAGAACTGCCAGAATTTTGTCAGAGGCATCCAACTGAACGCGATTGGTTCCCATCCAGGTTTCGTATCCCCCCAGCTTATGCTGGGCTGGTGTGGGTAGATAACCGAAATAGCCGTTAGCAAGTTCAATTGTGAACGCATCTTTAAAAGGCGATTTGTCCTTGATTTCCAGACCAATTTCACAGAAGGTTTCAAAGGGAATCGCAGCGACTGTCAGATCACCGATTCTGAGAGCCTGCAGCTTCACAGTAACTTCATCCGGGCCTTCGAGCAGCCTTTGTACGCGTCCAGCGTAATTCCGTTCGTAGCGATGGTGTTGTGGTGCATCCTCCGGTTGTGCAAGTACTTTTTTGAAGTAGGCCTGCATGGCGTCATCCGGCTTACGGACTTTCAACGTCAGCTCTGCATTTGCTGATCCCAGGGGGACCCAGGTCTGGTAATCCACGTTTTTATATGCTTCCGCGACGCGTTTTGCGACAAGATCTGCAACCTGAGTCATTTTTTCATAAGCCTGCATCCGTTTG
>TARA_R110002096_G_scaffold96456_4_pt1 | contig 11179 bp, 6 predicted proteins | sample TARA_R110002096 | Tara Oceans TARA_R110002096 (sample SAMEA4397295) | marine metagenome | biome: Polar Biome; feature: [DCM] deep chlorophyll maximum layer (ENVO:01000326); material: water (ENVO:00002006), including particulate matter (ENVO:01000060) such as... | depth 35 m
AGCAAGCGCGGCTTGCCGTCGCTGCGAACCAGGATGTTGCCGGGCTTGAGGTCCCGGTGAACGACGCCGCGCGCATGAGCGTAGCGCACCGCGTCGACGATCTGGGCGAACAGCTGAAGGCGCTCGCGGATCCCCAAGTCCTCCTCGCGGCAATAATCGTCGACATGCCGTCCATCGACGTAGTCGAGCACCAGGTACGGCTGCCCGGTGTCGCTCGTGCCGGCATCGATCAGGCGCACGATGGACTCGTGGTCCAGGTCGGCCAGCGTCTCCCGCTCGCGCTGGAAGCGTTGCACGAGGGACTCGGCCGGGTGGCCCGAGCGCAGTCGTTTGATCGCCACGTCGCGCTGGAACTCGCCATCGGTTCGGCGCGCCAGGTCGACCTCGCCCATTCCACCGACCGCGATGCGCCGCACCAGGGTGTACGGTCCGAAGACCTCGCCGGGCAGGATGTCCACGTCCTCGACCCGATCGGCCTCGTCGCCGGGATCCTGATCGAGCAAGCGACGGACCCAAGCCTCGACCGCCGGTCGCGCACGATGCAACTCGTCCAACCGTCGTTCGCGCTCCTCGCGACCGAGGTCGGCGAGGTCCAGGAAGAGGTCGCGCGCCTCGAGCCAAGTGGCTTGTTCGTCGGGCTCGGTCTGCATGGCTACGCTGGACCCTAACTCGGTCCGGAGGGGATGGGGAACCGAAAACGCAGTTGGGAGCGCACACCTGTTCGAGGTGTACGCTCCCGTCCCATCACACGTCACTTTCGGGGGAAGTCGAAAGCACTAGTGAAACGTCACCGCAACGGCGTTCGTGAAGTTCGAGGTCGACATGCCGTTCACGTTGTCGCGGTGCCACGCCTGGAAGTACCAGGTCTCGCCGGGCATCGCGGACTGGATGCCCCACGGGCGCACCAGGGCGGTCGGGTCCACGCTGAACTGCATCGTTCCGGCCGCGCCGGACGATTGAAGTTGGTCCGTGTAGCGACCTACCGAGCCCGAGACGCACAGGATGCCTTCGCTGCTGCTGGGGTAGCTGACTGCATTGCTCCCCGAGACGAGCAGGAATCCGTACTCGTTCGCCGGAAGGTCGAGGCAGGAGATCAAGTGGTTCTCCGTCGTCGATTGGGTCCCGGTCATACGCATCCAAGAACGCGTTCGACCACCGTCGTCGCCGACCGAGTTCGGGGTCGCGTCGCAGAACTGGCGACCGACCGCACGCGCGGTCGACTGCGGAATATGGGAGTGGTACACCACCGCACCGTTGATCTGGCCGAAACCGGTCGTGCTGGCTCCGTTCTGACGGGACCACACCACGGCGGCGAAGCGGGAGCCCGAATCGTCCTCGCCGGACCAGACGGAACCGATCGCCAAGTCGATCTCGGGATCGTCGGTGGTGGCCAGAGCGACGTGTCGCTCGCTCAGCGCGATCCGTGCATCGGTGCTCGCTTCGGTGATCTCCCCGGAAGCCATGTAGACCTGCCATTGTTCGGCCCCCAGGTCGTCGTAGTCCTCTTCGAGGTACGCCACGAGGAATCCACGACCGTTGCCGGCGAGGACGGGTCGACGCTGGTGCAAGGACCTGTCGAAGTTCTCCATACGACCCAGGTTCGATTCGGGACCGATCTCGTCACCGCTGATGACGCGCATGTAGATGCTGAATCGCTCGCCGGTCGGGTGCGTCAGATCCATGACCCGCGTCTCGTAGGCGATGACGAAGGGACGTGCTCCCGTGAAGCTGATGTCATCGTTCATCAAGGACGTCGTCGTCGGGTTCGCGTTGTTCGTCCCCGAGTCGACCACGATGTTGCCGGTCCCCGCACCGAAGTTCCCGTCGAAGTAGACCGTACGTGCCATGACCTGACCGAGACCGTCCTGGTCGTTGTCCCGGATCCAGGTCAGGGTCCAGAAGTCACCGAACTGAAGCGTGTCGCCAAGTCCTTCGGAGATCGAAGGAGTGATGTCGTGGTTCGTCGCGTCCGGGAGGTTGACGATCGCGGTGTCGAACGAGCCGGTCCAGTCGATGATGCGGTAGGAGATGTTGCTGTTGTCCGGGGTGACCAGGTGCGACCAGGTCACACAGAACTGGGACTCGGAGCCTGGAACGGCCCGATCGCATCCCCCCACATCGACCATCGGCTTGGGCGCTCCCGTGCTACTGATGTTGAACGCAGAGCCGATGGTCGCGAAGGCACCGGCGTCGACGAATCGTCCCTTGACGACGGAGCTCAGGATGCTGAGGGACGAGTCGACCGATCCGACCACGAGGGCACGGTCGTGTCCCCTGGAGTAGGCGACCCGGGGACCGCGCCAGTTCTGGTTCGTGAGATCGATGGGCAGGAGCGACTCCTGCACGGTCATGTCGCTGTTCCACTTGGTGACATAGGCGTCCGAGTTGAGCGCGGAGGTGTATTCCTCCCAACAGACCATGTACTCCCCGGTGAGTCCGCAATAGGCGACGTCGGGACGCGCATCGTCCGCAGCACTGATCGCGAGCACGTTGGTCGTGAGCAAGGGGTCCACGGTGACCGGGAACACGGCCGACGTCAGGAACGCATCGGGGACGGTGAGAACGATCCTCTCGCCCGTCCAGGTGCGTTGAATCTCCATCTGGCGCCCGCTCGCATCCAGCACGACAGCGGTGCCGTACTCGACGCTGCCGAAGTGACCATGACCGAAGGAGAGGTGCTCGCCGTGGGCTTGGGCCTCCAGTTCCGTTTCGACGTCGAGCTCCAGGATGAGGTCGCCCTCGCCCTTGAACTGCTGGAACACGAAGGTCTGCTCGATGGCATCCAGTCCGAGGTAGTGAACCTCTTGGAAATCGGCGCGCTTCGTCGTCACGATCCCCGCCTGGACGGACGGAAGCTCAACGACCTCCGTGTCCAGAATCGCGCAACCGCGCGTCACCTGGGAGACGTCGAACCGCACCGGCCACTCCTGGGGAGACTCGGGACCGAAGACGGGATAGATGGTCGTGCCGGTCGCGTCGAAGCGAGCGCGCATGTCACGGGTCCGCGCCCAGACCGCGCCGTCCTCATCGACATCGACGAGCGGTGCGGTCAGAAGTTCGCGAACGGGAGCGATGGAGCGGCTCGCCTGGACGAGACCGTCGGCTTGGGAGCCATCCAGGGAGGAGCCGAAGTCCTGCGGCCCCTGGGCAAGGGAAGTTCCGGCCAGGATGGCGGCCGTGAAGGACAAGAAGAGCGTGGGATGTTGCATGATTGAGGTGGTGGTGGTTCGCACCTCCGAACGAAGGGCGAGGTCGTGATGACGCTCCCGATCGGAAGCGACGAACGGAGCGGCTTGGGCTCCAACCGAAGGCGTGCGACGCCCCTCCACGACCCGACAGGAATCTCGAGATTTCGCCCTGGGCGCCTTCGATCTCGGAATCGCCCACAGGTGAGAAAGCGGGCGCCAGGGCCTCGCAAGGGTGAACCCGAGCGCCGCTGTGGTCCATGCGAGTTCCCGGAGTCACGGTCCGGAGGGGTCGCTCCGGATGCGGACCGATCCGGTTCGGGATCAACAGGGCGCCCCCTCTGTGTCATCATCACGGGTCGGCGCGACGTCCGCGCCCGCCCTCGATGAATCCTCATATCACGCAACTGCTGGTGTCCGTGCGCAGCGGGGACGACGATGCCCTGGACGACCTGCTGGCAGCGCTCCAGGACGAACTGCGCACGATGGCGGCACGGCATCTGTCGAAAGAGCGCGCGAACCACACGTTGCAACCGACGGCGCTGGTCAACGAGGCCTACCTGAAGCTGATCGACCAACGCGATCGCAGCTGGGAGGACAAGGACCACTTCTTCGCCATCGCGTCGACGGCCATGCGCCGCGTCTTGCTCGAGAGTGCCCGTGCCCGCTTGGCCGACAAGCGTGGAGGCGGCGCCCAGGCGGTGACGCTCTTCGAAGCCGCCTCCGTCCTCGAGGAGGAGCCCGAATCCCTGATCGCGCTGGACGAGGCATTGATCGAGTTCGCGAAGATCGACCCCGAGGGCTCGCGCATCGTCGAACTGCGCTGGTTCGGAGGCCTCAGCAACGATGAGGTCGCCAAGGCGTTGCAGGTCTCGACGCGCACCGTGGAACGCAGTTGGCGCGCATCGCGTGCTTGGTTGCGCGATCGCCTGACCACCGAATAGAGACCGCGCCAGGAATTTCGAGGATCGTTGTCGGGTTCGAGCGAACGGAGGCACGGGTAGGAGTGACCGCCATCGCGGCCCCCTTCCCCCATCGCCCCCGATCCCCATGCTCCGTCACCGATCCGCCCTCGACGTCTGCGGCACCCTCGCCCTGTTCACCCTGGTTCTCCTGTCCACCGCCGCCGCGGTTCACGCGGACGAGGTCGTGGACCAGACGAGCCCCGCCTCGAACTCGGACTTCTACTGCTCGGATCCCGTCAACGTCTGGCAGCAACAGATCCGTGCAGGGATCGGCGGGCGCCTGCAGAGGATCGAACTGGTCGTCCGCGGTCCGATCGGAGCCGAGGTCGACGTGCGCCTACGACCTTCGAGCGCGTGGTCCACCGAGTCCCCGGTCTGGTCGACGCACTTCGTGAAGTCCGCCCCCGGCAACGAAACGGTCCAGTTCGACGTCGAATCCGCGAACCTGATCCTGGCGGCCGGCGACACGTTCGTCGTGGAGTTGCAGGGCAACGACACCGGCGCCGAGGTCAAGGGCAGTTACGTCCACCCGACCCAAGGCGCGCCGAACTACACCGAGCCGCTCATGTTGACCGTCCCGGGTACGTACCAGGACGGCGGCTGGCGCATCGGATTCCGCACGTGGATGGAGACCGACCTGAGTCAGCCAGTCTGCGTCTCGACCGCGAATTCCTCGGGGTCGGCGGCGACGCTCGCGGTGACCGGCTCGTTCGATCTGGCCGTGAACGATCTCGTCCTGCGCGCGGGTCCGGCACCGGTCGGACAACCTGGGTTCTTCGTGTACGGGCCCGAATCGGACGTCGTCCTCCTCGGGGACGGGATCCTCTGCGTCGGCGGTGGCGCGCTCGGCATCGCCCGCCTGCCGATCGAATTCGTCGATGGCGCCGGTCAGCTGATGCACCCGCTCGACGTGCAGGCACCGCCCACCGCGGCCTTCGCCATCGCACCCGGCTCGACCTGGGTCTTCCAGGCTTGGTTCCGGGACCCGGCCGCAGGTGGAACGGGGTTCAACCTTTCGGACGGCCTCGAGATCACGTTCCTGCCGTGACCGTGGAGCTCAGGGGTGCTGCACTTCGACGATCGTGTGGATCCCGCCGCGCACCCAGAAGTCGCCCTCGACGGTCATCTTGCGCGGGTTCGTCGCCGCGACCAGGTCGTCCAGGATCTTGTTCGTGACGGCCTCGTGGAACGCACCCTCGTCGCGGTAGGACCAGAGATACAACTTCAGGCTCTTCAGCTCGACGCACGTGTCGCCCGGCACGTAGCGGATGCTGATCGTCGCGAAGTCCGGCTGGCCGGTCTTGGGGCAGAGGCAGGTGAACTCCGGGCACTCGAAGCGGATCTCGTAATCGCGCTCGGGGTTCGGGTTCGGGAACGTCTCGAGGTCTCGGTTGGGCTGGCTGGGCATGTCGTTCTCGTTCGGGGGCCGAAGACGTTACTCGCGTCCGCTCGTGACCGCCATCGTTGCCTCGCCATCGCGGAGCATCACCAGGGCCCAAGCGAGCCGGTTCTCGCGACCCGCGGCCATCTCGGACCACAGGTCCCAGGACCCGCGAGCCACGAGGCCGTCCTCCGAGCGTTCGACCTCGACGCTGCGCCGCTGCAGGGTGTCCAGGTCCAGGATCCAGAACTGGAGCTCGATCCCGGTCGGGGGCGGCATGGGGTCCATGGAGTACACCCAGTCCTCACCGACCGTCCAGAGGTTGCCGGGGTCCTTTCCGCCGCCCAAGGCCTCCGGTACGGCCAGGATCGCGAGGGCTTGCTTCGACCATTGCATCAAGGTGACGGTCGCGGGATCGAACTCCGTGGTGGCGACCCACATACGCAGACCTCGCAGATCCGTCACGCGCATCCGTGGTTTCGGTGCGGGCTCTTCGGTCGTTGGACTCAACAGTCGGTCGCTGAGAAGGCTGTCGAGGCTCCCGCCCAGAGTCGCGACTCCGGCAACCTCCCTCGGGAAGTCGACGATGACGAGTTGTTGTGCTTCCGGGTCCAACTCCTGGACCGCGAGCGCCCGTTGCAGACTTTGCACGGAATGGCCCGCGCGCGAGATCGGCATCGCGACACCACGACCCAGGATCGCGAGGAACAGCGCGGTGAGCGCCGGCAACACGACCCGCCGCGATCCCGAGAACGCCGTCGAGCCGAGTCCGAAGCCGATGGACAGCACGATCGCCGCGCCGATCAAGCCGGGCGCGGCAGCCAGTTCACCGGGCGAAACGCGTCCTCCATCGTGCAACGCGTGCGTGACGAACAGCGAGATGGCCCAGCCCACCAGGAGTCGCCCCCACAGTCGCGGCGCGGTGCGTCCGGCGACGAACCCGGGATGCAACGCGAGCCCCAACGCGATCGCCGCGAACACGTAACCGATGACCCCCATCCCCGCGAGGTCGACCGGCAGAAGCACCGTGCCGAGTTCGCGAAGGAACAGCGCGGGATGGAATGCGCCGGCATCGAACACGATGAAGTGCTGGACCGGTTCGGGCGCCCAGCGATGGCGTGCGATGCCCTCGACCGACACCAGCGCCGCCGCGATCACGAAGGTCGTGATCGTGGTGTGCGTACGAAGTCCGACGTGCCGGTGGCGACCCGCGGACAGGAACTCGATGCCGCCCAGCACGAACGGCATCACGAGCGCCCAGCGGCTCGCGAGCGAGGCCACGCCGGCGAGCACGAAGGCCTGGGTGAGTCGCCGCTTGAACTTGTCTTGCCGCCCGATCAGGAAGAGCGCCGCCGACCACGTCCCGAGCGCCAAGCCGAGCAGATCCCCACGCGCCGACAGGTGCCCCACCGCGCTGACGGCGAGCGGGTGCACCAGCAGGAACACGGCGGCGGTGCTGGCGGCTGCGTGCGCGGATTCGGAACCCAGGAAGGGCTCGACGGCCCGCCGCACCGCGACGCGCAGTCCGGCGGCGATGGCCACGAGCAACGCGAGATTTCCGAGGCGCACGAGCGCGATCTCGGCGGTCGTCCAGACCTTGTCCGGGTTCCAGAGGCCGCGATCGATGAAGAGCGACAGTCCCGCGAGCGGTCGGCCTCCGGTCCCGGGCACGCCGAAGAGTACGAGCGGTCCACGCCCTTTGAGCCCCGCCAGCAGTTCGAGGTCACCCCCGAAGGCACCAGCAGACAAAGCCGGTCCGTGCGCCCAGGCCATGAGCGCCACGACCAACACGCCGACGCCGAACTTCCTCATCCCATCGGGCATCCCCAGATCCTAAGCACCCTTGCCCGCGATCCACCCAGCTAACCCCGCAGATCGTGTCCGTATCCGACGGGCGAACATCGGATCCGGGCACGAACTGCGAGGTTCGTTGGAGGGATCGGGCGCAAGGCCGCAGAATGCGGGGGCTCCGATTCCTCCCACCTCGATCTCCGAACCATGCTCGAAACGTTCCGCCCTCTGCTCGATGCCGCCCGTGGACTGGACCTGTCCGACCCCGTTGCTGCGCGGGAGGAGCTGAACCGCCGGCTCGACCCAGCAAGTGAAGCTGGCTTGGCCGTCAGCGCGGGCCTCAAGGCTCTGCTCGAGGCCGGGTCGATCGCCGACCGCGGTGAGTTGCCCGTCAAGTGGGGACGCGTCGCCAAGGCGAGCCCCGAGACCGACGACCACTCGATCGACGCCGTGCACATGACCGGCGCTGGGCCCAGCCATACGCACCCCGCGGGTGAAGTGAATTGGTGCATCCCGCTCGAGGGCGAGCCGCAGTTCGAGTCCACGAAGAACGGCTGGTGCGTCATGCCCCCCGGCTCCACGCACGTGCCCGAGGTCACCGGCGGCGCGATGTTGATCGTCTATCTCATCCCCACCGGCGCCATCGAATTCCACGCATGAGAGGTGCCCACTTCGGTTCGTTGATCCTCGGTGCCGCGACTCTGACCACAGCGGCATTCGCAGTCCAGGACAGTGCTTCCGCAGACGCCGTTTCCGCAGATGCCGGGCCCGAGTCCAGCGATCCCGCCAGTGATCTTGCCAGTGATCCCTTCGAGGTCCCGGACGGGCTCGAGTGGTCGCTCTGGGCCGAGACGCCGCACCTCTACAACCCGACCGCGATGGACATCGACCATCGCGGGCGCATCTGGGTGACCGAGGGCGTCAACTACCGCAAGTGGGACGGCCGCAACCCCGGCCGCGATCACCCCGAGGGCGAGCGCGTCGTCATCCTCGAGGACACCGATCTCGATGGCGTCTGCGACAGCTCGAAGGTGTTCGTGCAGGACCCCGACCTCGTGTCGCCCCTGGGCATCTGCATCCTGGGCAACAAGGTGCTCGTCGCCGCGTCGCCCAACCTGTTCGTGTACACCGACACCGATGGTGACGACGTCGCGGACAAGCGCGAGACGCTGCTGACCGGCTTCGGCGGGTACGACCACGACCATGGCTTGCACTCGCCCGTCTTCGGCCCGGATGGCAAGCTCTACATCGCCGTCGGCAACGCCGGTCCGCACATCGTGACGGACAAGGACGGTTGGACGCTGCGTTCGGGCAGCCTCTACAACGGCGGCGGTCCCACGATCGCCGACAACAAGCCGGGCCTCGTCTCGGACGACGGGCGCGCGTACACAGGCGGGCTCGTGCTGCGCATGAACGTCGACGGCTCCGGCCTCGAGGTCCTGGCGCACAACTTCCGCAACAACTACGAGGTCGCGGTCGACGCCTATGGCGACATGTTCCTGTCCGACAACGACGACGACGGCAACCGGGGTTGTCGCTACGTCTGGGTCATGGAGGGCGGTGATTACGGCTACTTCTCCAGTGACGGCACGCGCTACTGGCGACCCGACATGCGCCCCGGGCAATCGATCGAGACGGCGCACTGGCACCAGGACGACCCGGGAGTCGTGCCTTCGCCGCTGATCACCGGCGCCGGTGGGCCGACTGGCGTCGCCATGTACGAGGGGCACCTGATGGCCCCTTGGTTCGACGGATTCATGCTCGGCGCGGATGCCGGGGCGAAGACCGTGTATGCGTGCGAGCCCAAGGTGAGGGGTGCCGGGATCGAGATGCTGAACGGCTTCCTCATCCGTTCGCGTGTCGGGCATCCGGACGAACACCAGTTCCGTCCCAGTGATGTCGCCGTGGCTCACGACGGATCCGTGTTCGTCGCGGACTGGTACGACCCCGGTGTCGGTGGGCACCGTGCCCAGGACGAGAAGGCGTATGGACGGATCCTGAGGATTGCTCCGGAGGAGTTCCGGCCAGCCAAGAAGACGTGGCGCTGGGACACCCCGGGTGCGCAGTTGACGGCGTTTCAGTCTCCGGCTCCGGCAGTGCGATACCTCGGTCACAAGTTGCTTACGGATGGGTCGAGTGAGTCAACGCGGTTGCTAGGTTCCATGCTGACGCCAGGGAACCCGCCGCGAACCCGAGCTCGAGCGCTTCTTGCCGCAGCGAGCCAAGGAGCCGAATCTCTGCGACAAGGTTTTGCATCGTTCAGCAACACCAAGATCTCAGACCATCGCATGGCTGCTACGGTTGCAAGAGCGGTCCACTTGTGCGGAACTTTGGGTTCGGACGAACCCCTGGGCAACCCCATTACAGAAATGGAGGTCTTGCCCACGCTGCTTCGCGAGATACTGGCCAGCTCTACGTATGCGACCGTCGAAGACGACCGCGCTCAGTCTCTGCTGCAGGGCACGATGAGGACATACTTGAGCGGGCACCAGGATCGATTCCTCTTGGAGGCCCTAGGACAGTTCATGCGTGGCCACGAGCTGGCTGGATACAAAGACACGCTGCTCGGACTTATTGGCAAGGACCCCCTCACTTGGCCCGCAAATGGGGCCACGATCGCTTGGCGCCTTCACCCCAAGGAGGCTATTCCCGCATTCGTGGCACGCGCGATGCACGCCGAACTCGACGTGGACGCTCGCCGCCAGATGATCGACGCGCTCGCCTTCATCCCGGACCGCGCCGCCGCCGAAGCCATGTCCACCATCGCACTCGGTGGACCCGAGGATCTGCGCGGCTACGCCCAGTGGTGGCTGCGTCATCGCAGCACGAACGATTGGCGGGACTACGACATCGTGGACGCCAGCTCGGGCGTTTCGATCGAGGGCGCGGAACTCCTCTGGTCCAGCGACCTCGTCAAGCAAGGCACTGTCAATGTGGAAGTCGATATCACCGGCGCCGACACCCTCTGGCTCGTCGTGACCGACGGCGACAATGGCAATGGCTGCGATTGGGCCGACTGGCTCGAGCCGCGTGTGCTGACCGGCAAGAAAACCATGGACCTGACGAAGGTGTCGTGGATCGAAGCGAGCGCCCAATGGGGCTCCGTGAACGTCGGCAAGAACGCCAATGGTGGCCCGATGATGGTCGACGGCGTCGAGTACACCGACGGCATCGGCACGCACGCGGCCAGCACGATCGCCTTCAAGCTCCCCGCCAACGCGCGAACGTTCACCGCGATCGCCGCCACGGACGACGGCGGCACGACCCAGGGCGCCACGTCCGTGAAGTTCCAGGTCTTCGCCTCGAAACCCACGACGGGCAGCCGCATTCCGCAGCTGACCGCGACGATGCTGGACACGAACGCTGATGCCGAACTACGCCGGACGTCTGCGCGCGAACTCGCGCAGGACGCGGACGGAGCGCACACGATCCTGGCGCTCGCGCAACTGGGTCGTATCGACGACGTCATTGCGCCCGCGATCACCGAGGTCATCTTCGACCACCCGGACGCGAACGTGCGCGCACTCGCGACGCGACACTTCGCGAACCCGGCTGCCGTGGACGCGACCGCCACGTCGCTCGACGAGCTGACCGCCATGCGGGGCGACCCGTCCAAGGGCCGCGACCTGTTCCTGTCAGAACGCGCACAGTGCTCAACCTGTCACGGCTTCACGTCCGGCCTCGCGACACGCGGCGGCGACATCGGTCCGGACCTGACCGAGATCCGCAAGAAGTACGGCAAGCGCGAGCTGTTCGAGGCGATCCGGGATCCCTCGGCGGCGATCGCGTTCGGCTACGACACCTATCTGATGGTCGACACGGACGGCCTGTACCACTCGGGCTTCCTGCTCGCGGAC
>TARA_R110002096_G_scaffold68483_9_pt1 | contig 11174 bp, 7 predicted proteins | sample TARA_R110002096 | Tara Oceans TARA_R110002096 (sample SAMEA4397295) | marine metagenome | biome: Polar Biome; feature: [DCM] deep chlorophyll maximum layer (ENVO:01000326); material: water (ENVO:00002006), including particulate matter (ENVO:01000060) such as... | depth 35 m
CAAGCACACTTTACAATATATACACAGGAAGATTATAATGTTACTGATATACACAGTCTATTTATTATTAAGTTCTTTAGTTGTTTATCTAATGTTTTATTCAACACTTAATAAGTTTATAAAAGCTATAGCCCTTACAGTAATAGTACTGTTGGGGTTAATTACACAAGATCACTACATCTCTAACTTAGGTAAGCCAATTAACGCCTATCCAGTTGGAGAGTTTGTTTATGTATTCCATGTACCTCAAGGAGATGATATCTCTGTATGGGTATGGACTGAAGAGGATGGTAATAAGTTACATACCATTCCTTACAGTCAAGAAGCAGCTGAGAAACTTCAAAATGCAAAAGAGAAGTCTGAAGCAGGGCAAGCACAAAAAGGAGAGTTTACAGAAGGTGACTCTAAATATGCAGCAGGTCTGACTATGGATAAATGGCAAGGACCTAAAACAGAGGAGACTAAATAATGTTTTTATTCTTTAAACAAAAGAAGTATGCATTGTGGGCTTATCTAGGTTCACTCTTTATACTATCAACACTATGGTTCCAAGTTAAGATTGATGTTAAGATCAATGAATGGTTTGGTTCTTTCTATGACATGATTCAGAAAGCTTTAACAACTCCTGGGTCTATTACAATGGGTGAGTACTGGTCAGGATTAGCTTCCTTCGGGTACTTAGCGGCTATGTGGATTGTTCTGGCTCTAATCGGATCATTCTTCACAGCTCACTTCTTATTTAGATGGAGAGCTTCTATGGTTCAGTGGTATCACTCAGTCTATGACAAAGCTAGAACTATTGAAGGTGCTTCACAGCGTGTTCAAGAAGACACAGTTAAATTTAGTCGTATCGTAGAAGGACTAGGTGTGTCATTAATAGAATCAGTAATGGTATTAGTTGAGTTCTTCCCTATCTTATTAGGACTAGGAGCTGGAATAGCAGTTCTATGGTTTGGTGAATGGGAATACGGTTTAGTTACTGGTGCTCTTATCTGGTCTATTGGAGGTACTATAGTACTTGTAGTAGCTGGTTACTTCTTACGACTAGTAGGTGTTGAATACGATATACAAGCCAAGGAAGCGGCTTACCGTAAGCACTTAGTTAAGATGGAAGACGATGGCACTTTGTCACCTAAACCTTTAGCTGAACTATTTGATGATGTTCGTAAGATACATTTCCGTAGTTACTTTCAGTACTTAAAGTTTAATGTAGTACGTATGGCTTACCTACAGATCAATGTCCTAACAGCTTATATATTCTTAGCTCCTGCTATTGTAGGGGGTATGATTACACTAGGTGTTATGCAACAGATCATCAGAGCCTTTGGAAGAGTTGAAGGATCAATGCAGTTCATCTTAAAGAGCTGGCCTACTATCATCGAGCTTATCTCAGTAGCTAAACGTCTACGTGAGTTTGAAGCACAAATCAAAGCGAAAGGTTAATATAATGAATATAAGTAATATTGTTAAGAAGACTATTAAAGAAACTACTAAGGTAACTGTACCACCATCTGAGCCTATCGTGGAACCTCAGATGAACCCTCCAGGTTCTTACCTAAGGGATAATGGATTACTTATGTTAGTGGATAAGTTTGATCAAGAGAAGATAATGCCACTGGTTGCTGCTATATACGAGTATAACTTAATGCCTAAGGAGATTAGACCAGAGCAGATTACATTAATTATCAATAGTCCAGGAGGTTCAGTACACTCAGCTTTCCACCTTATTGATGCAATGAAAATGTCAGAGATATCTATAGTAACAATAGGTAAAGGTCTGGTTGCTTCATGTGGTGTTCTAACTATCATGGCAGGTGATCGTAGACTACTGACACACAACACGTCTGTTATGTCACATCAATATGCTTGGGGTTCTAAAGGTAAGGAACATGAGTTACATGCAATGATTAAAGAGTTTGATCTAGCAGGTGATAGGATGGTTAATCACTATAGGAAATGTACTAAGAAGTCTGAGAAGTACATACGTAAACATCTACTCCACCCAACAGACGAATGGTTAACTCCTGAAGAGTGTGTTAAACATGGTATCGTAGATGAAATAATTGAGACATACTAAATAACACTTGACAGAGGGGTATGCTTATGGTATACTCCTCTTTATAAATAGAAATTAATAAGGAGATGGATATGGATTTTATTAATAAATACAAAAAGCATGCTATTTATGCAGTAATTGCTGGTATTATATTATACGCACTAGTATTTGGCGGCTAAGACATGGCTCCAAAACGAAAGAAGCCCCCTGCTCCAACACTGGAACAAGAGGCTAAGTCTTTTATTAAAAGTAAAGAAATCACCAAGAGCGTTCCTGAGAAGCTCTCCCCTCAAAGGGAATTAATAGCAGCTTCAGTCCTAGCTGGGTTGTTAGCGTCTGGTGGAAAGATGCGAGCAGAAGAACTCGTAGAAGAAGCTTATAGGTATGTAGACCTGCTCCTTCAATATAATAAGTAGAGTACTAACTTAGCCCCCTTCAGTATAAAAGCTGTTGGGGGTTTTTCTTTGTCTACTGCCTAACTTCTCCACCTACACCTAAGCGATGAATGAAGTCAGCACTCTTTAGGTGAGTCTTTAATATAGATATCTCGGAGATAGTTAATTCACCTATAGACTTATCTAATTCTAAGTCTGTAAGAGCACCTTTTACATCTTTAACTGAATATGTATTCATGATATCAAACTGTTGTCTAAGTGTAGTCTGAGGGCCTTCATAGCTAACAGCAAGCTTAAACTTAACTCTCTTCTTAACTTGTTCTACTTTGTCATTCCAAGCAGTACGTTGTACCTTCTGTGAAGACTGTAAGAACGCTTCGTTATCCATCATTCTATCTGACCAAGGCTCCATCTCTTCAAAGAATAACTTCTGGTAGATGTTAACAGCCTCAGGTATCATTAACTTCTTTTCTCTAGATAGAGAAGGACTAGTTGACCAAGTATTAACACCTAGTACATTCATAAGGTTCTCTGTCTTAGTATACTGAGGATTACGTGCACCTAAGTTCTTAGCAGACTGTTGATTAAGTTCACCACCTGCTGATGAGTACTTAAGAGGTGCATCTTCCTTACCTAATAATATATTAGCTACATTATCTACATACTTAAGAGAGTCACCTACAAGTCTATTACCTTCAGCAGTATTCTTAGGTGATTGATCAGCACCCATAAACAAGCCTAGAACAGTATCAATAGGTTCTAATGGACGTATAAAACCAGATAGAGCTTGTGCTGTTATATCACCACCAATACCTTTAGACTCTGACCAAGCTTCACCAAACTCAGCAGCTAGTAATGCTTCTGCTATGTCACTGAACTCAGTAGATGTCTTACTAAGGTTACGAGTTAAACCTCCTCCACCAAAGTCTTTTATTATCTGTTGTACTATTTCTTGAGGTACTTCTTTACCTACTGATTTGTAAGATACAACACGAGATAAAGCTTTAAATAAGGAGATAGGATAATCATATTGTTGAGATACAACTTCTCCATTGATTACTTCATCATACAAACCTAAACCATCTCGTAGGTTCTCTTGCTCATCTAAAGACATAGTGTATACAAGACCTGCTACAACAGCTCCTCTAGCGGCTAGACGTTCAGTAGTTTCATTAGCGTACTTACCTGTACTCTTCTTTACAGCTATGTTAAGTAAAGGAGTGTTCTTAATACCAAAGTTAATAGTATTGTTAAAGAACCTACCAAATGGAACCATGAAACCAAGACCAGGGATGTTACGTGCATCTTCTACGAACCCTGCTACTTGACCTAACTTACTAGCATCCTTAAAGGACGTAGAGAATGTGTTACCCATTGTAGCCGCTACAGCATCAAGCTCTAGCTGTTTGTATTCCTTAGTAGCCATAACCTTACTAACATCAGGTTGCTTATAGAATTCATTCCAACCCATCTTAAACTCAGTACGTAACAACTTATTCATTTGTCCTACATACTCTTGTGACTTAGTTACAGCGTCTTGAGCATGAACGAAGGTAGCAGTTTGTATTTTACTAATAACAGTGTCAGCTGCATCTTGAGCTTTAGCACCTTTACCTAGTTTAGCCATCTGCTCTACAGTGTTAGCTATATCAACACCACCTGCTAGTACACGATTTAACTTGTCTAGAGCACCAGTGTTATTTAACAAAGCACTCTTATAAGCTGCATATGTCATATCAGGATCTAAAGCAAACTTAAAACGATCTTTAGTAGCTAGTAGTAGTTGTTTAGCTACAGTCAAGTCTTCTTTACCATCAAAGCTTGCTAGTGTCTTAAGCATACCTTTACCGCCTTTATATAAAGACATAGTTAAGTCAGTAGCTATATCTAAGCCAGCAGCTGCACCGTAACCCAATACGTTCAATGCAGATGTAGATGGGTGTGATACTAGGCTTCGTATAAACTTATTCTGTGTCTCAGATATGTTAGCACCTATTGTACCTTTACCTTGGTATCTATCAGCTTGTAATACAATCTTATTGTTATCAAGTAGACCGTTAATGAAGTCACTAGACTCCATCTTCTTTAAGTCTTCTAGAGAAACATCCATCTTTTTAGCTACTTGCATAACACTGTTCATGCTACGAGCACTTGCATTCATCTTAGCAGCAAATGCATCACCAAATGCTTCTGGTGTTAGAGTAGTACCCTTGTTAAGGTTACCTCCAAAGACTTTCATAAAGTCATCAAGTTCTGCCTGACCAACTTCCTCTTTCATGAAGTCAGCTATCCAGTTAGATATCTTGTCGTCTTTAACACCTTCACGTTTTACATAGAAGTGACCATTCTCTTGCATGATCTGAGCTAAACCTTTAAGGTTGTTCTCACCCTCACCTTTATGTAATCCTAATAGTACATCAATAAAGAATTCAGTATCACCTTTAGTGAGATCCTCACCTTTAGCAACCTTCTCCATCCAACTACCAGCCTCTGCAGGTTCATCTAAGAACTTAGCCATAGACTCTTTCAAGTCTTTCATTATATCTTTAGCTGTACCCTTTTTAACAACCTCAGAGATTAAGGCAGTATCAGAGAAACCACGTTTAGCAACTAGTCCAGCTTGAACACCACCCATACTTAAAGAGGCTAGAGCTGCAAGACCTACTGCATGTTTGTTTATTTCACCTTGTACAGTAGTGTCTACTAAACTCTTTTGATATAAGAACTCAGAACCAGAGTTAATAACTGCATCAACTACTGTAGCTGCACCAACTTCTCTAAGACCTGCTTTAGTAAATACTTTCTTAACACCTTTATCAGCTAACATCTTAGCAGAGAACTCAGCTATCTCTTGAGTACCTTCTTTAGTAAGTTGTTTAACAGCTGACTTAGTTACTTTAGTACCTGCTTTTACAGCAGCTTTTTCACCAGCACCTTTCATAAGTTGCTTAGTTACTTCTTTCATAGCTATCTTCTCTACAGTCTTACCTGCAGTCTTAAGAGCAGTACCACCGAATAGTTTACCTATACCAAAGGTAACGAAGTTGATAGGATCAAGAAGGATATTACCTGCGTAGTCCTTGACACCTTCACCAAACTCTCCCCAAGTAACACCTTCACCAGTTAAACCTTCCATCTTCTCAAAGATAGAGTAGGCTTTACCTGCTTTAAGTAGTCTCTCAGGATCATCTTTAACATTCATTAGGTAGTCTACTTCTGATACAACTCTTAGTGAGTTACCAGATGACATACCACGTCTACTGTTTAGGAATTTATTAACAACTTCTTCGTTAGATACATCTTTAACAGCTTGATCACCAAATCTATCTGCTACATAATCTCTAACAGGATTAAATAAAGCTTCATTCTCAGCTATGTCATTCTCTGAATAGGAGTAAGCTTTGATACCTTGAGGTAATCCAACTAATCCATCATCATCAATTAAAGAGTAAGCTTCGTCAGCACGTAGTTCATCACTAGACATTTGAATAGGTTTAGCCCACTCAGGCACTTCTTCAGCACTTGAGGTAGGTATGGCCCACTCTGGTATCTCTTCGCTCTCTACGAGCTCCTGAGGGGCTTCTGGAGCTACCTCAGGTACTGGTTGGGCAGTAGATGCCCACTCAGGTATTTCTAAGTCTATATTCGATTGGTTAACTGGAGTAGTTAGACGTTTAAGACGTTCTTGTGCTGTCTCCAATCCGACAGGTGCTCTTGCTGGCATGTTTTATTCCTCGTCTGTTATAACATATTGAGTAAGTTCGTCAATCATCGCCTCTAGTTTAGCATCATCGATGTCTGCGTTAACGTATCTCTCTCTGAATTCCTTCATCATCCAAGGTTTTATGTTCTTCCTAGGTGTTCTAGCTGGAACATCATCCATAAGACCTACTACTTTATTAGTTATAACCTTACTAGGTGCACCTGCTAAGTCCATAGGCTCATCAGTAGAACCTTCACCTTGGAAAGATCTATCTGTGAAAGTATCTAAATCTATTCCTTTTTCACCAGGTTTGTTACCTTCTACTTGTTCGTCAGTAACAGTGTTAATACCTACACCATCTGCTTGCTTACCCATATACTTTTCTACAGCATTAGCATCACGAAGACGAGATGGTTCATCATACTCAGTAGACATCTCCATTAACTCAGCTTCCATAGCATCGTATGGATCTTCCAACTCTTCAATTACAGGAGCAGAGTTATCCATATCCTCAACAGGAGCTATTTCAAACTCTTTACCATTTATATTAGCTACACCATAGAAACCTTCTCTACGAGCTGCTTCTACCTCACCCCATGATGAAAATGAAGTTACTTCTTCACCACCACCTAGACCTAAAGGTAGTTCATCCTTTTTAAGGATAACAGGTTCTTTAGGTATTATCGCAGCTGCGGCTGCAGTAGTAGGTGTGTTACCAGCATACATATTATTAATGTAACCTACATCCATATTATGTTCAGCTATAGCACCTTTACCATAACCGTACTTAGCTAAAGTTCTTAAACCTTTGATCTTATTTTCTTTAAGTTCAACGTTAGCTAATGCACCTTGTACTTCTTGTCTATCTTTAGGTGGTAAACTATCAAGTGCTACATAAGCATCTGTGACAATAGAAGTTTCCCAATAATCAATCTTATCTTTAGCTTCTTTAAGATCCTCAGGAGCACCAACTTGTACAAACAAGGACTTAGCTTCTTTAACATTGCTAAGAGCAACAAGACCATTGATGAATGAGTCTGTATCTGACACATCTTCATCACCTGACATTATAGCTTCAAGCATTTCTTTAGCTTTTGCTTGTCCTCTTCCTTCTGTTTTACCTAGGTAATTGAAGTACTTAGGTAAGTCTTCCATCTTTACATTATTATTCTTTCCAGCTTGAGCTTCCATGAATGCCATAAGTGTAGCTTGAGTCTTAGTATCACCTGCAGCTGCTTTAAAGAACTCAGAGTCTTTATCTTTATCACTTAGTCCATCGTACCTAGCTGCAAACACAGATCCGTACTGGGTTAAAGCATCAACAGACATAGCTTCTCTTTTAGTATTAGTCTTAGTATCACCTGATAGACTAGCAGCCATCCCAGGAGGTACCAGAGCTAGTAACTGCTTAGTTCTCTCTATCTTTATTGCATCTTCTTTAAGATCAAAAGAAGCTTGCCATTGCTCATCAGATACACCAGCACGTTTAACTTGGAATTCGAATTGCTTTAAACGATCATCACGGTTTAGTTTAGCCTCTTCGTCACCTACAAGATCACGTTCTTTCTGATAGATATCCATAGCAAGTTGACGAGTTTCTGCTTTATTACGTCTTAAGTTAGCAATAACATCTTGATCTTTACCGTATTCATATGCTTTAATAGTTTGATCGAATACTTTATCAGCATGTATCTTAGCTTCTTCAGCTTGATCCTTTGTGAAGTCCCACTTGTCCATAGTGAGAGCCCAAGTCTTATCGTTGTACTTGTCTTCACGAGTCCATGTAGTTTCTATATTAGACTGAGCACGTAGGGCTTCCGCTTCCCTCCATTCTCTGTTGGCTTTAAGATTCTCTTGAGATGCATCATAATTCAGTTTCCACTTACGGTTCTCTGCTAAACGTAAGTCAGCTGCAGTCTTTTGCTCAGACACATAACGTTCATCCATAATCTTATCACGATCACGACCATAAGCTAAACCTTCTTTACGAGCTGCTTCAGCTTCTGCTCTTGTTGCTTCACGTTCTTTCTTAGCGTCAGCGTCCTGAAATCCTCTTGCTAATCCTGCCCAGAAACTCATTATACTTCTCCTCTTTTAGCCATCAAACCCTTAGGTTTCATCATAGGCATATCCATAGGTAATTCTTCTTGAATAGGTTCGTCAACAGTCTCGACATCCGTACCTTCGTCCATATCCAATTCCTCAAGCATCTTCTTAGCTTTTCTCTCATTGATCTGGTACTCGATATCAATACGCTCTTCTGAATCATCAGGTAAACCTTCTTCGAAGTCTATATTCATCTTCTCAGCAGTAGTCTTAATAAACTCATGTATAACTGGAGCTATAACTAATGAGATGTCGATGCTATGTCTACCTTCTAGTACAGCACCTCTTAGGATACCCTCAGTAAGGGTCACAACGTCAACACCTAGTTCTAAGGTATCAACTAAAGCTCCCAATCTATCCTCTTCTGAGAGACGTTCTAGATGCCACATGATCGCATCTTCTTCTGTATTCATCTCAGGTGGGTTTTCATATGGTGCGGCTTTAGGTTCTGCAGTTAGTGACTGTCCTGGAATAATCATTCTTTGTTATCCTTCTGTTTTAAACTTGTTATAATAGTCTGAAAGCCTAGTACCGTTAGCATCCTTAGGATTATACTTACCTTTAGTCTTAACGTACTTCTTCATACCTGTTTTACCACCTAGATGTGCAACTGCACGTAGGCCATCTTTAGAGTACTTCTCAGAACCACCCATGTTATCAATAGTATCATCAATGTCTTTCATATGCCACTTAAATACTTCTTCTTGTAACTTAGGTTTTCTTTTAAATGTTGAAGTAGAGAATTCCATACCAGTAGACTTCTTAAAGTCAGCTAGTCTAGCATCTGAGAACTGATAAGCACCAGTCATCTTACGACCATCATCTAACTCTATTTGAGCACCATGATTACCACTACTCTCTGAATGCTTTAGTTTATCACCAAAAGCACCACCAGTAGGTCTAAGCTGAGGTGTAGGTGACTCCTTAGGAACACCCTTACTCATCTCCTTCATAAGTTGTAGACCTAAACCTATTTCTTCAGGTTGTCTTTCTACAGACTCAGGACGCATACGTGGACGCATAAGACCTGTTTCACTTGTTTCCTTCTGTTCTACTTGTTCTTCCTGTGTAGACCCAATACTGCTCTGTAGTTTTTGAATAAGAGCCTTACGAGCCATCTCTAAGTTCTTAAGATACGCACCTTTATTTGCTAAGTTCATTCTGTACTCCTTAACCGAATGCTAGGCGACCAAAGAGGTAGCCAAGACCTTCTTTGTCTGATTGTTTGTTTTTCTGGGCTGTTTCCCACTTAGATAACTCTTTAGATTCATTAGCTAAGAAAACACTAAGTGCTCTATCTGTTGCACTCTCTGATTGTTTAAATGCGTAGTCCATGATATCACGTTCACGTTGCCATACAGTGTCTAATGCCTGTTGAGTCATCATATTAGCTGCTTTAGCTGACTCTAGGTTAGCTTGGTTCTGTGCAGATGTATTAATAGTAGAAGCATTCTGTCTCCACTGAGCATTAGCTTGAGCTATTACTAAAGCATTCTGTGAGTTAAACTGATCACGTTGAACATCCATACCAGCATTAAACTGTTGTACTTGTGTAGACATATTAGCGAAGAACTGATTAGTTTGGTTCTCACTAGCTGCATTGAACTGAGCTGCAGCGTTAGCAGCTGCTTGATCACTGAAGATAGCTTGGATATTAGACTGTGCTTTAAATAACTCAGTTTGTTGTCTTAAGTCCATGTTCTTCATGTCCATAGCCATAAACGATTGTGCATTCATTACAGCCGCTTGTTGACGGTTGTTTAAGTTCTGCATATCCATTTGCGACATAGCAGCTGCGTCAGCCATCATCTTAGCATTCTTAGCATTAAGATTAGTAATGTCTACTGTTTGAGCCATACGAGCATTCTCTAAGGCAATCTGTTGTTCAGCAGTAAAGTTCATGTTAGCTACATCAGATATCTTAGATGCATTAGCTACTCTAGATTGGAACTCTTGTGTGAACTCCATACCTAAGAAGTTAGCACGTTGTTCAGCTGCAAACATAGCAGTCTGTTGACGATTAGATAGATTCTGAGATTCAAACTTAGCGTATGTCTGTGCATCAGCCATAGCGATAGGCATAGCAGATTCCATAGCAGCTTGTACTAGAGCTTGTCCAGCCATACTAGAAGCACCTAAACCACGAGCTGCCATTTGTGCAGTCGCGTTACGTAAGGCTCCAGCAGCCCATGCAGGAGGAGCACCAGCATCAAAGTCTGCCATAAGGTTACTCATCTGACCTTGTACAGTAGCTTGTTGAGAAGGATCAGCTTGAGCAGCTTCTATATCTAAAGCAGCATTTACTTCAGCCATATCTACAGCAGAACCAGAGATCATCTCACCTGATTGAATAGTACGTTGAGCTGCAGGTGAAACTACCTGTGCTTGTGTTATTTGTTCAGCTTCTAAGTCTTGACCTGACATTGTTGTAGGGTCTTGAGTCTGAGCCTCTACAAGAGATGCAGGATCTACACTACCTTGTACAGCATCAACACCAGAAGTAACAGCAGCTACGTCCCCAGCAGATACAGTAGGGTCTACTGAAGCAGCACCAAAGGCATCAGGAGCAGTGATCTGAGGGGCATTAGGGTCTAATTGACCGGTACCTTCAGCAATGTTTGTACCTGCCGCGTTAGGGTCTATTTGAGCTACGTTAGCTGTTGTGACTAATGAAGCAGGTGACTCAACTGAAGCTTGCATCATATTAGCACTAGCTGCTCTAGTTGATTCTTTCTGTTGAATTGCAGCTTGTAATCTAGCAACCTCTGCTTTACGAGCAACTTCTGCTTTACGTGCTGCTGCTGCTTTACGAGCTGCTTCAGCTTTACGTGCAGCTGCTGCTTTACGTGCAGCTTCTTTAGCTGCTGCTGCTTTACGAGCTGCTTCAGCTTTACGAGCTGCTTCAGCTTTACGA
>TARA_R110002096_G_scaffold19654_9_pt1 | contig 11170 bp, 10 predicted proteins | sample TARA_R110002096 | Tara Oceans TARA_R110002096 (sample SAMEA4397295) | marine metagenome | biome: Polar Biome; feature: [DCM] deep chlorophyll maximum layer (ENVO:01000326); material: water (ENVO:00002006), including particulate matter (ENVO:01000060) such as... | depth 35 m
TCCCGGGCACCGGCATGAGTTTCGAGCAGTTCCGTATCGATGATTTCAACTGCCGCGAATTCGCGCTGCGTGCGATCGGCGGCAACCCGGCGCAGGACAGCGCACGCCAGGGCGCAATCGACAGCGCGGTTGCCGGCACCGCGGTCGGTGCCGCGGCCGGTGCATTGATCGGCAGCGCGTCGGGCAACGCCGGTGCGGGTGCGGCCATCGGGGCCGGCAGCGGCCTCGTGCTCGGGAGCCTCGCCGGCACGGATGCGTACCAGACGTCCGGCTCACGGACGCAAAGCCGCTATGACACGGCCTACGTGCAGTGCATGTATGGTCGTGGTCACCAGGTCCCGGTACCGGCGAGCGTCGCCGCGGCAAACCAGGCGCGGCCGGCCACCGTGTATACGGTTCCGCCACCGGGCACGCCGGCGCCGCAATCCGCCGCGACGTATCCGCCGCCGAATACACCACCGCCGCCCGGTTATTGAGCCGACCCGGACCCGTGCGCGGCATGGTCGTCGCGCGCCTGGACGTGCGTCGCCATCGGCGCGTAATACAGCGCGGCGGACAAGACTTTCGCCTGCGTACACATCGCGGCGGGCCCGTTGTCATTCGGCCCGCCACGTGTTGCGATAGAATCCTGATTCACGCACAACGGAGCGCAACCCCGAGCCAATGACCCGGGTCAAACAAATCGTCCTCGACGTACTCAAGCCCCACCAACCGAATTCGCTCCGGTTCGCGCAATCTGTCGCCCGCGTCGGTGACGACTATCGCGTGAGCCTGACCGTCGTCGAAGTCGACGAAAAGACGGAGACCGTGCAGATGGTCATTACCGCGCCAGCCATCGACTTTGAAGCCATCGAAGCGGCGGTGAGCGAAATGGGCGGCTCCATCCACAGTATCGATCAGGTCGAGGTCGTCAACGAGGAAGATCCGGGCCGTACCGAATGAACCTGCTCGGCGATGCCCGGCACTGGCTCGAGATCACGCGGGCGCACGGCATCATGCGGCGCTACTTCGTCGTCAACGGCTTCGATGGTGCGCTGACGATGCTCGGACTGATCATCGGATTCATGGTTGGCGGTCCCGCGGAACTGTCCGTGATCATCACCGCCTGCCTAGGCGCTGCCATCGCGCTCGGGGTGAGCGGGGTCAGCAGTGCCTATGTCAGTGAATCCGCAGAACGCCGGCGCGCGCTCGATCAACTCGAAGCGACGATGCTGACGGATCTGCGGGATTCCTCGCACGGGCAGGCCGCGCGCTGGGTGCCCGTGTTAATCGCATTGACGAACGGCGCTGCGCCGTTGTCCGTGTGCTTGCTGATCATCACACCGTTGTGGCTGAGTGAGCGCGGCGTCCTGTGGGCGGCGGCTCCGCTGCCGATCGCGGCGTTGACCGCGCTGTTCGTGATTTTCTCGTTGGGGGTCTATCTCGGCCGCACGGCCGGCACGTCGTGGATCCGCAGCGGCCTGAGAACGCTAATCATCGCCATCGTAACCATCGGACTGATCTACGCCGTTACCCGTGTCTGAAGCAGAACCCATCGCCTGGCATACGCTAGAGTCAACGGACGCGCTCGCCCGCCTCGGCAGTGACGCGAACGGTCTGGCTCACGCCGAGGCGGCGCGACGTCTGACCGAACACGGCCCGAATGCGATTCCGACCGGACGCACGCGCAGCGTATTCGAAATGTTCGCCGCGCAGTTTCGCGATTTCATGATTGTCATACTGCTCGTCGCGGCCGCGATCTCCGGCCTTGTCGGGGACCCGCCCGATACGATCGCAATTCTCGTCATCGTCCTCATCAACGCGGTGGTCAGCACTATCCAGGAAGCTCGGGCCGAAGGCGCCGTGGCCGCGCTGCGCGCGATGGCGACCCCGGATGCACGCGCCTTGCGCGACGGCAAGCTCGTCACCGTGGCGACACCGGAACTCGTGCCGGGTGACGTCGTCGTGATCGAAGCCGGCAACATCATTCCGGCCGACCTGCGTTTGCTCGAGAGCGAGGATCTGCAGGTCGACGAATCCGCGCTGACGGGCGAGTCCACCACGGTCGCGAAACACGCCGCGGTGCTGGCGGAGCAGAAACTCGCGCTCGGCGATCGCGCGAACCTCGCGTTCAAGAGCGCGCTCGTGACGCATGGCCGCGGGCGCGGGGTCGTGGTCGCAACCGGGCTTGCGACGGAAATCGGGCGCATTGCCGATCTTTTGCGTAGCGAAGTGCGCAGCAAGACGCCGTTGCAGTTGCGGCTCGCGCGTTTCGGTCGTCACCTCGCGCTGGCGATTCTCGCGATCTGCGCCATCGTGTTCGCCGCGGGACTCCTGCAGGGGCAGCCGCCGATCGTGATGTTCCTCACGGCGGTCAGCCTCGCCGTCGCCGCGATCCCGGAAGCCCTGCCCGCGGCCGTCACGATCGCGCTCGCGCTCGGCGCGCGCAAATTGATCCGGCTCAATACGCTCGTGCGCAATTTACCGGCCGTCGAGACGCTCGGTTCGGTGACGACTATCTGTACCGACAAAACCGGTACGTTGACGCTGAATCAAATGGCCGCCGAGCGCTTCGTCACCGCGCTCGGCGAGTGCGACGCGTTGCCGCAACCCGGCAGCGACAGCGCGTGGGATGAATTCGGTATCGCACTCGCGCTGAACAACGATGTCGCCGCGATCGACGGCGAGACGGTCGGCGAGCCGACGGAGCTCGCGCTGTATACCGCGGCCGCGAACGCCGGCTTCGACAAGCCGGAGCTGGAACAACAGCGACCGCGGATTGGCGAGATCGCGTTCGACAGCGAGCGCAAGCGCATGAGCACGGTGCATGCGCACGACGGCGGCGCGATCGCCTACGTCAAGGGCGCGCCCGAGGGCGTGCTCGCGCTCTGCACCGGGGGCCAGGAACTGCTCGATGTGGCTGACGGGCTTGCCCGCGAAGGCTATCGCGTACTCGCGGTCGCGCGGCGTGAATTCGAGCGTCCGCCGGCCGTGATCGACGCGGACGCTATCGAGACGGACTTGCAGGCGATCGGTCTCGTCGGACTCATCGATCCGCCGCGCGAGGAAGTGCCACAGGCCCTCGCGGACTGCATCACGGCCACGATCACGCCGGTCATGGTCACGGGTGATCATCCCGGCACGGCCGAAGCTATCGCGCGCCGGCTCGGCATCATGGACGCCGGATCCGTGATTGTTACCGGCGATGAACTCGCGGCCCTCGACGATGCGGATTTTGCCGCCCGCGTCGGCTCGGTGCGCGTGTATGCACGGGTCTCTCCGCAGCAGAAACTGCGCATCGTCAAAGCCCTGCAGGCGCGCGGTGAATTCGTCGCGATGACCGGCGACGGGGTCAATGATGCGCCGGCGCTGAAACGCTCGGATATCGGCGTTGCGATGGGCAAAAAGGGCACGGACATCGCGCGCGAGGCCGCGGACATGGTGCTGCTCGACGACAATTTCGCGACGATCGTCGCCGCGGTGCGTGAAGGCCGGCGAATTTTCGACAATGTGCGCAAGTTCATCAAATACATGATGAGTTCGAATGCGGGTGAGATCTGGACCCTGTTTCTCGCGCCGTTTCTCGGTTTGCCGATCCCGCTGCTGCCGATTCACATCCTGTGGATCAATCTCGTCACCGATGGCCTGCCCGCGCTCGCGTTCAGTGCCGAACCGGCCGAGCCCGGAATCATGCGGCGGCCGCCGCGACCGCCGGACGAAAGCCTGTTCGCCGGTGGCATGTGGCAGTACATCGTCTGGGTAGGCCTGCTGATTGGCGGCGTCTCCCTGCTGTCGCAGGCGTGGGCGATCTCGCGCGGCGTGACGTACTGGCAAACCATCGTATTCACGGTGCTGACGTTCGCGCAGATATTCCATTCGCTCGCGGTGCGCAGCGACAGCGCGGCGATCTGGCGGCTGGGTCTGTTCAGCAATTTACCGCTGATCGGTGCGATTGGACTGACGATCGCCCTGCAGTTGATGGTGATCTATGTGCCGGCGCTGAACCCGATCTTCAAGACGGAACCGCTGCCACTCGTCGACCTGCTGGCCTGTTTCGCTTTCGCGCTCGTGGTCCTCGTCGTCGTGGAGACGCGTAAGTTTATCGTCGCCGTGCAGGCGAAGCGCAGCGGCGAATCGCGGGTGTAAGGTGTCAATTGCGGATATCCACAGGCCGCCGGCTTTGCGCTCACCGGGTAAACGCCGTAGCTTACGACGACAGTCGCTGTGCGCGATCGCGACCGATGGCGCAACCGCGGCGGGAGGTCACAATGGTGAAATCTGATGCCGGCCCGGTGGTGCTGCTGCGCCCCGGGCTGCAAATACTCATGGAGGCGCTGCGCGCGGACGGCTACACGGTCGTCGCCCCGGTCATGCGTGAGGGTGCGATCGTCTACGGCGAAGTCACGACGCTCGATGAATTGCCCGCGGGCTGGACGGACGAACAGGACGCCGGTCATTATCGCTTGCGTCGGCGCGACGACGAAGCGCTGTTCGGTTTCGCGGTGGGTCCCCAGAGCTGGAAGAAATATCTGCACCCGGAACGACTCAGATTATGGCGCGCGGAACGCGATGCGGACGCCATCCGGATCATCGACGCGCGCCGGCCGGCGCCGAAATTTGCCCTGCTCGGGGTGCGCAGTTGTGAGCTGCATGCGATGGCGGTCCACGACACCGTGTTCCTGTCCCCGGCGCACGCCGACGGCGACTATGCGATCCGGCGTGAGCACGCGCTGATCATCGCGGTGAACTGCATCGAGGCCGGCGGCACGTGTTTTTGCACGTCGATGGATACCGGCCCCGAGGCGCGCGCGGGCTACGATCTCGTACTGACGGAAATCATCGATGACGGTGCGCACCGCTTCCTGGCCGCTGCCGGCAGCGCGCAGGGCGAACGGTTGCTGGAGGGCTTGCCGCAGGCCGCGGCCGGCGAGGAAGATCTCGCTGCCGCGAGCGCGGGGATCGACCACGCACGACGATCCATGGGGCGCTCGCTCGACACGGTCGGCATCAAGTCCCTGCTGCAGGACAATCCCGAGCATCCGCGTTGGGACGCAGTGGCCGAGCGGTGTCTCAGTTGCGCGAACTGCACGCTCGTGTGCCCGACGTGTTTCTGCACGACGATCGAGGATACGAGCGATCTCGGTGGCGATCACGCGGAACGCTGGCGCCACTGGGATTCGTGTTTCACGCTCGATTTTTCCTATCTGCACGGCGGCAGCGTGCGCCAGACGACGAAAGCGCGTTACCGTCAGTGGCTCACGCACAAACTCGCGCACTGGGTCGATCAGTTCGGCACGTCCGGTTGCGTCGGTTGCGGGCGCTGCGTCACGTGGTGCCCGGTCGGGATCGATTTAACCGAAGAAGTCGCCGCGATGCAGGCGAGTACGGATGTCGGGGAGGTTGCACCGTGAAAACGATGGCGGAATTACTGCGCGCGCAGGCATTCGTCGACGGTCTCGAAGACGACATCGTGACCCTGATCGCGGGTTGCGCGAAGAACGTCTCGTTCAAACCGGACGAGTACATTTTTCGCGAAGGCGAGCCGTGTGAACAGTTTTACCTGATCCGTCACGGCACGGTGGCGCTGGAAATGTTCAGCCCGGGACGCGGCGCGTTCACGTTTCTCACGGTCAAGCCCGGCGAGATTCTCGGCGCGTCCTGGCTCGTGCCCCCATACCGGTGGTCTTACGATGCGCGTGCGCTCGAGGTAACGCGCGCGATCGCGTTCGAATGCCATTGCCTGCGTGACAAGTGCGAAGCGGATCACCACGTCGGTTACGAAATGATGAAGCGTTTTATTCCGACGTTGATCAATCGCATGCGGATTGCCCGACTACAGAGTGCGGACGTGTACGGTGACGCAAAGACCTGAAGTCCCGGGCGAAGCGCCCGATCCGATGATCCCGCGTTTCCTCACCGTCGCGCGACGCTCGCGCGAAAGTGCGGATGTGTTCACGCTCGAGCTCGATACGCACGGCGATGTCAGCGCACGGGAGGGTTTTGCCCCGGGGCAGTTCAATATGCTGTACGCATTCGGGGTTGGCGAAGTGCCGATCAGCATGAGCGGTGACCCCGCCGCGCGCGATCGCCTCGTGCATACGATCCGCGCTGTCGGGCCGGTGAGCAGCGCACTCGCCGCGATGAAACGTGGCGCCGAAATCGGGGTGCGCGGACCGTACGGCAGCGCCTGGCCGGTTGCTCATGCCGGCGGTCTCGATGTCGTCGTCATCGCCGGCGGGATCGGACTCGCACCGTTGCGGCCGGCGATCTATGAGCTGTTGCGCACGCGCGAGCAGTTCGGTCGGGTGGCTCTTTTGTATGGCGCGCGCAGCCCCGGCGAATTGTTGTTTCGGCGTGAACTCGACGCGTGGCGGCGGCTGCCGGAATTGCAGGTGCGCGTGAGTGTCGATCGCGGTGATCCCGAATGGAGCGGCGAGGTCGGGGTCGTGACGCAGCTGTTGCCGAAAGTCGCGTTCGATCCGGTGGATACGATCGCGCTGATCTGCGGGCCGGAAGTCATGATCCGCTTCACCGCGATGGCGCTCGAGGATCTCGGCGTCGCGCGCGAACGGATTTTCGTTTCGCTGGAGCGTAATATGAAATGCGCGGTCGGCACGTGCGGCCATTGCCAGTTCGGCCCGCGCTTTATTTGCAAGGACGGTCCGGTATTTCATTACGCTGAGGTCTGCGCCAGTCTCGGTATACGGGAGTTATAGCTTGTCACGAAAACGCCGTCCGAAACTCGCCGTGTGGAAGTTCGCTTCCTGTGACGGCTGCCAGTTGAGTCTGCTCGATTGCGAAGATGAACTGCTCGCCGTCGCCGACGCCGTGAGTATTGCCTACTTCCCAGAAGCGACGCGAGGCAAGCTCAAGGGCCCGTATGACGTATCGCTCGTCGAAGGCTCGATCACGACCGCGCACGACGCCGAGCGGCTGCAGCGCGTGCGACGCAATTCACGGTATCTGATCACGATCGGTGCGTGCGCGACGTCCGGCGGGATTCAGGCGCTGCGCAACTTCAGGGATGTGCGCGACTTCGTCAGCATCGTCTACGCGCATCCGTCGTATATCGACACGCTCGCGACTTCGACCCCGATTTCCGATCACGTCGCGGTGGACTTCGAACTGCGCGGTTGTCCGATCAACAAATCCCAGCTGCTCGAAGTCTTGAGCGCGTTTCTCGCCGGACGCCGCCCGAATACGCCGGCGCACAGCGTCTGCGTCGAGTGCAAGGCGCGCGGTAATGTGTGCGTCATGGTGGCCAGCGGCACGCCGTGTCTCGGCCCGGTAACGCATGCCGGTTGTGGTGCCATCTGTCCCGCGTACCGGCGCGGTTGCTACGGCTGTTTCGGTCCGATGGAAACGCCAAACACGAACTCGCTCCGGCAGGCATGGCTCGACGCGGGGGTGAGCCCGGAAGCCGTACGCCGCGTGTATCACTCGTTCAATGCGTGGGCCGAACCGTTCCGCACGGCGGGAGAGACAGATGACGCGTAAGACGATCAAGGTTGACTATCTCGCGCGTGTCGAAGGCGAGGGTGCGCTGCATATCCGGGTCAACGGCGCGCGGGTCGAGGAGGCGCGCCTTGAAATATTCGAACCGCCGCGCTTCTTCGAGGCGTTCCTGCAGGGGCGCGATCTGAACGAGACCGCGGACATCGTCGCGCGGATTTGCGGCATTTGTCCGGTCGCCTACCAGATGAGCGCCGTGCACGCGCTCGAACGCGCGCTCGGGGTCAGCATCAGCGCGCCGGTCCGCGCGCTGCGTCGCCTGCTCTATTGCGGGGAGTGGATCGAAAGTCACGTGCTGCACATCTACATGCTGCATGCGCCGGATTTTCTCGGTTACGACGGCGCCGTCGAGATGGCGAAAGACCACCCCGCGATCGTCGAGCGCGGTCTCAAGCTGAAAAAAGCCGGCAATGCGATCATCACCTTGCTCGGCGGCCGCGAAATCCATCCGATCAACGTCCGGGTGGGCGGTTTCTATCGCATGCCGTCACGCGCGGAAATGGCGACCTTGAGCGAGTCCCTGAAGTGGGCACGCGATGCGGCGATCGAGACCGTGCGCTGGGCGGCGACGCTGCCGTTCCCGGAGTTTCATCGCGACTACGAGTTCGTCGCGCTCAGCCATGCGGACGAATACCCGATGAACGAAGGCCGGATCGTATCGAGCGCGGGGCTCGACATCGCCGTCGACGAGTATGACGACCACTTCGAAGAACGCCACGTTCCGCATTCGACGGCGCTGCAGGCAGCGCTGAAAGCACGCGGCGCGTATTTCGTCGGACCGATGGCGCGCTTCAATCTGAACCGCGAACGCCTCATGCCGATCGCGCGCGAACTCGCTACCGAAGTGGCGCTCGAAGCGCCGTGTACGAACCCGTTCAAGAGCATCGTGGTCCGTGCGCTCGAAGTTCTGCATGCATGCGACGAGGCCTTGCGCATAATCGCGGACTACGCACCGCCCGAGCAGGCGGCCACGGCGTTCGAACCGGCCGCGGGGATCGGGATGGCCTGCACGGAGGCGCCGCGCGGCCTGCTCTACCACCACTACGAGATCGCCGCGGACGGAACCCTCGTCACGGCGCGCATCGTGCCGCCGACGTCGCAGAACCAGGCCACGATCGAGCACGACCTGCGCGATTTCGTCGAGTCGAATCTCGACCTGTCGGATCAGGAGTTGAAGTGGCGCTGTGAACAGTCGATCCGCAACTACGATCCGTGCATTTCCTGCGCGACGCATTTTCTGAAGCTCGATATCGAGCGCGCCGGGGAGACGAACACGTGAATGACATGTCGCAGGACGTCGTCGTGATCGCGCTTGGCGCGCGGCATCGCGGCGACGACGCGATCGGGCCGCTCGTTGCCGCGGCGCTGCGCGCCGGAGGACCGCCGTGCCGGATCGTCGAAGGCTGCGACGACACGCTATCACTGCTGAACGCATGGGAGACGGCGGCGCTCGCGATCGTTGTCGATGCCGCGGTCGGGGGCGCCGCGCCCGGTACCGTGCACCGGCTCGACGGCGAGGATGCGCCCGCGGTGAAGGATCTCGCGCGCTGCTCGAGTCACGGTCTCGGTCTCGCGGAAGCGATGCGGCTCGGGCGCGTGCTCGGGCGTTTGCCGGCGCGGCTCGTCGTGTTCGCCGTCGAAGCGAAAACGTTCGCGCTCGGTGCGGCGCCGTCGGCGGCAGTCGCGGCGACGGTGCCGGTGCTCGTAAAGTCGATCGCGGACGAAGTGGACCGGTTCCGGCACACGGAGCTACAGCGCAGTCATGCATGAAGCCTCGTTGATGCGCGATTTGCTCGCGAAAGTCACGACGCTTGCCGCGGCGCAGGATGCCGCGCGGGTCACGCGGGTGTCGGTCTGGCTCGGGGCCCTGAGTCATATGTCACCGGAGCATTTTTGCCAGCACTTCGAAACCGACGCGCGTGGGACGATCGCCGACGGCGCGACGCTAGATATCGAAACCTCGGCCGACATTCGCGATCCGAATGCCGAGGCGTTGTTATTGCGCAGTATCGAGGTCGAGACATGACGCTCGCCGCACTGCCGGTCGCCAACGCCGCCACGAGCGCCCGACGCGTTCGGCTCGAGCTCCGCGGCACGTTGCAGGGGGTTGGCGTGCGCCCGTACGTGAGCGGTCTCGCGCGCGCCCTCGGCATCACCGGCTGGGTCGCGAATTCCGGATCCGGGGTGACGCTCGAGGCGGAAGGTCCGGGCGCGGTCGTCGAAACGTTCGTGCGGCGCCTCGGCGCGGAGCTGCCGCCGCACGCGCGTATCGAGTCACTCGAACGCACGGACGGCGAACCGCTCGGTGAGACGACGTTCCGGATCCGCGACAGTGTCGCCGGTGCCGTGGGAACCGCCGCGACCGTCACCCCGGACATCGCGAGCTGTGCGGCGTGCGTCGCCGAGATCTTCGACCCCGCGGCGCGCCGCTATCATTATCCGTTTACGAGTTGCGCGCACTGCGGTCCGCGTTTCAGCATTCTCGACGCATTGCCGTTCGATCGCGCGAACACGACGCTGCGCACGTTCGCGCTGTGCGACGCGTGCCGGGCGGAATACGGCGATCCTGACGATCGCCGCTATCACGCGCAGACGATCGCGTGTCCGGACTGCGGTCCACGGATGTGGCTCGAAGATGCGGCGGGGTACCGATTGCACGCACACTATGCGGCGGTACTTGCGGCCGTCGCGGCGCTGCACGACGGACGGGTAGTCGCACTAAAAGGACTCGGCGGTTTTCAGTTGCTCGTCGATGCACGCAACGAGGCCGCGGTGAGTCGCTTGCGCGAGCGCAAGCAGCGCCCCGCGAAACCGTTCGCGATCCTGTCGCCCGATCTCGCGTGGGTGGAGCAGCACTGCCGGGTAACGCCGCGGGAACGCGAATTGCTGTGTTCCGGCGCGGCACCCATCGTGTTGCTGCCGCGGCGCGCACCGCGCGCCGGTGAACCGGTCGCCGTGGCGCGTGCCGTCGCGCCGCAGAATCCACTGCTCGGCGTCATGTTACCGACCACCCCGTTACACCACCTGCTCGCCGCGGCGTTCGCGGGTCCGCTCGTCGCAACGAGCGGCAACGTCACCGGTGAACCGCTCGTCGCCGACAATGCCGCCGCGCGCGAACGACTCGACGGAGTCGCGGATCTGTGGCTCCTGCACGACCGTGACATCGCCTGGCCGCTCGACGATTCCGTCATCCGGGTCGTCGCCGAGCGGCCGCTGCTGCTGCGCCTGGCACGCGGCTATGCACCGCAATCGATCGCACTCGCGACGCCCGCGACGCCGGCGCTCGCGCTCGGTGGTCAACTGAAAGCCGCGCTTGCCGTGACGCTCGGCGATCGCGTCGTCCTCGGTCCGTATATCGGTGATCTGCACACGCCGCGCGCACGGCGCCGGTACGAGCGCGAACTCGACGACTTGTGCAAGGTGCACGGGGTCGCGCCCGCATCACTGGCGTGTGATGAACATCCGGATTACTACACGAGCCGGGTCGCGCATACGCGTTCCGGGGATGTCGTGCGCGTGCAGCACCATCTCGCGCATGTGCTCGCCTGCGTCGCCGACAACGCCGTCAGCGGGCCGCTGCTCGGCGTCGCATTCGACGGTTCCGGCTACGGCAGCGACGGCACGGTGTGGGGTGGCGAATTTCTGCGCGTCGATGGCGCGAGCGTACGGCGGGTCGCGC